>Ga0318567_10000221_pt1 | contig 25737 bp, 20 predicted proteins | sample GRESIP088b5f20_FD_203691 | JGI IMG/M metagenome (GOLD analysis project Ga0318567, IMG submission 203691) | Tropical soil microbial communities from Luquillo Experimental Forest, Puerto Rico - GRE.SIPMG.088b5f20 | ecosystem: Environmental > Terrestrial > Soil > Tropical forest > Bulk soil...
TTCATGGCCTGTAAATTTTTATATTTACAGGCTTTTTTATGAAATGATTTCACTAAAGAATTTTTGTGTAAAAATCATAGTCATGCATCCTAAAATAAAAATGAGAATATGAGAATAACTGTTTGCTTAACGACTATTTTAATTGTTGCTGTTTTGTTGACTTCCTGCAGCTCTTTAAAAACGAGCCATTACGCTGCCTTTAATCAATTCCGCTATGGCAGCGAGCAACCTCGTTTTCATTTTAGCAATGATACATTGAAAATAGAAGGGGCGTGGAGTTGGGCAAATACAGCAAGGGCAATTCCTAGACTCTCATACATTCCTAAAAACATCCGTAAAACATTGGAGCCAATCGCAAAGGAGAAGGGTTATGTTTTGTTTGCTACATGGACGCCTGATCGTAAGAAATATTTAAAAGAAGGGTATGTGCCCGTTGCAAAAGACGATGTTCAATATGTTGATGGAAACAATCGGCCATTCTTCATTACAGTTTTAGTGAATGACCTGGTATTTCAACCCGACACAAGTTACAAGCACCGCGGAATAAATTACGATACGAAATTTCAAATTTACACAACCGAGCCAAAGCTGGCAGCTTCAGGATATTGGGTAATCGAAGTGATTGCTGCAGCTGATAACCGGTACTATGATTTTGTATGCGTCACCGATAGTTCACACATGGGCACTCCGGAAACAAGAGCATACCAGGCAAGCGTTTTTCTTGCTGATATTCAGCATCAGTTTGTAAGCCAGGAAAAGTAAATTGTATTGTAGACATTTCGATAGAAAAGTAATCTGTAAGACTGAAAACACATGCGATCAACAGTATCCGTTCTACTGCTCATTTTCACACTCAACGTTTCCGCACAAACTTTAAGAGGCAAAGTGGTTAAAGTCAGCGATGGCGATACGATCACAGTGCTTGACAGTTTGCATCATCAAATTAAGATACGATTGTACGGCATTGATTGTCCTGAGAAAAAGCAGGATTACGGTACTGTAGCGAAAAAGTTTACAGCGGATAAATGTTTTTCCAAAGTGATTCACGTTGAAGCGAGAGGAAAAGATAAATACGGTAGGACAGTAGGAGTTGTCGTTTTGCCCGATAAAACTGAATTGAATTTATTGCTACTTCAAAATGGTCTTGCATGGCATTACAAATCTTTTGACAAGTCAAAACGATATGCCGATGCAGAACTATACGCTCAGAATCGAAAGGCGGGTTTGTGGGCGAGCAAAAATCCTGTTGCGCCGTGGGAGTTTAGGAAAGAGAAGAGGGCTATGGGTAAACGCTAATAGACAGCTGCAAGCTATATTTGGTTGATAAAAAGTAGACAGAGTGCTGCTTCGTGCAGCCAAAAACTATGAATGTCAGAAAGCAAGACCTGACAGGTTTTAAAAACCTGTCAGGTCTGGTCCCCGCAGCCACTTGGCAGCCACTTAATTCTGTCTTTTTCGTTAAGATATTTTTATAAGTTTAGGTCGTTATAAAACATAGTAAATGAATAGACGTGAGGAGCCGGTTTTTAGGCGTGGGTATCTCTTTGCATTGATTGCATGTTTGGTAATCTCCTTTTTGTATGGATTTAAATACGTTGTGTTTTTAAATAAAAATCCGACGCACCCGGACTACATGCTGGCTCTGGTTAATATGAATGTCTTGTTCGTGATATCGGGGATAGCTTCGTTTTTTACAGTGCGTTGGTATTACAGGTTGAAAGATAAAAATTAAGTTGATGTCCTCACTGCGGAATCCCTACTCCCTTTTCAATAAATGCAGGCAAACTCTCCGTTACAAATTTTGTCCAGCCTTTCTCACAGTCGCTGTAGCATTCAATGCCGGGAACGAGGCCGACGTGCGTGAAATCAATTTTTGTTGAACCATTTTGTGCAGCAATGTTGAAAACGACCTGCGTGTCCTTCCACTCAGTTTTGTCATTTAGCCATGGCAAATAACAATCTGTAACGTACCACACTGCTTTCTTATCAGGAATAGCTTCTGTGACTTTAAAATCGACCCATGTGGTATCAAAGCTAACTCTGAAAGTGTCGTTCTGGTGCAACGCTTTGCCTGTAAAGGTTTTGGCCCACCAATCGCCAACTTTGGCGATCTTGTCAAACGCTTCTTTTGGTGAAGCATTCACGGTAATTGTTTTGTGAAAATTCTTAGGTTCCATTTTTAAGTTTTTAGTTGTTAGTTGATAGTTGTTGGTTGTTAGGCTTTAGAGTCAGGAGTGCCTCATTGGATGATGAATGTTACACTGATTGTCTGGCAACCAACAACCAACAACTGCTTACAACATACTATCATCCCAATCTTTAATGACGAAAGATTTTATGATACCTTCCAAAATGAACGGGTCCTCTTTTACGAATTGTTCAGCAGCGGCACGTGTGGTAAATATTGCCATGTTGCCGCCTCTGTCAGCAAAGGGCCCAATGCCAATAACTTCGCCTCTTTCAACATATGTATCTACAATCGCCTTGTGTCTCGGATAAACCGACATGATGGTTTCCATTGTTGCGCCGGCACCTTCGCCGATTACTACGGTTTTCATATTTTTAAGTTGTTAGTTGATAAGTTTTGCCTTGATATGGCAGTCGATAGAGTGAAGCTCGCAAATCTTTACCACTAAGGCACTGAGGGCACTAAGATTCACTAAGGGTGCGAAATAATTTTGAGTGTGTAAACTATTGGGGACTTCTTAGTGCGGCTTAGTGTCCTTAGTGCCTAAGTGGTGAATCTTGATACAACACAGAAACGTGCTCATGATATTGCTTGGCATGTCAAACGGCCAGCAATTACTTCCCCGCTTTATTGTTCAAAATCGTTTCCAGTTTTTTCAGTTTGCTTGTCCAGAATTTATCAAAGTAGTCAATGAAATCCTGCAACTCATGAAAGCCATTCTGCTTCAATGTACAATAACGTTCACGGCCAATATCTGTGATAGAAATAAAACCCGCGTTGTACATAATTTTAATGTGCTTCGAAACGGCGGGGCGGCTCATGTCAAAGTTTTCAGCCAACGCATTTATAGTCATGCTTTCATTGGAAAGCAGTTGTAACATTTGCCTGCGGCTGGGGTCGGCTATTACCTGGAAAACATCTGGTGCTGGTGCTGTCATTGAGTGATGGTGTTTATTGATTCTTCTAAGCGGCTTACGCAATGCTTCCATCCGCTTTCGTGTGTAAGTATATCTTCTAAAGCAGTAAATCCATTGTGCTGCAAATGAAGCTCCGTGCCATGTTCCTTGGAAACAAGCGTCCAGTCTACCGTAGAATTAAACTTTCTGCTTTTGTCCAGCGTGCCGCCGTTCCATGTATAAGAAAGATTTGTGTAAGGGTTTACCGTCAACACTTCGCAATCGACAACACCCTCATACGTACTGTTTGCTTTGGGCGTAAATGTAAATTGAAATTTATGCCCTACAATTGGCTGGAAGTCTGTTTTCATCAGCCATTGCTCAATGAGTTCGGGCTTTGTAAGATATTCCCAAACTTCTTCCGGTGATTGCTTAAAGAACCAGGATTGGTTTATTTCTTTTTGCATGATGAGTAACTTTTAGGTTACATAAAGGTATATGTAACTTTTGAGTTACGCAAGTTTTTAACAAAAAAAAAGCTGCCGGAGTTAGCCGGCAGCTTTTTTCTAATTGAAAATTGAAAGTTGAAAATAATGCCAGTTCTCCATTTTCCATTTTCAACTTTCAATTTTCAACTAATCATCGTCATCATCGTGTTTCATCTCGCTCGCTTTAATGAACGCAGCCCTGCTTGGACCTGGCGTTACAGTATGTTCACCTTTAATGCTTTTCCATAAAATTTCGTTCAGCACAAGATCAGGTATTTTGTCCTCTTTGCTCCAGTCAAGTTTTTCGCTCATGGCTGCTAATTTATTTTGTGCTACGTTCTTGTCGTCCAGGTTAATGTTAGCAGGCAAATGTGTGAATGGAGTAAGATCAGCCTGCGTGGTAAAGCAGCGGAACATAGGCGTTGCAGCTGCATCGTACTGTGTCATTGGTGGCATGCCAAGAATCAATTCAATGGTTCTTATCATACCAGTTGTTGAATACATGGTATGATCAACGTAGTGTCTTTTTACCAAACCACCTGCAACGTACGCTGTGCTTCTGTGTGCATCTACGTGATCAGGTCCGTTTTGTGCATCGTCTTCCAAAATAAATACAACACTTTCCTTCCAGATAGGGCTTTTGCTCAGATGTTCGATAAACATACCTACAGCAAGATCATTGTCTGCAACGTGTGCAAATGGAGTCGGTTTGCCTTTACGCACGCCTTCTGTATGATCGTTTCCAAAGCGCATGGTACAAAGTTGTGGCATTGCGTTGGCTGCTACCAGCGAATCAAAGTCGTGCTCCCACTGGTAATATCTTACTGTATCACGCACGCTTAGATCCCAGCCTGTGTAAGGAGCGATGTGTCCGTTCAGTACAGGTATGTTCGCTTTGCCATCGTCAGCAAACTCACCATAGGTTCTGAAGCTAACATTGTTGCGTTTGCAATGGTCCCAAATGAAACCTGCCTTGCCATTTGCGATTGCTCTTTTGCCTTCACCGCTGTAAGTGCCGCCACGACCACCATAGCTGGTTGGCCATGTTTTTTCAAGGAAGTCTGTTGCGTATGCACCCATGCTCCAGTTGTGTCCATCGGCGCTCACTTCTGCATCAACATAGAAGTTGTCAAGCAATACAAACTCGTTTACAAGCTTGTGCAAATTTGGAGTAACGTGTTCGCCAAACAAAACAAGGCTCGGATCGCCGTTGCCAGTTTTTACATCACCCAATACCTGGTCGTACGTACGGTTTTCTTTAATGATATAGAATACGTGCTTGATAGGTGAAGCGTCTCCAACCTTCATTGGTACAGGGTTTCCGGCTTCGCCTTGTGCATTCAGTTCTTTGTCTTTTGAGTAAGGTGTGTTGCTGTAAACTTGTTGTGAGTAAACACTTAGTTGCTCTGCCTTTGGTTCGTCTATCACGCTCAGCGTGCCTTTAAACAAGCCTGCAATGTATTGTACAGGAACAGTTGTTTCGTTGTCGCTCTTCTGATAGTTTACCGATTGTTTTTTTGCAATTGGATTTGGTCCATGTGGATTCGCCATTGAGGACAATCCTTTGCCATTGGTTACATAAATTTTATTACCTACAACTTTTACATTGGTAGGGTACCAGCCAACAGGAATAAAACCTTTTGATTTGCTTTTGCCCGGAGCTGACACATCATAAACAGAAAGGCAATTGTTGTCTGCATTTGCGATGTACAGCGTCTTTTCATCTTCTGACAGTGCAACAGCGTTACTTGTAGAACCGCTTGGAGAGTTAGGATACAGCGCTGCGTTCAGGGTTTCGATCACTTTCGCTTGTGCAACATCTATTACAGAAACGGAGTTGTCATTTGCATTCGCTACATACAGATACTTCTCTTTTTTAGACAAATAAATTTCATTTGGATTGTCGCCCACGGCAACCTCGCTTCTGATGTTTTTTGAAGCAACATCATAATATAAGATCTTATCGCCGCCCCAAAGACTTATGTACAAAGTCTTTTTGTCGTCGCTTAATAAACATGTGTAAGCTTCTGCACCAAGATTGAATTTCTCTGTAACTTTTTTAGATGAAAGATCAACAACGTACAGGCTGTTGTCTTCTTTTGTTACAACGTATAAAATATCATTCTTGTCATCAACCGCGATGCCTGCAGGGGAAATTTTAACCGGCCATTTTTCGCCCAGTGCTATTGAGTCCTGAAGTTTCAGTTTGTTATTCTTAATCGCATATTGCATGATCCAGTTGTCGTTTCCTCCAGATGCATACAGCGTCTTATCATTGTTGGAAAATGTTAAGCCATACCATGACTTTGGAATGGTAACATCATCAACTATTTTTTGTTTGGCAACATCGATCAATTGAATCGATTGTGTGCTTTGTCCGTTATTGGTAACAGCAAGAAATTTTTTGTTTTTACTTACCGCAAGATTCAAAGGAAGATCTCCCAATGTGATGGCATTATTACCAGCAGGGGTAAGGCTCCATCCATTCGGTAATTTGACTTGTTTGTAAACAGCAGGTCCTTCAGATTGTGCGAAAACGGAAGTTGCCAGACACAATCCTGCGACCAATAGAGTACATCGCATAGTGAAAAAATTTTGGCAAAAATAAGACTCACGAAAATGGGCAGTATTAAGTTAATGTAAACGATTTGAGGATGGTCAGTATAATTTAAAGTTTCTGTAGTATATGCGGCAATTTGAAAATTTGGGAATTTAAAAGTTTGAAAATGCAGTAGGTGTGACTCCCCAATTATTGGTCCACTGGTTGTTTTACGACCGGTTCAGCGTTAAGAACGAAACTCGTCCACAAATAATTTTCAAATTTTCAAATTCCCAAATTGACTAATTATTTAGTGGCTCTCAAACTGAAAGTATTGTGGCATTTTATCAACTTCTTGTTCGTGTTGATTTTTTTTACAATCTTATACCCTTTTTAAATAAGCGATTGTATAATGAATAGAATTTTGATGGCGCTGACTTTGTCGGTTGCATGTTTGACAAACAATGTACTTGCTCAATCTGTGAAAAAGAATGGCTGGATAGACTTTAATAAGAATGGCAGGAAAGACGTTTACGAAGATCCAACGCAGCCCATAGAAAAACGTGTCAAAGATTTGTTGTCGCAAATGACAACGGAAGAAAAGACTTGTCAGTTGGCGACATTATATGGTTATGGTGCCGTTTTGAAAGATCGTTTACCACAGCCCGGATGGCGTGACAGTGTGTGGAAAGATGGCATTGCCAACATTGACGAACAACTTACGGGGCTTCGCAAAGACACCATGTATGCGTACCCATATTCATCGCATGCAGGCGCTATCAACGCTATTCAGAAATGGTTCGTTGAGCAAACACGTTTAGGCATTCCCGTCGATTTTACTACAGAAGGCATTCGTGGTTTGAATCACATGAAGGCAACCTATTTCCCGGCACAACTTGCGCAGGCTTGTACTTTCAACAAAGAGCTTGTACATAAAATCGGACAGGTAACGGGAAGAGAAGCAAAAGCATTGGGTTATACAAATGTCTATTCGCCAATATTGGACGTGGCGTCAGACCCACGCTGGGGAAGGATTGAGGAGACTTATGGCTGTGATCCGTTTCTTGTAGCGGAGATGGGAAGACAAAATATAACGGGCATACAGGAAAACAAAATTGTTTCTACTGTAAAACATTTCGCCGTGTACGGCATACCTGTTGGCGGCCGCGATGGAGGCACACGCACGGATCCGCACGTGGCACCAAGGGAAATGTGGGAGCTGTACCTTGAGCCGTTCAGAGTAGCCTTTGAAGAAGCGGGTGCAATGGGTACAATGGCATCTTACAATGATTACGACGGGGTTCCCATCATAGGCAACTATTATTTTCTGACAGACATTTTGCGTAAGCAGTTTAAGTTTAAAGGTTATGTGGTGAGCGACAGTCATGCGTTTGAAGATCTTTTCGATAAATATCATGTGGCTGTTGATACCGCCGATGCTGCGAAACAGGCGCTTACTGCAGGTATGAATGTGCGTACAGATTTCGCCGCACCGCGTCCCTACATCATGGGAATAAGAAGAGGAATAAAAAATGGAAGCATTCCCATGAGCGTAATCGATCAGCGTGTAAGTGAAGTGTTGCGTGTGAAATTCTGGCTGGGACTTTTTGACGATCCTTATGTAAAAGATACCACTCTGGCCGACGGACTTGTGCACAACCAGGAAGCGAAAGCCCTGACAGCATTGGCGGCAAAGCAAGGTATTGTATTGCTGAAAAATGATAACCACACATTGCCTTTGGATAAAAACAGCATTAAAACAATTGCATTGATAGGCCCCAATGTGAAGGAAGAAAAAAGTTTGCTTTCACGCTATGGACCTGTTCATACACATGTTGTGAATTTTTATGAAGGCATTACAAATGCGCTTCCATCTGCTACAAAAGTGTTGTATGCAAAAGGCTGTACACACACCGATAAAAATTTCCCCGAAAGCGATATAGAAGATTTTGCGCTCTCTGCAGATGAAGAAGCTGCGTTGAAAGAAGCCGTGGATGCAGCGTCTGCGGCAGATGTAGTATTGCTTGCGCTGGGCGATAATGAGAATACAATTGGTGAATCGCACTCAAGGCTTAACTTAAAATTGCCGGGCAGACAGGAAGAGCTGGTGAAGCGCATTGCTGCTTTGGGCAAACCAACTGTGCTCGTTTTGATAGGCGGCCGTCCGGTAACGATTAACTATGCAAACAAAAATTTACCCGCCATCCTTGAAACATGGTATCTGGGTGAAACAATGGGTGACGCCGTAGCCTCCGTACTGTTTGGTGATTATAATCCCGGTGGTAAGCTTTGTGTCCCATTTCCGAAGTATGTAGGACAAATACCTCTTTCATTTCCTATGAAGCCCGCTGCTGATGCACCCGGCGGAGAAGCTAACGTAACTGGATTCCTTTATCCGTTTGGATACGGTTTGAGCTACACAACATTTGCCTACAGTGATCTTAAAGTGAACACTGATCAATATACTTCCAAAGGCGAGGTGACCGTAACATTCAAAATAAAAAATACGGGCAAGTACGCAGGCGATGAAGTGGCTCAATTGTATTTACACGATGAATTAACTTCGGTTGCTACTTATGTAAGAAAACTGCGCGGCTTCGAAAGGGTTTCACTTCAACCCGGTGAAGAGAAACAGGTAACCATTACTTTGCGTTCAAGAGATTTTTCCCTGATCAACAAAGAAATGAAACGCGTTGTAGAACCAGGATGGTTTGATGTTTTGGTGGGAGCGAGCTCGGAGGATGTGCGGTTGAGTACGAAGGTCAAGCTGTAGCAATAACTGAATAACTGATGTTGCTTATTCACCGTCTTTCAACTGCATCATCTATTCATTGTATAAATCGATTACGAAAATTACGAACATCATATGCTTAGACACAACGGCACGATTACAAAAAATAATTGGATGAAGTTTTTATTAATTGTTCTTGCTTTTCAATTGCCTTTCCTTTCGGTCCTTGCACAGGACCGTTTAACGAAAGAAGATTCAATGCTGCCTGCATCACAGCGCAACGGAAAAATAATTGCGCAATGGTATGACCGCGCCACTTTTTCAGGTAATGGTAATGCGCCGCAGAATGAAAATGTTTTGTGGTACCGTACGTCAGCAAAGGTGTGGGAAGAAGCTTTGCCAATTGGCAATGGAAAATTGGGTGCGATGATTTTTGGTGGTGTTGCCGACGAACGCATCCAGTTAAATGAAAGCACGCTGTGGGATGGGTTTGCATCGGATCACAGCAATCCCAATGCATTAAAGGCTTTGCCGGAAGTGCGACGTTTATTGTTTGAAAATAAAAACAATGAAGCAGTTGAGTTGGCAAGCAAAACAATGATGGGCATTCCGTCGCGTATCAAGCCTTATCAATCGCTTGGAGAGTTGTGGTTTGATATGCCCGGAACCAATGCGGAAGATTATGTAAGAAGTTTGGATCTGTCAACGGCTATTGCAACTGTACAGTACAGTTCAAACGGTGTGAACTATACAAGAGAGAGTTTTGCAGACGCAGCAAATAATGTGATTGTGGTTCGCTTTACTGCAAGTGAAAAAGGAAAGATTAGTTTCAACCTAAACCTGAAACGTGCAAAAGATGCGACCTGTATTCCAGTTGCAGGAGATAAACAGGCATTGTTGCTGAGTGGACAAGTATCGGTGAAGGACAGTACTGGAAAAGAAAGAGGTATTAAGTTCGCGGCAGAAGTTAAAGCTGTTGCCGAGGATGGAACAGTAGAAGTTAAAGACGGCTTGTTATCCGTGCATCAAGCCACTACCGTCACTTTGTATATAACAGGCGCAACCAATTACCCGGGGCTGTTGCAATTGGCAAAAGGTACTCAGACTTCAAATGTAGATCCTGAAAAAGAATGCAGCAAAACCATTCGCAAAGCGATGGCTATTGCTTACACGCAACTGAAAGCGCAGCACATAACAGATTATCAACGCTACTTTAACCGCGTGTCAATTAATTTAGGAAAAGTTGCGGATTCATTAAAGAGTTTGCCTACAGATGAGCGCTTGGCGCATGCACGCATGAACGACAAGGCAGACAATGATCTCATCTCCACGTACTTTCAATACGGTCGTTATTTATTGATCTGTTCTTCGCAGCCGGGAGGCATGCCTGCTAACTTACAGGGCCTGTGGGCCTGGCAAATGAATCCACCATGGAACGCAGATTTTCACACGAACATCAATATACAGATGAACTATTGGCCGGCAGAAATAACCAATCTTTCGGAAATGCATTTGCCCCTGTTTGATCTTTGTAATGCATTAGTGAAGCCGGGTGAAAAAACAGCTCGAACACAATACGGAGCAAGAGGTTGGGTGGTTCACCACCTTACTGATGCATGGGGTTTTACAGCGCCTGCTGATGGTCCGCAAGGCATTTGGCCAATGGGCGCAGCATGGCTCGCGCAGCATCCGTGGGAGCATTATTGTTTCACCGGTGATAAAAAATTTCTTTCTTCCACAGCGTATCCTTTGATGAAAGGTGCGGCATTGTTCATGCTCGACTTTCTCGTAAAAGCGCCTGAAGGAACGGCTTGTGCAGGAAAGCTGGTGACCAATCCATCTTACTCACCCGAGAATGAATTTATTTTGCCCAACGGAAAAACTTCTGTATTTACTTACGGCGCCACAATGGACCTTGAAATTATCCATGATCTTTTAACGCATTGTATAGAAGCAAGCAAGATATTGAATGTGGATGCTGATTTCAGAAAACAATGCGAAGCAACCTTGCAGCAATTGGCGCCGATCCGCATCAGCAAGGCAACCGGAAGAATAATGGAGTGGGCCGAGGATTATAAGGAAACTGATCCGCACCACCGTCATACTTCGCATTTGTTTGGCTTGTATCCGGGCAATCAAATTACAGTGAACGGTACGCCGGAGCTTGCGGAGGCTGCACGCAAAACTTTGGAAGCAAGAGGCGATAACGGTACAGGCTGGAGCCTTGCATGGAAGATCAATATGTGGAACAGGTTGCAGGATGGCGATCACGCCTACAAACTGTTATCTGTATTGCTGACTACAAAAACATTACCCAATCTATTTGATAATCATCCGCCATTTCAAATTGATGGAAACTTTGGTGCGACTGCTGCGATCGCAGAAATGTTCCTGCAATCGCAACAACACACAGCGAACGGCGCTTATGTTATGCAACTGTTGCCGGCTTTGCCACATGCGTTCGAAAGTGGCGCTGTGAAAGGGTTATGTGCACGCGGAGGTTTTGTTGTGGATATGGAGTGGACAAATGGAAAATTGGTAGCGGCTACGATTACTTCAAAATCAGGTGGAGAATTAGATGTTAGATTGGCTGATAAGACGGCGAAGTTTTCTACAGTAAAAGGAGAGGTTGTGAGATTGGACGGTGGGTTGAATAAGAAACGATGAACGATGAAATATGAAGCATGAAGTATGAACTATGAGGTACTTCAAACGAAAAGGGAAAGATGAAACTTTAGCAGTTCATACTTCATACTTCATATTTCATCGTTCATCGTTAAAAAAAGTTACCGGGTGATTACAAGATGCGCCGGGAGTAATAACACAAAAGTTGACCCCTTGTTTGGCTCGCCATACGCATAAATAAAGCCCTGGTGATTTTCAATAATTTTTTTACAAAGAGCGAGTCCTATGCCTGTTCCCTTATAGGTAGATTTTGAATGCAGTCGCTGGAATATCTGGAATATTTTCTCTGCATATTGTTGTGCGAATCCAATGCCGTTGTCTGTAAAAGCAATTTCAAGGACCTGCTCGGAATCCAGTATTGGCGTGCCATCCGGCAATTGGTCGTTAAACAGATAGCGGGTACTGATGTTTATGCAAGGCGTAGTTTCGCAAAACTTAATGGCATTGCTGATGAGGTTCGCAAACAGTTGTCGCAATTGTGATGGGAGCCCCATGATCACAGGCAATTGTTCAGACTGAATCTGTGTACCCGTTGTGCTTATCAGTGTTTCATAATCTTCAATAACTTCTTTCAGAATAAGGTTGAGATCTGTTTTTACAAACTGCGTTTCCTGCCGGTCAATTCTTGAATATTCCAGAATGCTTTCGACAAGACTGGACATTCGTTCTGCGGATGATTTTATGCGATTGAAATAATTTGCGGGCACAGGATCGAGTCCGCCATTTTTTTCAATGATCTCAATGAAGGTTTGAATTTTTCGTAAAGGCTCCTGCAGATCATGACTTGCTATGTAGGCAAACTGTGCAAGATTTTCATTTGATTTCAGCAGATGTTCATTCATTCTGCTGAGGTCAGCAGTGCGCTCTGCCACTGTTTGTTCCAGTACTTCCTTTGTTGTTTTTTCGTCGGTAATATCGAGCATCGTACCAATGATCTTTTCTGCGTCACCTTGTGGGGAAAAATATACTTTGCCTCTCACTCTTGTCCACCTGGTTGCTCTTGATTCCTGAACCACACGGTATTCAATGTCGTAGTCGCCGCTGTTTACGTTTGTCATGGCTTGTTGCAGCCGTTCGTTTACAAGCGCTCTGTCTTCCGGATGAATGGCGTCCAGCATGAGTGTCCATGTAAGGGCCTTGTTCCATATGCCGAAGATGTTTGCCGTTTCTGCTGAATAGGCAAGCTTATTGTTTTTGATATCAAATGACCATGTACCGAGCCTTGCTGTTTCGATGGCGAGACGATAGCGCTCCTCACTTTCACGCAGAGAAACTTCCTGCATCTTTTGATGTGTAATGTCGCGGGCAATTTTTGATGCACCAACGATGTTGCCGTTTACGTCTTTTATTGGCGAAATGGTCAGCGATACATTCAGCGGTTTCCCATTCTTAGCGATGCGAATCGTTTCATAATGATCGATGCGCCGGCCACTGTGGAGATGTTCTTGGATCATCGATTCTTCGTTCCACAAGTTTCCCGGAATAAGTTTGAAGATCAGTTGCCCGATCATTTCTTTCGCAGAGTAGCCGAAGATCCTCTCTGCACCTGCGTTCCAGCTGGTGATTACACCATCGAGTGTTTTGGAAATAATGGCATCGTCAGAAGTTTCAACAATCGCTGCAAGATGCGCTTCTTTTTGTTGATGTATGTTTTGATTTAAAACACTTTCACAATTAATGATAAACCCGATGTGGCCGCCTTCCTCATCATGGAGAAATCTCAGGTTGGTTTTTACGAACGTTCTTGTGCCGTCGGATCTTTCGATCAGCATGTTCCGCATAGACAGTTTGCCCTTCATAATGTTCTCGGTTGAAAACGGCGTAAACAACTGTCCCCTCTCATCAAATGTTTTCCATGCGCCGGTCCATTTTTCTTTGCCTGGTTCTGGTCTGCGTCCCCAAAGGTTTGCAGTTGCCTCATTATAAAAAACAATGTAACCCCTGCTGTCGCAAATGTAGACTGCATCCTGCTGTGGCTCCAGGACCTGTTGCAACAAATAGATAGTATCCGGAAATGTAACGTTCATGCTTGTTTCAATCACATAGGGGGTAAAGGAAATGAAAATAATAAATTTTGTGCCAATGGCAGTGGGAAAAACATTCCCCAGGATTAAGCAAGCAGGTAATTTGAAGATTTGAAGATTTGAAGATTTGAAAATGCTTCAGGTGCAGCTGACTAATTAATAATAATCTCGCTGAATTACAGCCGGTTCAAATTAATGACGAAATTTGCACGGAAAGAATTTTCAAGTTTTCAAATCCCCAAATTTTCAAATTCATGAAACTCAAGACTGCTTTGTTATGTATGCTCTTTGCTCCATTTGCGGTTTCCGCGCAAGACTATATTTCTCCAACAACGCCGCCAAAGCCGGGTAAGGCGCCAGGTGTTAAAGTAAAATTGCTCAGCACAAACGGACAAACAAAAAACTACGTGCTCGTATTTGCGACAGGTGATGATCTTCGCACGGGACTTGCAGAGTTTGCCAAAAAGTATGATGTAAAAAGTGCGCACTATTCAGCCATTGGAGATGCGAGTAGTTTAACGGTGGGATGGTACGATGCAGAAAAGAAAATGTTCAAAGTAATTCCTATCAATGAAGCGGCGGAGGTTACCACACTCACCGGCAACATTGCAATTTATAATGGCCAGCCAGTTAACCATTCCCATGTAAATGTCGCCACGTCGGACGGTATTGTGCACGGCGGACATTTGCTGGAGCTCGTTGTGGGCCCTACGCTTGAAGTGTTTGTTACCGTAGAGCCCGTTGCACTGCACAAAAAGTTTGATGAAAAAACGCAAGCTGCGGTGATAGAGCCAGAGGAATAATTTGAAGAAATAGGAACGCAGATTTTCAAGTTTGTCAAGATCGTCATGATCTTTTATTTGAAATGATATTGGAGATTTGATGAGCTCCTCAGATCATGACAATCATGAAAATCTGCGTTCCACTTAAATTTTCACAAATCTCCCAACTTTCTTATTCCCGTTGGCAGCTCTCAGCACCACCATGTATACGCCGCGGGGTAGTTGACTTACATTTATGTCCACGTTTGTTTGATTGGCTATGTTTTGTATGATCACGCGTTGTCCGTCGCCAATGTTGACGATCTCAACTGTTTGCCAGTTATCTGCAAGATTGAGGTTCGGTATGTGCACCACATTCGTAACAGGATTTGGATAAGTTACAAGGCCGTCGCTGCTTTCTAATCCAACGACGAGTGAAACTGCATTGCTTAGTGCAGTTGGGTTACTGATGCAGCCGCTGGCACTGCTTACAATCAAACATCTTACTTTGTCTCCGGTGCGTTCCGGAGTATAATTCAGGTTATTAAAATTTGCGTTGGCAATGTCCTGCCAGCCATGCGTTGCTGTGCTATCCTGCCACTGGTACAAAGTACTCGTGCCACCATTCACAACGTTTGCAAACAGGCTTGCGTTTTCTCCCTGTGCCACAACGTTGTGGCCGGAAATGGTAACAGCCGGTACAATCTGCGGCAATACTTTTACAATCACGGCCTTGCCTTTTGCTGTTGCGCTTGTTGCGCATTTTAAGTCACTTGTCAATATCACCGCTACGCTGTCGCCATCACGCATTGAGCTGTTGGTGTATGAAGGCATGTTTGAGCCTGCATATTTATTGTTCCATAGCCATTGATATCCGGGCACACGGCCACCATTTGTTTGGTTGGCATTAAAAACAAATTGATAAGCCGGACATGCTTCGGAAACAGGCGCCGTTATTGAAACAGACGGTGTGACGCTTTCGTTAACGGTCATTTTGATATGCTGGCTTTCCACGCTTGGTTGCGTTATGCAGGTAATGCTGCTATAAAGCACAAGCGAGATGTCATCGCCGTTTGACAGGGTGCTGGATGAAAATGTGTTGTCGGTGCTTTCTTTCACGCCACTCCTGAACCAATTGTAAACAGGGTTCGAGCCGCCGTTCGTAATCGTGGGCCTGAATGTAACTATTGTGCCCCGACATACAGATGTGTCCGAAGCATTTATTGAAACTGCGGGCGTCACGTTTTGTATGATGGTCATTTTGATGGGTTGACTTTCCACCAATTTTTTTGTAATACAAACGTCGCTGCTGTAAAGGTCGAGCACAATTTGGTCGTTGGTCAATATGTTGTTGGTCGTGAATATGCTGTCATAGCTTTCTCTTACGCCGCTTCTGAACCAATTGTAAACGGGTTTGGCACCACCGTATGTAATGATTGGTGTAAACGTTACTTTGGCGCCGTTGCAGGCTGATGTGTCAGAAGCAATGATTGTTACAGTTGGTGTATGCATGGGCAACACCGTCATTTTAAAGCCGGCGCTCGTATCTTTTAACGGCGATGCACAACTCAGGCTGCTTTTCAAAACAACTGTGACTATGCTACCATCTTTAATGGCCGCGGTGTTAATTGCTGCACTGTCCACATATGCATCCACGCCATCGATGAACCATTGGTAAGAAGCTTTGTCGCCGCCATTTGAAGACATTGCATGCAATGTGGCGATACTGCCTGCACACACTCTGTTGGTATCTGCAAAAATGCTAACAGACGGTGCCAGCGTGTTTGCGAAGCTAACTTTAACCGTATCATATGCCGTAACTGTTCCATTGCTCACAGCCAGATAATACGCGGTAGCAACATCCGGTTTTACTTTTGGCATTTGCAGCGAAGAGCTGAAGCCCGCAGGGTTTGAGGTCCAGCTATAAGTGTGAGCCGGGTTTCCTTTTACACCAAGAACAATGCTATCTCCATAACATACAACAGTGTCCCTTCCGGCGTTTGCAATGGCTGTGTTTTGATATTCGTAAGGGCCAATATCGACGGTGTCTGAAACGATTCGCTGGTTACCAAGGATGTCAAATAGAACGTCATCCAGCAGTGTGCCATCAACCGTTTTGGTTGTGCCTTTGTTGATGAGCCTGGAGTAGGGTGCAAGTTGAATGCCGTCGTCTGCTGTGAACCATTTTCCATCTGGGCCTTTGGGATGAAGCGAGTCGACAAATGATGCTGAAAAGCCCGAGAAGTTCTTAAAAAGACGGTCAGGGGGAGACTGGTATAAGTTATTGCCATTAACATTATACTCACTGTGGTTGCCATCAGCCGTTGCAACGTTGGCCGTCCCGGCGATTGTGTTTCCGCTAAAAATATTGTTGTATGATCTGATGCCTAAATCCCCGTCTCTGAATAACACGCCGCCTCCTGTTGACCCAACGCCACCCGCATTGTTCTTCATAAATATGCAGTTGTTCAATTTGCCCTGTGCACTGGTAACATCTAAACCTCCGCCACTGCCAGTTGCATTTGTAGCAAGCGTGTAGTTGTTGTAAAAAATACAGTCATGAACATCAATCAGTCCTGCCAGCGCGGCACCGCCGGCGGCCCATGCGTTGTTGTTTTCAACAACACAGTCAGACATATTGATATTGCCCGCTGCCAGGATAGCGCCACCTGAGTTACCGCCATTGTTATTAGTAAAAATATTGTGGGTAAGCGCAATATTAGAGTTTTGCTTTGCCGTTAAGCCGCCACCGCAAGTATATACAGAGCTGTTGTTTGTAAACAGGCAGTTTCTTACAATGGCATTTGCGTAATAGAGCAGCATGCCGCCGCCGCCCAGCATCCCATTCGTTATGCCTTCTTTTGAATAGCTGTCGCGGATGGTGAAACCATCGACCACTGTTGTATCGGCGGTGCCGAAAATCATCATAACAAGTTGTGAGTTGTCCCTTATTTCATTCTTAGATCCGATCTCGCCGCTTAATATTGTTTCCTGTTCTGCAGGCTTTCTCAAATCATCACCAGGGTTGCCAAAAGCAGGGTAGCCGCCTAGTAACGTAAGCTTTCTGTCAATGAGAAAAGCGCTGTCTCTTCTTCCGGTTGTTGCAGGATAGTAAGTGCCTGCTGCCACGCGGATAGTGTCTGCACAGGCATTGCACACGGCCGTTTGCAAATTTCTGTATGCATTTTGCCAGCTCGTGCCGGTATTGTTTCCGGTAGCATTTGCATTTACATAGTATGATCCGGAAGAAATATTGCTTTCCTGCATTTCATATGCACCTATGTCCACCGTGCCATTTGCAATTCTTGGTTTACTGCTTATGTCGGTTTGATTTTTTGTAAGCGCATTGTTGCCTTTGTTTATTGCAGGCGAACATTTTGAAAGTTGAAGACCATCATCAGCGGTGAACAGCTTTCCATCGGGTCCGTAAACGTCCCACATTTGATAAAATCTTGGATTGGCATTTACAATATTTCCATTCACACCATTTCTTCCATAATTACGCGTGATGCAATTGGTGAGTATGACCGTATCAATCGATGGTTTGGTGTCTTTGAAATCAAGTTCACCAGTGTTTAATCGCACGCCTGCGAAGATGCTGTTGTTTGCCCTCACCACCGAGCTGTCTCCATTTGTTATCGTTGCTTTGTAACCTGTGGAAGTTGCATCAAAGATGGTGCTGTTGTTAATAACCGGCTGGCTTCTCGAATTGCTCATGAAGGTGCCGTACAGGCTCAGGCAATTGTTGAAAACCGGCGCGGAATAGTTGACGTTCCTGATATTCAGCTTGCTGCTATCAAACACGCAATAAGTGAAGACCGGGTTGCTGTTGTCATTAAAAATAGCAGAGACGCTCCCAAAGATACCGGGTTTGCTGAAGACACAGTTGTTGATGGTATGATTGCTTCCGTTGCTGTTGGACATGATATAGCGGTCAAGGCCTCCGCCGGCCGCAGCCGTAAAGAAACATTTGTTGATGATAAGCGAGCTTGCGGATGACTGAATTGCGGTGCATTGAAAATTATCGGAGTTGCTTAAAAATCTGCAGCTGTCTATTGTTCCGCTGCTGGACGTAAAACTTAAACAGTTTTCAATGTCTGAAAAATCAGTATTGCCCGGAGGAATTATACTGGAAAACAAACAACGGGAGATCAGCGGAGATGATCCGCCCCTGCAAATGATGCTTTGCCCGGTGGGAGCATGGTTGTTAATAAACTGGCAGTTCTCGATAACCGGACTGGCACTGTCAGCAATACACATTGCGCCTGCATTGGAAGTAAAGTTGTTTTTAAAAACGCAGTTGGTTATCCGGATTTTTGAGCCGGTGACAACATACATCGGCACCCCTAAATTCGTGCCTGATGGCGATGTTGGGACGTTGAATTCAAAGCCGTCGATGCGGGATGTGCTATCTGCGCGAAATACTTTCATCGTTGTTCCCCGCAACGAGCCCCCGGTAAAATTGTCTGTCAATATTGTCCTGTTCGCGGCGGGATTTCTATCTGCATCAAGTGGCGAGCCGCTTGATGGATAGCCGCCCAGTAACACTCTTTTTTTAGTTATAAAAAGTACGCTGTCATTGCCAGAATTCACAGGGAAATAAGTGCCGGCAGCTACTTTCACCGTGTCCGCGCAATACATCAACGCTTCCTGCAGCGTGTGAAACGCATTTTGCCATGAGCCTCCGTCGTTGTTGCCCGTGTTGGCGGTCGAAGCGTTCACATACACTGTTGTAAAGTGTGCGCCTTGTTCCGTTTGTCTTTCGTAGGCACCCATGTCAACAATGCCATTGTTGTAAATTCTTGGGTTGCCCAATATGTCGGTGGTTATGCCGTTAACGGCACTGTTCACCCCACTGTTTAATCCGGGTGAGCAGGGCGCGGTAAGTTGTAGCCCGTCATCGGCGGTAAAGAATTTATTATCGGGCCCCGCAGGCGAGTGAATGTTTACAAAAAGCGGATCGCTTGCCGTAAGCACTGTATTATTGCTGCCGTCGTAATACACATCGGTAACACAATTGCTGACGGTAAGTGATTGCCCCGACACGATGAGTTCGCCGGCGCCATCGCTGCCATAATATCTGGTAAAGGAATGTCTGTTGTTCCACAAGATGCAATTTTTAAATACTGCCGAACCCCCGTTGACACCTGTAAGCACTTTGTCGTAATTGTTAGCGACAGTCGTATTGACGACAGTGAGGGATGAATTGTAGTTTGCAAAAACATAGTCAGTGTAGTTGTTGCTGAATACGCAGTTGTATAAAACGGCGGTAGAACCGGCTGCGTTATAAAAGGTAGGACTGCTGTAAGAAGTGTTATTGGAAAAAACGCAGTTGTAAAATTTTGCTTCACTTTGGTTGATATTAACAGGGCCGGTATAACTGTTTTCGAAAACAACATTTCTGACGATCAATTTGGAAGTGTTGGAAATGTCCATTGCCGTGTTGCCGGCGTTGCGAATAAAAAAACCATCACAAAGGGTGGTTGTATCAACTCCATACGCTTTTACAATGATGTTGCTGATGGCGCCCTTGAGTTGTCCGCTGAGTACGGTTGGATTGTTAACAAAGTCTCGCTGTGAGTCATTCGGATTCCCGGTAGCAGGGTAGCCGCCCAGCAGCGTCAAGCCCCGTATCAAATAAAAAGAGGAGCCCTGGTAACCGGTTGTATCGGGAATGTACACACCTGCCGCCACTTTAATGGTGTCGCCGCTTTTCGCTTTGTAGAATGCAGATTGCAGGAAAGTAAATGCATCCGTCCAGGAATTGCCAAGGCGCAAGCCTTTTGCATTCACGTTTACATAGTAGGTGTTGCCAAACGAAGTGCCGGATAGTAATAGCGCAAGGGCTAACAGGTAAAGTTTGTTCATGGGTGTAAGAGGTTAGGGCATGGCCGGCGTAAAAATAGAAAAAATTTGAAAATTTGAAGATTTGAAAATTTGAAGAGAGGAACGCAGACTTTCACGATCGTCATGATTTGTCATAATCTTCTGTTGGAATTGGAGACCAGTGGAAATCTTACGCATCCAATCTTTAATATCAAAATCAGTTCAAATCTTGACAATCATGAAAATCTGCGTGCTTTCTCTCTCTCACATTTTGCGGTCCAGATACCAATCAATATAATCTTCTTTTATCTTGTTGATGTCAAGGACTCTGTAGATCATTGAGTGTTTGGGCAGAAAGTCCTGCGCGGCGGTGTTTGCTTCGAGGTTTACGATTTTAGAGGCTGTTGCGTAGGGTCTGTTTGTGAAGCGGGAAATGGGTTGGCCCGGCGATTCAAAAAACTGGCAACGGTATTCAGTTGTGTCGCCGCCTCCGATGGTGGTAATTGTAAGATTGTTGTAAACGTCGTTCAGCGTAACGTCCGTGGAGGTTGCATTTTTTTGGTAGAGCAGAAAAGAATCAAGCATGCTAAAGCTTCGAATCGCCTCAATTTTTTTTCTCGTGTCGTCTCTGTCACTATCGAAGCCTTTTAGTTTCCAAACTTCATCGTATTTTTTTGCGACCTGCATAATTTCCTTTCTTTCAGGTGCGACCAGTTTGGGTTCAATAAATGATGGTGTAAAATTTTGTTTATCAGTATTTAGTTGTGTGAGCCAGTAGAGTATTTTTTCTTTCGGAACAATTGCGAGGCTTTTAACTGAGAATTTAATGGAGTCTTTGTGTAAAGATTTTCCATCATTTCCTGCTGATTCAACAATCGAAAATCGCCTTGTAAATTTGAAGTCGCCACTTTGAGTTTGAGTCAGTTCAAGAATTTCTCCTTTCCCGTAAACCCCCGGCCTGCCTGATGTGTAGTGGCCCTTGCTGTAGTCAATGATGATGACACTCACAGAATCAATGCTTTGCCCAAATGAAAAATATTGGGCAAAAAGAAAAAGGACGATCAGAAGCTGCCTTGCCATCTTGCAGTTTGTTTAGGTGTTTAGGTTGACTGCATTGATAACAACGGTGGCGGGAAATAGTTGAGAGAAATTTACAACTTCGTCATTGGAAAAAGCTCCGACTATAAATTATTAAATCGCAATTTGATGCGATGATGAATGAGTTTCCTGTTTCAGAGAAACCATAGGCTCTGAATTCACAAGGGCCATCTTTCGCAATAAATATCTTTTGTTGTTCATCTGGTGAAATAAGATAGATTTTTTGGATCAGATATTTTTCAAACGGTTTTTCATCAGGTTCTGGTTTTGAGATTGAAAGCGTCCAGCCGTCCTGTGTATCTTTAAGTAAATGATCATCACCATACAAACCATGAGTTGCTACGATTGTTCCGTCTAAGCAATCGAAACCGGAGATAGAATTAGTGGTTTCATTAAAATTGTTCCACCAATCTGCGCCGTCATTTTTTTGTACAATTTTTTCTCCTGTGATGCAGTCAAATATTCCCTGACCCTGAGTTGATAAAACTAAGAGTTTATCCTGGCCCGGAGCGAACCCAACGTTTTCGAGAGCGCCAATAGCAAACGTGTTTTTATGAATCCACATATGTAGAGTTTGTAGTCTGCACTGTATTATTTTAAATAGGCTGACTTGATCAGCATGATTGCATCTTCTTTTCCTTTAGCGCATACGTCGCAATAGGTTCCTATGCCATCTATCGGACCTTCGTACTCCCACGAAAATGTTTTGTTGTATTTTCCTTCAGCATCAACAATATGCAAACGGTTTTCTTTAACGGTGATGTAAAGTGTATAGTTGTTGGGAAAATTTACTTTAAAACACGTGTCTTCATTGAACACATCATTGCCTGCATATTGCAACTTTACATTTTTATTATCCTTTCCATAAGAATAATTAATCTCTGTTCTTTTGCCATCTTTTGTCTCAAAATCGAAATGCTCGTATTTGTCTGTGCCGTATTTTCCAATTGAATAATTTGCCACTTTCGTTTGCGCAGAAAGGGTCGTCAAAATGAGCAGAAGAAAGGTTGTTAAGTAGCATATTTTTTTCATTGGTGTTGTTTTCATTTTGATGAGGAAACGGAACCGCTTTGTCTGAACTTATATATGGATCCCCAGATAAAATACCATGGCCAAAGAATTAAGACAGCAATGATAAATGTGGGAAGTTCAGATTTTTTCTGCTCGATTGTTTTTGAAAAATCAATTAAAGTTTCGCTGCCTTTTTTTATTTGATAGATGTTTGTTTGTTGCTGCAAACACAATGCTGATAACCATTTGTTTGCAGTGTAAATCGTTATGGTGTCGCCTATTGATATTTTTTTCTGCAAATCAGGAAAGTTCCATTCGTAGAATTGTGACAATGTAAATTCTTCCGGAAAGTATGCCAACGCAATTTTAAGGTGGTATTGGTTTTTCGAAATACTCCGTTCTATTTTCGTATAAATATCGGTCACCAGGCTCGTATGTTTTACGAGATTATTCGTTTTTAAATTGATTAATATATTATTTCGCACGATCGCCAGACTAAAAACAATGGCCATCAAGGGGACCATATATTTCTGAAAAAATTGCGGCTTGCTCATGTCGCCCATGTCTTTCCACAGCGTTTTAAACCAGTTCATTGATAAGTGTTTGGGGTTTGGAATTTTAACGGGGTTGGTCAATGATTTTAAAATTAGATTGTACGTACGGGTTTAGCCGTGAACTTATAACATTTTTGTTAGACTTGATAAGTAAAGGTCAATAACTAACTTTCTTAGCGTTTAAAATTGCGATCAGCAACTCTTAATTTTCAATTTTCAACTTTCAATTTTCAATTCTCAACAGCGTGCTGCGTCGGCCATGGAGTTCCATCACTCGTTTCACAATACAATTTAAGGCTTCGCAAAAATCTGCTCCATGTATAGCTGCATTCAGCAAATAAGGAGGTGTATTCTTTCCAGTTGTTATGATGAAAGATTAGCAGAGAGCCTCTCTCGGCACTGCTTTGATGCAATTGGTCACTCAGTTCGCTATGCTCTTCCAGTAACTTTTCTTTAGTGCCAAATTTTATGGTAAAAGAAATAGATGTGCCAATCCATTCATCTGCTCCCGAAACGCAGAGCCACTCAACGTGTTGTGGGTGTTTTAGCTTTACAACCTCCATTTCCATGTAATAACCATCGCGAAATGGAAAACGTGCAATGGTCTGTTCCTCCGGAGTTGCAGTTGCGCCCGGTGTCCACCATTCAGAGAGGCCGGCCTGAGTGGTCAGCGCTTCATAAACTTTTTCGGCTGTTGTTGCGATGAATAGTTGCTGGTGAATGCTTGGCATGGTAGAAAAGGTTTGAATCTAAAGTTACGATTCTATTTTTCCAATAATGCCTTCTTCCACAACTTTAGCTCATCCACCTCAAACACAAGTTGTTGATCGTTGCAAATAATAATAAACTCTCCGCCGGCATTAAAAATGGTTGGGTAAAACTTAAACGATTGCTGATTTGTCAATGACCATGAATGTTCTTGCTGCTCTTGATCTTCTTGCTGGCATGAAACAAAAACCAGTCGCTTGTCAGTCAAAAACAATTTGCCAGGAATCTGGTGCTCGTCAATTGTATGATTTGCCGGAGCTTGAGCTTTCAAGATCTCTGAGTCTTGAAGCGTGATGTTGATTGCGTCTAATTTTTTTGTAGGCTTTGTATACCGTCTAAAAAGCAGGCCATTGATCACAAGGGCGGCAAAGCCAATTGATCCGGAAATCAGCAGGGCTTGTTTCAACGGGTAGACATTGCCGTAAAAAATGTAGCTCAAAATAAATAGTCCGATGCCATAGATCAGTCCATTGCGGAAAACTTTGATTGCTGGGTTCATGGGTTTCGAATAGTTGGGTTAAACAGATTAAGAGAGGGGATATTTTAATGCGCAAATTTTATCTCATAAATATTCTCCCACAGCTTTCCTGTCACATATACTTTATCAGTAGCAGGATCATAAGCAATTCCATTCAATACATCCACATTTGGATTTTTTGTTTTGGCTTCATTCACCAGTGAAGTAAGGTCAAGCTTTCCAACAACTTTTCCATTGGATGGATCAATTTTTACAATCACATTTTGTTGCCAAACATTAGCATAAATAAACCCTTTGATGAATTCAAGTTCGTTAACACTTTCAAGAGGAGCGTTGTTTTCCTTAACCGATACTATTTTCTCCTGCGTTAAAGTTTTTGGACTCAGATAAGTGAGTTTGTCAGTACCGTCACTCATGATCAGGCTCGTGCCGTCAGTTGTCATGCCCCAACCTTCGATGTTTGAATACTTAAATTCGCCCGTCTTTTTGAAAGTCTTTGCATCGTACACAAAACCTAACTGGTTTTTGTAAGTAAGTTGATAAAGTTTATCATTTAAAAAAACAATTCCTTCACCGAAGTATTTTGATTTGTCCAATTCAATTTTTGTATCGATATGTCCATTCGATAAATTATGCGCCAATACCAAAGATTTTGTAAGTGGAAGGTCCTTCGGAGAACCTGTGCTTTCATAAAGTGTGTTATTGTAAAACAAAAAGCCTTCAGTAAACAAAGAAGCGTCGTGAGGATATTGATTGACTACTGAATAATTGATCAATGGCACAGCCGGTGCTGCAACAATTTCGGTTGTTGTGCCGTTGCTTTGTTCATTATTGCAGGAAGAAAGAAACGTAAGGGCCGGAAAAGATAGCAAAGCAATATGTAAAAACTTCATGAAACGAATGTTTGGTGAAACTTGATAACGATATTAATTGATTGTTGAAGATACGTTGGTATGATAAATTAAACTGGTTTTTCTTTTTTGCGGCGGACCCGAAAAATGTGAAAGAGCTATTTGCCCTTTTTATCTTTTTGCGTCATTTTCTTTGTCCAGTACGTTAAACCCTCACTTAATAGAAGATTAACCTGATCTTTCACGCCTTTAAATTTCGAATCTCGTAGCTGAATTACGAGAGGTTTGATCTCTGATTCGTACACCGTTTGGTTCAAGCCGTCGCATCTGGTTTCTCCGTAGCGCAGGAATTGCAAAACATCGTCAATTCTGTTTTCATTGTTCGATTTTAACGCCTCTTTTATAGCATCGAGCCGTGTCCATGAACTTTTATTTTTCTGCCACCATTGTGAAGCTTTCAATGCCAATATCTTTCTGTACTCGGCTAGTTTTTCTTTTGAAGATTTGTTTTTCCATTGCAGATCATAGGTGCCCTTCGTCACATATTCACTATAATTTTCTTTCATCAGTTTGAATAGGTAGTCATCGTTCACGCCGGTCGTTCTATATCCGAAATCCTGGAAGGTCAGGCTTTCCAGCAGCCAGCCCGCACGAACGGAGATCCAGTCGATATCATAAGGAAGAAATGTGCCGTGTCCGTAAAACTCAGTCGCTCCGGGATAGATAAGATCCGCTGTTTCTGTGAGTTTAACAAAGCTTGTGTCGCCCAGTAACTTAATAAGCGTTGGTATAGTTTTGATCTGCTGATCTTCCAGTTCAATTTCAGAAAGGTATACATC
>Ga0318567_10000222_pt1 | contig 25645 bp, 15 predicted proteins | sample GRESIP088b5f20_FD_203691 | JGI IMG/M metagenome (GOLD analysis project Ga0318567, IMG submission 203691) | Tropical soil microbial communities from Luquillo Experimental Forest, Puerto Rico - GRE.SIPMG.088b5f20 | ecosystem: Environmental > Terrestrial > Soil > Tropical forest > Bulk soil...
AAAATCCTCCGCGAAAGTTGTTTTGAATGATGGCAGCATCGCGGCCCCATCAACGGTAATGGTTAACCGGAAATGGAAAGGAAATTTGTGCGAACTGTCAGTCAAAAATATTTCCGGGAAACCGCTTGGCATCAGTGAAGTAGTTGTGTTTGATATACAACACGGCTTAGATGGCAATACACCCATTTATGGTGAAAGCTTTCAGAAGCTGGGGCAAATAGGCGGCACGCTGGCTAAACCGGAAGATTGGGGAACTTACACGGACAGGTTGCACTACAAAATTCCCGAGCCGGAAAACATGCGCACTGCTTACGGAATGTTTACCGTACAGATTTCGCCGAACGATCGGTTGTTGCTGGCTACAACATCTTGCAATAAGTTTATTTCACGATTTTCTTTTGATGCAACTCGTTTGCGCATTTCAATGGATTGTGAGCATTTGACTTTGCAACCGGGCGAAGAATGGAACCTCGAGGAGTTCATGGCAACTGCCGGTAGCGACAGGGAAAAACTATATGATCAACTGACGAACGCTATCGCCGTGCATCATCCGAAATTGAATCACACGGAACCAATGGGCTGGTGCTCGTGGATATGCTTTGGCCCGCAGGTTACGGCCAAAAATGTTTCAGACAATGCACAATGGATCGCTCAAAATTTACCGCAGTTAAAATATATCCAGATAGATGATGGCTATCAGCCGTGGATGGGAGACTGGCTCGATGCGGGAAAAGCGTTTGGAGGGGACGTTACACAAGTGCTGAATGAGATCAAATCAAAAAACCTCGAACCTGCGTTGTGGGTGGCTCCGTTTATCGCCAGCCCGCAATCTAAAATATTCAAAGAACATCCGGACTGGATGGTGAAGGACTCGTTGGGAAATCCTTTGCGTTCTGACAAAATTGGTTTTGGCGGCTGGCGCCAGGGGCCATGGTATGTGTTGGATGGAACCAACCCTGCAGTTCAAGCTTATTTAACCACACTGTTTAAAACATTAAAAGAAAAGTGGGGTGTCACGTATTTTAAACTGGATGCCAATTACTGGGGCGCCATGCATGGCGGCGTACACTATGATAAAAAAGCCACGAGAGTAGAAGCTTACCGTCGCGGGATGGAAGCCATTCGTAAAGGCGCCGGAGATGCTTTTTTATTGGGTTGCAATCATCCGGTTTGGGCATCATTGGGATTGATCCACGGCTCACGGAGTTCGATGGACATTGCGCCTAATTGGAGTTCATTCAAAAGCGTAGGAAGAGAAAACTTATTAAGAGGCTGGCAGAACGGCCGCTTGTGGTGGAACGATCCTGACTGCATTTTATTAACTGGTAAAGGAGCGTCTGATGTTGTTTACGATCCAGGAGGCAAGGCTTCTGTGAAGGACCAAGGCATCTCTGAAAATGAATTTCTGTTTCATGCAACGGACCTTTATGCCACAGGCGGCATGCTGCTTAGCGGAGATGATTTAACAAAGATTACTCCGCAGCACCTGGCAATACTAAAAAAACTAATTCCTCCAACAGGAGCCGCTGCGCGTTTCGAAAATGAAAATTTTGAAACCGGCGTTTCCCAAACCAAAGGCGGCCCTGTGTACAGCGTGTTTAACTGGGGCGATGCAGAAATTGAACGCGTAATTAAACTACAACCCGGCACCTGGCGCCTTACAGACAAGTGGACAGGTGCAGATCTGGGTACTTTCAAAAATGAATACCGCAAGGTGCTTCAGGCACGTTCTGCCATGCTGATCGAAGCGAAAAAGCTGTAGTAAAATGTGCTAATCTGAAAATTTGAGAATTTGAAAATGGGGCTTACAGTGGAACATTCCGCTTGTAAGCCCCATTTTTAATTCAAAAGTCCTGACTTTCCCGCTCGGCGGCGTCAATCATTTTCAATTTTTCAATTTTCCAAATTTTCCACATTATCCACATTTTAAATTTCTTCTCAAACCTGTACCAATAACAGATTTTAGCGTCGAAGTAAAATCTAAAAGAATAAAATGTTAATATTTATTTTAAAAACTTTTTAAAACTTCTTGCATTTTTTTAAAAAGATGCTCTATATTAGTTAAAAATTTGCCAAAAGGCGATTTAACGAATGCTTGCATGACTGCTAAAATCTTTCAATACCGTAGAAAAATTCTGCGTCAACTATATTTCGAGAATATTCTATCGTGCTCGGACATAAGCGAGAGGATAGAAAAAAGTATTCCGTTAACTACGAGAGTGCTAAACGACCTTATCAGCGAAGGTGCCGTATTGGAAACAGGACATGCTCCGTCAACCGGCGGCCGCAGACCTTTGATGTACTCTATTAAGCCCGACATTATTTATATCGTCTCCGTGGCGATGGACCAGTTTGTTAGCCGCATAGCCATCCTGGATATGCATAACAACTTTGTCACACCAATGGTGAAATTTGAGCTGCCGCTGGCAAATACCCACGATGCACTGGAGCAACTGGCGGACAGAATTAACATGGTGGTAGCAGAGTCCGGCATCGATAAGAAAAATATCAGCGGTGTTGGCATTGGAATGCCCGGCCTTATTGACATAGAAAAAGACATAAACCATTCATTTTTTGAGACAAAACAAAAGGGCGTAACAGAATACCTGGGTGAGAAAGTAGGAATGCCCGTCTTCATAGACAATGATAGCAGTTTGATTGCCCTTGCTGAGTTACGCTTTGGTGCTGCAAGAAATAAGAAGAACGCAATGGTCATCAACATCGGCTGGGGTATCGGCCTTGGGCTGATTTTAAATGGCGGGCTTTTCAGAGGAAATAACGGATTTGCAGGTGAGTTCAGCCATATACCATTGTTTTCAAACGGCAAGATTTGCAGCTGTGGTAAGACAGGTTGTTTGGAAACAGAAGCTTCTTTGGCCATGGTGGCGGAGAAGGCGCAGGCAGGACTCAACAACGGAAAAATTTCCATATTAAAATCCATTCCTGAAAATTACGAACAGGCGACCGAAACTATAATAAATGCTGCTACGAGGGGTGATCAATTCTCCATCGAACTGCTTTCCGAATCCGGTTATAGCATCGGCCGTGCTGCGGCTATTCTAATCCATGTTTTAAATCCTGAAGTTATCATTTTAAGCGGCAGAGGAGCTTCTGCGGGAAGAGTGTGGCAGGCACCGATACAACAGGCAATCAATGAACATTGCATACCCAGACTAGCTGAAAAAACTTCAATCGAAATATCCTCCCTTGGCTACCATGCAGAACTGATTGGTGCTGCAGCTTTGGTAATGGAGCATTTCGAGAGAGTGCCATTGTAATGATCAAAAAAAAAATAATTATTAATAATCATTGGTGTCCAAAAAATTATTGAAAGCTATGACTCAACGCAGCAGCATATTTCAGTCAATTTGTGTCACACTATGGAGATTAATAATGTACCATCCGTAATACTAAACCAAATCTGTTCTTTTCAATTTAAAAACTAAAAAACGATGAAGTCAACCAAAACAGGTCTTTTGCTTTTGATGCTCTTCTGCATTGGAAGCATGTTTGCCTATGGGCAGGAAAAGATGACAGTTTCAGGTACCATTAAGGACTCAACAGGAAATGTCCTTCAAGGAGCAACCGTGAACGAAAAAGGCACAGACAACAGAGTGCCAACCGATGTGGCCGGTCATTTTACGATCCACGTAAAACAGGGAGCACATCTTATTATCTCTTACATTGGATTTGCAACACTGGACGTAAAGGCTACTCCTTCTATGCAGATAAAAATGTCTGCAGGTGGTCAAACCTCAGAAGAAGTGGTTGTTACCGCCCTGGGTATCAAAAGAACATCTAAAGCCTTAGGTTATGCCGTGTCAAAAGTTGACGGTGACAGGATCATGGCCAGCGGTACACCTGCAAACGCATTGCAGGCACTTTATGGTGCGGCTCCTGGTGTAACAGTTGCGGCTACAGCAGCTGGTCCTTCAGGCGGTATGAAAATCAACATTCGTAATGCGGTGTCTTTTGACCAAAACTCATCAACACGCCCGCTTCTAGTTGTTGATGGAGTTCCTATCCATGACCAAAATACCCAAATGGATTATGGTGCCACGTCTCGCGATAATGGTACCGGTATCAACGATATCAACCCTGATGACATTGCTTCTTTCGAAATTTTGAAAGGCGCAAAAGCATCAGTATTGTACGGTTACGCAGGTGCGAATGGTGTTATATTGATCACAACAAAAAGCGGTGCAAAAGGTAAGGGCCTGGGCGTTGCAGCTTCATTTACCACTACGTGGGATCATGTTGCGTTCACGCCTAAATTACAAACAGAATACGGAACAGGTTCCAGCCCGAGCAACCCAAGAAACGATGCGCAGGGTTACTACATTGATCCGGCTACCGGAAAAAGAACCCTTGCTACTACATTGTCAGATGGTTCCGGCGCGGCTGCTTTCGGACCAAAATTCGACCCAAGCGTAAGCCTTGTTTGGTGGGATGGCATTTCAAGACCATGGCAGCCACAAACAAAAAACATCTACAATGATCTGTATCAAACCGGACACCAGAACACAACAAACGTTTCTGTTGGCGGCGCTAACGAGCAGGGTATGATCCGTTTCTCATACACCAACACAACCATGCCCGGCACAAGACCTGGCGCGGAATATGACAAGAACACTTTTAGCCTTAACACTTCATACAAGGTAAACAATTTCATTACCTTAAGATATACAGGCAATTTTTATGCTTCCAAAAACGTGAATGCAGCCAACCTGAACACAATGAATGGTGAGGGCCAGCAGGCAGAAATTGGTGCATACAGCGCAGACATCAACGTAGGCTTGTTAAATCAGCACATGGTAACGCCTGATGGATACAACTACTTTGCAAGCCCTGCAAATGCCCATTTGATCTCTAACGGTAGAAAAGCAGTTGTAGGTTTCTTGTGGGATCAAACACAAAACAATTCCACTTTTACAAGAACACACAATATTCAGTCTTTGACTGCTGATATCAGATTGAGCAAGATATTCAGTGCAGCAATCACAGGAGGTATGGATTACAGCACCGAAAGAAATGTGTACAAAGGGAAATTGTTGGATCCTAATTTAACAGGACCTAATAGCGGCCAAATGTACAGTGATGTAACGAACATTTACCAAAATACCTACGGCCAGGGCATGCTGAACTTCAATGTGCCATTGAACACAGATTGGAACTTGTCTGGTTTTGTGGGTGGTATCGTTCAGAAGAATACACTGGAAGGAAAAGGAGCAGCTGTAAACGGTTACGGCGGCGGAGCAATGGTTATTCCTAACTTCTTCTCATTTACCAACTTACCTTTGGGCGTACAACCTACTTACCAGTTTTCTAATGGTGAGGACCTTTTGTATGCTTTAGTAGGATCAGCACAGGCTTCATGGAGAAATCAACTCTTTTTGGAAGCTCAGGGCAGACAAGATTATTCTTCTATCCTGAAATCACCAAACAACAAATATTTCTATCCTGGTTTGAGCGCTGCATGGGTATTGAGCGAAACTTTCAAATTGCCTGAAATATTTGACTATGCTAAACTAAGAACATCATGGGCTGATGTGGGTCGTCCTGGTCCGCGCTACTTCGGTAATGTTAACTATACAGTATCACAAGTTGGTGGTGGTTATAGTTTTACTCCTCCGGGTGATTTACCTCCAATGGATTCCACTGGTAACCCAAATTTGAAACCTGAGCGTAAACGCGAATACGAATTAGGTTTTGAAACATACCTGATGAAAAACAGAAGATTGGGTGTAGACTTCTCCTGGTACAATTCAACTATCTACGACCAGATCATGGCAGTGGCTGCGCCTCCGGGCATGGGTGTTAAAAATATCCGTATGAACGCAGGTTCAGTTAGAACAAAAGGATGGGAGTTGGCTATTAAAACAAAACCAATTGTGTCGAAAGATTTTGAATGGGATGTGAACCTGACCTTTGCTCATGGTAAAACTGTTGTTGAAAGACTGGATGGTCAGTTGCAATCTCTGACATTGTGGAACGCATTCAACTCGGTGAACGCTGTTGCTAATGTTGGCCAGGAATATGGTCAGCTTTACCTGACTAAATCAAACTACAATTTCAGCAAAGCAGGTGATCCAAACGATGGAAAAAAAGTGGTGAACTCTGCCGGCACTGCTTACGACTATACCAGCACATCTAAACTGGTTGGTAAAATGATTCCTGACGTAACAGGTGGCTTCTTCACTTCTTTTGCCTACAAAAATTTACGCCTTATTGCGAACCTCGACTACCAGTTTGGCGGTACAATCTTGTCAGGCGCAGAAACTTACATGATGGCTGCAGGAACATTGGATAACACATTGAAATACAGAGACGCTGCACATGGTGGAGCTGCTTATTATCTTGATGCGAATTCTAATAAAGTTGCGGGCACCAACCCTAATGGTGGAACAACTTTCCATGATGGCGTGATACTGGATGGTGTTGACGTAAATGGCAAGACAAACACTAAAGTGGCTACTGCAGAGCAGTATTATTATGCTTCTTATTTCTCAAATGGTTTCTTCCCTGAAGACAGGATCTTCAAAAGCGATTACGTAGCTTTGCGTAACCTGGCTTTTGATTACACAGTGAGTCCTAAGATTGCTCAAAAGATCAAAATGCAAAATCTTGTGATCTCTATTTTTGCAAATAACGTGGCGTACATCTACAAAGCAGCGCCAAATACAACTCCAGAATCAACTAACGGAACAGGATGGGGTGTAGGTTCTTATGGAACAACTGCATTGCCTTCACAACGTTCAATTGGTTTTTCTATCAAAACTAAATTCTAAAAAAAAGCTAAGATGAAATACGTAAAAATAAAATCAGCCGTCGTGCTTACGTTGTTATTGTCTTCGGTAGCATGTAAGAAAAACCTCGACGATCTATATCAAAATCCGGATGGGTACTCCAACAGCATGGCCCAGCAGTCAGGAGTAAGCGTTATCGCCGGTTTCTTCACCTCTCAGCTGAGCCAGGGATTTTTCCTTGTTGGTGATTATGGTGCCGTTTACCACCAGGTAAGAAGCGGCGACAGAACCATCGCAAGCTCTATGCAGGCTTACCAGGTAATGTCTGAGGGAAGCTCTTATACCCTTGGTGATGTTGAACACGACTGGGGTACAGGTGGCTTTAACGAAACTGTTTTCAACTTCGTTAATTCACAATGGATGACACCAATCCTTTGGGCCCAGCGTGAGTACAACAACTCAACAAAAAGAAGCAAACTGGATAGCTTGTATATAAACCTGATGCATGTGCTGAAAGGTTATGCATACCAGAGAGCTACTGACTTGTACGATAAAGTTCCGTACATCGAAACAGGTTCGGCTGGCGGTCTTGACCACGTTAAGGCACAATACCTTGGCCAGTCAGACATCTATCCAAAAATCATCAATGATTATAAAGTTGCTGAAGCTGCAGTAGCCGCTACAACGCTTTCCTCAACTGAGCAGGCTTCATTTAACCAGCAGGATATCCTTTTTGGTGGTAACCTTACATTATGGCGCAAGTACATCAATTCATTAAGATTGCGTGCTGCTATGAACGTAGCTGAAGTAACGCCTCAGGTTACAAACCAGGTGCTTACCGACCTTCAGGGCAAACCGTTATTGTCTGATGTTAACGATCTGGCCGGTGTTTCTGACGTTACTACCATTGCGCTTAACCGCATTTGTAACGAGCTGGGTATTACCCGCGCTTACAGAGAAAGAGGTGATGACTGCCGTGCCGGAAAAAAATTCCTGCAGGATGTAATGGGCGTTACACCTACCCAGGCGAGCAAAGTAGTAAACGGTGTAACACTACAATACTTTAGCGGTGAAAATTCCGCAACAGGTTTAGTGAACGGTACTGTTGACCCTCGCGTTTCTTACATGTTTGCTCCTGACTGGAGTGGCAGGTATATCGGCTTGCCGGTTAAATGGGATGGTAACAGCGATCCAAATAGTTATCTGAACATGGCTTTGCGTGGCTTCTACATCAATGATCCAATTTTGACCGACATCACGAAGACAACTTTCTACTATGGCGTTAACAATAGTCAGTCTATTGTGTTGGATGCAGCGTCACAAGCAGATCTTACAAAACGTGAAGCGTTCCTGTTGAGTAACCTGCGCAGCAAACTGGCAAACTACGATGACAACCAGGACCAAGTAGGTACAGAAAATCCGCTGGTTGCAGAGAACAACATTCGCCCGCAATTCAACTTCGCAGCAAAATACCCAACTATTACTTCAGTGGAAACTGAGCTTTCACTTGCTGAAGCAGCAGTGAGAGGTCTTGGTCCGGTAAGTGGTGCTGCACGTGATCACTACAAGAATGCAATCATCTTGTCTTGTAAATACTGGTACAACCTGAACATCAACAATAATTATTCTAAATCAACTTTGCCGGCGTTGCCAACAACAATGGATGATTCAAGAATCAACAACAGACCTGCAATGGAGTATAACTCTGCAACCTATGCAGAAAATGCAGCTTTGAAATTTGATGCAATGAGCCCTCAGCAAAAAGTACAGGCGATCTTTGATCAGCTTCAGTTGCACTACAGTCTGTTTAATTTTGAAGTGCCATATACCGCAGCACGCAGATTGATCAAGTACGTAGGAACCAACCCGGCAGCGATGTACGAAAGATTCAAATGGAAAGAAAGAATGACTTATCCATCAAGCGTTCAGGCTTCTGATCCTGCTGGTTGGGCAATCATCAGTCCTTATAACAATCCTGATCTTCCTGTATGGTTAACTGGCCGTACTGCAAAATGGAAGAACACATTGGAATAACAATGGTGGTCTTAAAAAACATAGAAAAAGATCCGGTCGTAATGACCGGATTTTTTTATGCGAGTGAGCACGCTGATGACGCTGATTACGCTGATTACACTGATTTGCACTGATTTTTCTCCGCATGTGCTTGAATGTAATAAAATGATTTTCTTCGAACAGCAACATGCGTGTCAATAATAACACAATGTAGAAGTTAAGACAAGCCCCTTCGGGGCGACACGTTAGTAGAACACATTGATAAGCGAAGCGAGCCAAATACAAGGCCGAGAGGGGCGACATGTTAAACATCGCGAAGCGAACATCTTGTTGCCTTATGTGAGACCGATAACCATCGGCAATTTTTCACTCCGTTTATTACCATTGTCAGTACTCGCGACGCGCCGTTGTTGGCGTGTCGGGCGGATAACGTGCGTGAGCACACCAACAACCAGTAACGAAAGCCATTGGTGGAACTAATGCGCAGCGCAAAGTACAACACAACGGCAGCCTCCAATGACTATTCGAAAACATGCGCACTTACTTCACCTCCGTGATAATCTTTATTCCGTTACTACAAACCATGGAATATCAAACTTTCCTTTTCTGAAATAAATATGCACGCTGTCGTCTTTTTCAAGCTTTTCATATAGTGCCCTTGAAACTGTAACTTCTTTAGCTTTTTCCTGGTAACCCCACGGCGTTAATTTTAAATAGTAGGTTGTTGATTTTCCTTTGCTGATTCTTTTATTTAGAATTGCCGCATTGAATTTTTCAGGCTCGGATTTGTCATAGATACAATTCAATGATACTACAGCGCCATAACTATAGGCACACATTATCATTGCGAAACCAGCCAGTCTTAAATATTCCTTTGCCTTTTTTAAATTAAACTCTTTCGTACCAAGCAGCAGGATTGCTACAAATGCGAATGCCGTTACTGGCGCAAGTTTCCAGACATTAGAGTGATCAAAAATGTGATAGTCCATCAGGCCTCTTATACCAAGCCCTATACTGGTTGCGAATATTGCCCAGAAGACAGTGGGGTAGGCCGTGGCTTTCCGTTCATCAATTTTGATAAGTCCCTTATAGTATTTCAATACAATTATGCAAATGACAGGAATTACAATTGACGCAAGAATCGCATACTCATATGGTTTGGGAAAAAATATTGTCCAAACTCCCACTAAACCTCCGGCCCAATTCAGCACCTTCGCGGTTTTGCTGGCCCTTATCAAATTATCTTCCCTTTGCTCCGCGGTTAAACCGAACGTTTCGTTATGCAGTATCTCTTTTGTTTCCTCAACTATTTGAACGCCGTCAAGGTCAGGATAATTATCCGACAGCCACTCAATGATTTCATCTCTCTTTTCAAAATATTGACTGACTTTAATTTCCCTTTTGTTCTCTTTTGATTCTATGAAAATAAATTTGTCGGTTACCCGGTAGCCCTTGATTTCATTAAACATGAGCTGTTTATTTGAGAAGGTACTAACTGACAATATTCTGTCACTGTCAATGACAAACTTTGCTTTGATAGCGTCCATCACACCAACTACCATTAAGCCGATCATGGCAAGTGACATAGGAACCATGATCCAAACGACGTTTTTGTTCCCACCGTTTTTCGTTCCGGCATCGAAGGACGTTATTAAAAGCCAACAAAATAATGCGATAACCACTGGGGCAATTATGTAAATGAAAATTGCCCAGCCTTTGGAAATTTTATATTCTCTCATTGTTTGTATTCGTCGGGTTTGAGGTTACCCGCGAACATAGCAAATATTTTACTCCCCGAAAAATCGGGACATTTTGTTGAGTAAGGTCGCAGTTTTTTTCTCCGTTGGCTGAAGCCAAACAGCTATGAATTATGTTTTAGAAGCCTGTTTTATTTTGCGATCATCAAGTTAAATATTGCTTTACAAGAATTCAATTGTACTGAAGACGGCCGCATTTATTTCATTGCCGTTTGGCTTTCGCCAACGGACTCAATAAATGCAGAATAATCAGGTGGCTTACAAGAACCGGCTGGGGCCTCGTAAATGACACTAACTGAATGGCATTGTATTTTGAATCGGTAGCACAACAGTTATTGCTTATGATGCTTGGCATTCCATTCCATGACCCTTGCCTGAAATACTTTCCATTTTGCCGGGTCCCCTTTAATTACAAAGTATTCGTAATTTTTTAAGCTGTTACTTAAACCTCCAACCAACGCGCCGGCCGACATTCCCAACACGAAGCTACCCAATACGACACCTTCATCGCTGACCGGCTCAAATTCTGTATTTGATGACTTACTTGAGCTTGTACCAGCAATGCCTAATATAAGACCTGTTGCCCCGCCAATGCCAATGCCGATCATTATATTGTGCGCCGGGTTATGCTTCGTTCTGATCGAGGCAATATCCCGCACAGCGATCGTATCGTGCCCTTTATAGCTATTGAGCATGACGGTAGAGTCAGTAATTGCCGTGATGTAGCCTTTATCAATTCGCTTGCCTGTCGAGTCGAACACCCTTATAAACAGGCCCTTTTTCTGGGCATACAGGTTACAGCTAACAGAAATCATCAGGATGAGAATAAATATTTTCATAACTGAGAGTTTAAGGCCCGGGGTGGGCCAGGTTATTGTGAAAAAAAATCAAGGATCGAAAGTTTTTAAAGAGAAGAAGACGATGTTGATTTGGAGCCATGGCACGGAATCACCAGGCCCGACGATAAAAAATTTTTTAAGGTTTTTTAGCATTTCATCTGACATTGGCAAGTGCGATGATGACGCATATTATAGATCGTTGTGTGGAAAATGCCGGGCAAAGCATATTGCGGCAAATGCAGGGATGGTCATTTTTTATCTTTTACAAAAATTCATTTTGCAAAAGACTCCGATTAGAAGAGGGGTTCAGGGCGTCTGTTGAAGAATTCCAGGGAGTTATAAAATTTTGTGACTTAGCAAATCCAATTAAATTAACAGGGACCACTAAACGCAAAATAAAGATACTTTGAATAAATTTATTTGTCAAGAGGCAGTTTTAAACTTACATGCACATCACTGGAATTTTCGCAATGGATGTTCCAAGGACAAAACAAAAAAAGGCGGCCGCAATACACGACCCGCCTTTACACATGAGAACACAGAATTGCGTTCCTTGATGGTGGTTTAATTTAATAGCTTGCGGTCCATTCTACAGCTGTGGCTGTTTTTGATCGAACAGTTATGCTGCGAATGTTTCCCTGTTTTTGATTGTTTACAACAGTAACTCCCGGGCATTTTAATTCTTTAAAAGTAGACCCTTCGGGTTCATAAATGTATATGATGTATTGATCGTCGGCAACCATTTGCGACGCACCTGTAAGCGTATTGTTTGCCCAGCTTAGCTTATCTATTTCAAGACCTCCGCTGGAGATATGCCTGTTGGTAGCCATTAGTTGTGGGTGGTGTTGATCTTCACGCACTGTAAACAATTGACAGTTATAAGTTGTGTCTATGTCTCCAAACTGAAAGCCTTCCTTGAAAACACCTTTGAATGATTTCGTCCAAAACTCAAACACGAGGTACTGTTTGTTTTTGTCTAATCCCATTTCTGCAAATGAAATGGACGATTGGCTTTTACCTGTGCGGCCAAGCAGCATCCAGCTTTCATAAGATTTGTTCATTTCCAGGAGGAACAAATCATAAGGAGATTTATAGCGTGCATCAAACACACGTTCCATAGAGCCACTTACAGTTGAGTTCAGCCTGTCAAGATACATTGAGCAGGAAGGATCGATATCATACAGCTGTCCGGGCACTGTAAACATTACGGGTATGGAGCGGATAGCCGCATCAATAATAGGTGTCTGATATTTTTCCGGCTTGTCTGTTAACAGAAATAATGAGCCCGTCATGGATGTCGCCATGCAGGCTGGATAAGCCACTTTTTCATTCAACTCGATATGGTCAGGATCGTTTCGCCATATTACATTGTTGAATGAGTTGTACTGGGTTAGAGATTGAATGCCGTAGCCATCGTTTCCAATTCTGCATCCATCAACAATACCCACCAATTCCGGGCGAATGCCCCAACATGCCAACAAAAAATTATCATTGCCAATTTCAGATCGTACAGCCTTCACTACGTTTCTGAAGGCTTCCGTGCCGGTTGTTTTTTTGTTTGTAAAATAACTGTTGTTGCTGTTGTATCCTTCATACCGTAAATGACGCAAAGCATCGAGTTTATAATATTTCCAACCGGTTTGTTTGAAATATTTATAAATCGGTTTCACGAGAGAATCCATCGCAACAGGATTTGATCCATCCATCACATAACCCACCCAGCGACCCGTAACCGGCTCACCTTTGGCATCTTTTACAAAGAAGGATTTGTGGTTATCAACGTAAGACTTGTTGGTAAAAGCAACGTTTGTCCATATAGCCGGTTTCAAACCTTTGTTGGTTATATAATCTGCAAGGCCGTCCATGCCCGAAGGAAACTTATCATTCGGGTGTATCCATTGTGCTGGTTCAGCTGTTTGCTGCTGGTAGCCATCATCTATCTGAATATATTCCAGGCCATATTTTTTCAGTTTATCGCTCAAGACATCTGTAATATCATGTACATTTTTTTCATTCACTTTACTGAAGTATACATACCATGAACTCCAGCCCACAACAGGCTTTTGCCAAACCTGGTATTTCCATGGTTCAAAATAGGAGAGTCCTCTGTGGCGCTGATAGTAATGAGGTTTAAACAAAAAAACAATCTCATCGCCATTAATTACGACGTTGAATTTATTGCCGGTGCTTGTAGAAACTGAAGGCATGATCACAACGTTTGCCTGCTCTACTGACAACGCCCAATCTTTTTTTCTATCATACACCGCTTTGTTTAACAAGCTGTGGCTCAAACCTACAGAGTGGCGCACCAGTGTACTTCCCCAGCCTCGATTTTCTTCGCATGGAAAAGATTGCTCACTTGCTGCTATTGTTCCGTGCAATTGAATGGTCTGTTGCTTGCGAGAGGTAATGGAAATGCAGTGAAAAATTTTTCCTGCTTCATTGTCTTTTGCTTCTTTGATATAAAAATCTTTCGGGTCGAGATTAATGTCGCCGTTAAAAATTTCTTCACCGTCGTAACGAACGGTAAGGTGTTTTCCTGTTAGTGTGACCGTAGCAAAATCATTCGGTGGAGCTGAAATTACATTTTTCGTTTGTGCCATTACGTTATAGCACAAAAAAATTGCAAGAATTGTAAAGAGTGTTTTCACATTCATCTGTTCTTTGTTTTTTCAATATTGTTCAACAAAAAATGTTCAGTTGTTTAGGATTCTTTTGTCTCAACGGAGCTGGGTCCTCATCTTAAAAACATCATCCATTCGGGTCACAATCATCAACTTTAAAAATATCTCTTCTAAAGAACAGATAACATTTAACGTGTCGCCCCTCTGGGCTGGCAATGAATATACTAAATCGTTTCTTTGCTGCTACTAACATGTCGCCCCTCTGGGGCTTTCAACCCGATAGATTGAAATTGTCCTTGATATACTACACGTTATTTTGCCGGACAAACTCATAAATTAAAACAAGCCCCAGGGGGCGACACGTTAGTAGCCCTATCAAATCACCGCGAACCCGGCGACATGTTAAACATCGCGAAGCGAAAAAAGATATTCATTGTGCTGCAAGGCGACAACTTTGATCTCAGAATGTATTGTGTTGAGTAATTCAATATCATTAACTGAAGCGCCGAATAGAGTTACTACTGTTGAACGGAGCGTCGCAAGTAAAGCACAATAGCTATTCTTCCGCCTGGTTCATAAATATTCACTTTCTTAAGTTACTGACATTAGTTGAGGATATTATTTCCCCTTTTTTGACAACCTGAAAAAACACGCATCATGCCCCTGAACCGTTGCAGAAAACGGTTTTGCGGTGGTGCCCGTTATTTTCTTTTGCCATATATCGTATAAATTATAAACAGTGCTGCTCATATCCAAAGTTTTATGAAACAGAGTGTCTTCAATGGTTTGCGCCTTCCAGTTGAATTGAAACGTTTGCGGTGAGGTTTTGCGATTCAAAAAACAAACGGCCCATTCGTCATTTGCCAAAGGCTTCACCCACACTTCCATGCTGTCTTTTTGCGAATACCTGAAACCTTGTATTGCCAACGGATCCTGGTCAACAGCGATGGCATCTTTGTTTAAGAAAACACTAAGTGTTTCGTTGGAAATTTTCCTCAAATCATTGCCCATCATAAGTGGAGCGGCCATTATGCACCAGATGGAAAAATGCGCCCGGTCCTCATTCATCGTCATGCCATTACCAACCTCCAGCATGTCCGGATCGTTCCAGCCACCGGGGCCGGAATAACTTCTCAGCTTTTCATTAAGGTCTGCATTGGTCATTACACCGTTTGCTTTCCATGTGCCGTAATCGTGATAGCCGTCAAACACCTGGTAAATATCTTCCGTTGTGCGCCAAAGCTGACCCACAGGCTTGCCCCATTCCCACGGTTTGTTATTGCCCCACTCGCAAAGACTGAAGATCATTGGGCGACGAGCCTTTTCAATGGCTTTGCTCATCGTTGTGTAAGCTTCTTTCGCGTTGATTCCTTCGGCATGGCACCAATCAAATTTTAAGTAGTCAACACCAATCGATGCATAGTAACGTGCATCCTGGTATTCATTGCCTCTGGTTCCCGCAAGTCCCTGGCAGGTGAGGGTTCCGGCGCAATTGTAGATACCAAATTTCAAACCTTTTGAGTGTATGTAATCACCAACAGCCTTCATGCCATTTGGAAATTTTTTGGGATCAGCAACAAGGTCACCGGTAATGCTGTCTCTATCTTTCAACATCCAACCATCATCTAAAACGAGGTAGTTATAACCCGCATCTTTTAATCCTGTAGACACCATGAGATCTGCGATGGCTTTGATCTTTTCTTCATTGATATCTGTCCAGAAAATATTCCAACTGTTCCAACCCATTGGTGGTGTAGGAGCGAGGCCCTCAAACTTTTGGGCAGACGCGCTTGTAGCGATCAGGCTCGCTATAGCAACTAAAATACGTTTCATCTTAATTCTATTGACTTGATTTTTTTAAGTTTTTTAATTAGAACATCCAACCGCCGTTTCACGAACGGTGCATTTTAAAAATGCCTCAGGGCCAATTCCCAAATATGAGCCGCCGCCAACAGAAGGTACTCTTCCTGATACGAAATCCCTGTACCAATTCATCCACGGCGAAGCGTAGCCATACGATTCCGCGGCATGAACAGAGAACCCTCCGCCGAGATTTGCGAGTGGTAACATGTAGCCTTTGTTTTGATAAAAATGTTCACCCACTGTGTGCAGCCACTCATGAATCCAAACACCCGGGTCGTTGTTTTTGTAGTTGTTTATTTTATCGCTGAGTGTGGCATAAGGGTCCTGTGTAAATTTCACCTGCAAATATCCTGTCTTGTAACTTGTGCTAATTGGATCTGTTATGGCCAGGCCAAAATAATTGCCACCAAAATCTACTGCACCACTTTTTTGCTTCCAGCAAACGAAGACGCAATCATAGTTTCCCGGCGTTATGCCTGCTACAGCGTTTCGCACAGTGGCATCGTTCAATACATAACCTGTGCCGTCATTGTTATTGCTCAATGGCAATGGCGCGGTAACGTCCTGCCTTGTTACCTGCCAGTTCATGGTGCCATAAGAATAAGGAACGAAATGATTGCTTATGCTCCACTGAAAAAAATCAAAACAAGTGTTGAGTTCATCAGTAGTGAAGGTTGATTGCTGCTGAGCATTATTAAGCGTGCCGGTAACTGTTTGCACGCCTATCCATAAAGCTTTCCAGACCTTAGCAACGGGTTGATCAGCGCTGGTAAAATCAAGAGAAGTATCGTCTGTAACATTTACGGTCTTTAGTAAATATTTGTTCGAGTTCTTCAGTGCCAGTCCGATCGTATGCGACCCTTTGCTTACAGTTATGCTTTTTTTATCAGGATACGAATTGCCAGTATACTTACCATCCACATAAATATAAGCAGGCTCATCGGATGGTGTTGTCATGCTAATCACAGGATTAGCGTTCGGTTTGCTGTTTGTATCTTTTTTATTACAACTGCCAACAAATAGCAGCGTTATAAACAGGATGCAAATAGTGACACCGCTTTGTTTAATCATTTTTCCTTTTTAGTGGTTGAATAATTATTGTTGAATGGGAGATGTTGTTTAGTTAAGGATTGTCGCTTTTTATTTTTCCGTTGACTAAAGCCAAACGGCCACTCTAACGAAGCCATTGCAACCCGTTCGAACGGTCGGTTAAGCCTATTAATGCCCTACGGGCAAAAATGTACGAGGGTGCTGGTTTCTATTGATATTTTTTCCCTACAGGAAAGGTTCCATGCTCGTAGGGCATCAATAGAAAATCTAACAAAGAAAACCCACATGCCCGTAGGGCATTAATATCCTTAACGAAACGACATCTAATTCCTAATTCCTAATCTACCTCTGTCCCGTCCACGTATACGTTTCATCGAACGATGTTCTTTGGTTTCCGTTTTCAACCATCCAATATTTTACTTTGAGCAGTTTTGTAGCGGGGTCCCATTTGTTTACACCAGTAGGATCGATCTGAGCAGAACGTCCCCGCGATGGAGATGGCTGTCCCCAATAGTTTGTAACAGACGTTACGTTGTTGTTATTATCAAAAGTAAAAACCGGTGTAAACTCACCATAATTTGAGTTGCTGCCATTTAACGATATTGAATGGTAACGGTCATTGGTTATTCCTGACTGATCAACCACCACCACACTGTTTGGAGAGGTTGTAGCCAAGGCCACGTTCCATGGATAAAAGCCAACGATGCTGCCATTTACATGATCTGTAAGCGAACCTGTTGCTGTGTAATAACCGTCGTACTTGTTAAGCGCAGGCAATGGCGCCGTAACGATTACCCATTGTTTTGTAGAACCATCAGCAGCTGTCACAACATACGTTACGGGCTTTGAGTAATCGCCGCGTGTTCCCAAAACAGGTGCACCGTTAACAGGGCCGATCGACGCGGTGCCCGGTATGGTTGCTGTGCCCCAAATCTGCGTTAGCTTAATATTCGATAGTTGTCCTTTAGGCACACCATTGGGCACCTCCGGATATACGTACACCGTGTCGTTTGAAATATTCATCGAATGATCCAGGATCAAAGCATTTGTTTTAATGCTCATGATTTGGTTAGGCGTTCCTTTGTAGGCCCATGATGTATCGGGATAATTATAAAGAAAATTAAAATCAGAAATGGAGTTGTCCGTTGCAGGCGCTTCCTGCACTGCGGATTTTTCACATGCTGTAAAAGCAGCACTTATGAAAAACAGGAGAATGAAAAATTTATAATTGAGTTTCATTGTTTGTCGTTTTGAATAGATAGTTACTAGATGAATGCCATCAGGCGTGCATTTCAATTAATAATTAATAATTAATAATTAATAATTAATAATTAATAATTAACGGACTGCAGTCATAATAAAATGTAGCTGTTTTAAAGATTAAAGTCAATCGTTTGAAATGCTGCAAAATGAGTGTAAGATCAAAACTGTCGGAGTCCTTATTAATTATTAATTATTAATTCGCTCTACTGATACCCCGGATTCTGCTGCAAATTTGTTCTTTGAATTTCAGCTCTCGGAATGGGCAACAAATAATTCGCAGGGCTGTTGAATGCACGTGTTTGAATTACACCGTATGAATATGATTTTACATTGCCATTCAGCGTTATCGTTACACCTCTGCAACCCGCGTTCTGCGTGCTTTCTGCAATTTTCCAGCGGCGCACGTCGTAGTAGCGGTGTCCTTCAAGACACAGTTCCACTTGTCTTTCATTTTGTATTCTTGCAAAGAGGTCCGTGCCGGAAAGTGATCCGTCCAATGCTGGCAAATTGACGCCGGGACGCTGGCGAACAAGGTTGAGATATTTAATGGCTTCTGTGTTGTTGCCAAGATTGTATTGTGCCTCTGCATAGTTCAAATAAATTTCGCTCAAACGGCTGATCACCCAAAAGTGATTGGAAGCACCTAATCCTGTATTAAAATTAAAAGTAGTGTCCTGGTACTTTCTAAAACTATATCGTGTTAAACTATAGTTCCAGTTATCGAATCCTGTTTTTGAATCCAGACCGCCTTCGTAAAACTGGCAAGCATTGGTGCCGCCTGCGCTGTACCTGTCCTGGCAATACGCTGAGTTTCCAAACGGACGGCCATCGTAAAGGATATCGTTATAAAAACGGGGATCTCTGTTTGCATAAGGGTTCTGATCGCTGTAACCGGAAGTGGGATCGGTGATTAACTTTCCATCGGCAGTATTGAATGCATCAACCAATTGCTGGCTCGGTGCAAAAGAGCTCCAGCCATGGAAACCGTTTGGCGCTAAAAATGTTTCAATGCCTGTAAAATCTGTGTAACTATTTGAGTACTTCGCACTCTTCAATGTAACCATGATCAGTTCCGGATTTGACTTCACAAATAGCTGGCAGTAAGGAGTGCCGGAGTATAGCTGGTAAGCGCCGAGATCGATTACAGCCTTCGCAGCATCAGCAGCTTTTTGCCATTTGGAAGCATCCTTGTTGCTGTTCCACAAAGGGCTTGCAGCATACAAAAAGATGGTTGATTTCAGTGCCATCGATGCGCCCTTTGTTGCTTTGCCATATTTTGCATCGCTTGATGCATAGTTAACCGGAAGAAGATTTGCCGCTGCATCGCAATCTGCCACGATAAAGTTTACACAATCATCAAAACTGCTGCGGCTCGCTTTGAAATCTGAATTCAGGTCAAATGGTTTTGAAAACAAAGGCACACCACCATAATCTCTCACGAGCATGTAATAAGCAAACGCACGCAGGTAAAGCACTTCACCTTTTAATCGTTTGCGTGTACTTGAATCGCCCGGCACTGCATCGATCTTTGATAAGAAAGTGTTGCAGTTTTGAATGTTGGAAAACTCCATCGACCATATGTCGAAGATGCCTAAGTTGTCCGGTGTTAATGTTCCTTTGTTTAGTACAGATTCATTGTAATCGTTGAACTTATTGTATCCTTCATCACAAGCAGCAGACAGCGCCCATGAGCGGCTCGACTTGTTGTCCCAGTTGTGCTGCACGGTGGGAAGGATATTGTATAAGTTATCGGCGTAAGCTTCTGTTAAGCTCAGGTCGCTCCACACAGATGCATCGGTATATGAATCAAGTGGTGGTTTATTTAAAACATTTTTTGTACAGGCTTGCAAAAGCACTGTTATGGCTATGATAGATTTTATAATATTTTTCATCTGTTTATTTTTTATCTTATTCTGGCATGCTCATTTCATACAACGCTAAGTTTGTTTGCAGCTATTACAGGGTTACATTCAGCCCGAAACGGATGATGCGGGTCTGAGGATATGAAACGCCTGTCAGGCTTGTGTTTTCAGGGTCAACGCCATATTTCTTCAATCCGTCAACTGAAAAAATATTTGAGCCGCCTACAAATAATCTAAGCTGTGAAATGCTGGCTTTTCTCAGGAAATCATTGCCGATGAAGCTATATGAAAGTTCTGCGTTTTTTAAACGCAGGAACGAAGCGTCTCTCACATACAAATCAGCATCCACGTTGTTTCTTGAATCGCCATTGTTGCTCGCTCTTGGAAATTTTGCATCAGGCGTTGCTTCTGTTGAAACGAACCTGTCATCATACACCCATGTTGGTGGCACCACTACAGCGCTTTGTGCCTGTGGACGTATCTGCACCTTCGCAATTGTCTGGCCCGCGAAGATCATGTTCAGGCTCCAGCCTTTGTACGTAAAAGATATTGGCAGACCAAATGACAGCCTTGGTTTTACGCCATAATCAATGCGCACCATATCCTTTGATGTAATCTGTCCGTCGTGGTCAATGTCCTGTATCCAAAGATCACCGGGGCCGGCGCCAGGAAGGTGCGGGCTGTGCAACACTTCATCCTGCGTATGATAAATGCCGTTTGTTTTATACGTCAGCCATGAGTCAACCGTGTGGCCCGTATATTGTTGCCACACAGGAATGTTCGGAGATTCGTCCTGGTAAATAACCTTGCTTTTTGCATAGGTAAGATTTACACCAACGCTGTATTGAAACGCTCTGTTCGTTGCGTGTCTGTAATTGATGGCAAACTCAAATCCACGGTTCAATGATTTTCCAATATTCATGAAAGGCAGAGAGAGCCCGGTGTACAAAGGCACAGATGATATTGGTTGAGCAAGGATATCACTGCGATAGTTCCTGAATACATCAAAAGTGATGTTCAGTTTATTCTGCAGCAAAGTCATATCAACACCAAGGTTCCTGGTGTCTTGCTTTTCCCACGTAATATCAGGATTAGGAACTGAAGAAGGAGAGAGGTTGGTTGATTGTGTATAAGAGTCAGAGAAGTATGTAAGGTAAGCAGGGTTTGTAACGATTCCGTACTTCGTCATATAGTAGTACTGCGCAACAGCGTCGCTACCCATAATACCCCAGGATGCCCTGAGTTTAAGATTATTGATAACAGGCAGCAAAGGCTTGAAAAAATTTTCATCAGAAATGCGCCAGCCAAGTGCCACAGCGGGAAACATACCCCATTGTTTATCTGGTGCAAAATTGAAAGAACCATTGTATCGTAAAATTAGATTGGCTAAATATTTTCCTTTGTATGCATAATCCACTTTACCGAAATAACTGGCGCGACCCCACTGTGACGCAGATCCTGTGCCTATTTGGTTAAGGTCAGCTCCGGAAAATAATTGATCCAGCGATGATCCTAAAAGATCCTGGCGATGTGCCGTTGTGCTGGTATAGTTATAAGTTGTTTGCTCATAAGCGGCGAACGCACTAACATTATGATCGCCAAACTGCCTGTCATATCCGAGTTTCAGGAACAAAGTGTTTTCAGCAGACTGTGAACTTGTTTGCGTGATCTGGCTCAACGCAGTACTACTGTATTGATCCGTGTAAGTGTCAGTTGCTTTGTTGTAAGAATATGCGTGCCATGGTCTTTGATAAAATTTGTTAAACGTATTGATGTTGTCAAAAGCGCCATAGCCACCTACTGAAAGACCTTTTGTAATGAATGGAAGTTGCACATCAACTCCCAGTTTTGGATTAAATGTCAGATAAGTGATGTTGTTGTAGCCCGGCTCTGTAGAACTCATCAGCACAGGGTTTCTGCCATAACCCAATCCACCGGATGGCAAACCGTTTTTCCAGTAAACCGGTATGAAAGGATAAATACTTATCATTTCATGCATAATGTTATTGTCACCAATCGCAGGATTTTTTGATGTTTCTTTCCATGCTGCGAGATCAACATTGAACTTGATGTATTTATTTGCCCTGATGTCAATGTTTGATCGCAGGTTGAAATTTTGGTAAGACAAGTCGCTATTGCTATAGTTACTTTGCTGATTGATGTACTGACCCGAAACGTTGTATCGAACAACATCTGTACCACCTGAAACTGATAATGCATGACTGGTTTGCGGCGCCCATGCTTTATACACCTGGTTCGTCCAGTCTGTGCTGGTATAATCAGGATCGTTGCCTTGTTTATATTTTTCAATTTCGTCAGGATCGTAAGGCGTTTGTGTTCCATTGATAACAGCCAGTTCATTGTAGTAAGTCATGTACTGCCATGCGTTCACACGCGGAGCAATTCTTGTTAAATGTTGAAATGCCATGTTGCCATCATACTGAATCACCGGCTTGCCTGATTTACCTCTTTTCGTGGTTACAAGTATTACACCGTTTGCAGCACGCACTCCGTAAATCGCTGCTGATGCGTCTTTCAAGAGAGAGATGCTTTCAACATCTGCAGGATTGATCCTGTTCATGTTTCTGTCTGGAATACCGTCCACTACAATCAGCGGCCCTACGCCGGTGGAACCGGCTGCAAAAGTGTTGTATCCGCGAATGAGCATCAATGCATCATCATAGCCCGGCTTACCAGAGCGGTTATTGATAACCAATCCCGGAGAAACACCGGCCAATGCATTGGAAATAGAAGGAGACGAGTTCATGCGAACGTCTTCCGGTTTAATCGTGGTTACAGCGGCTGTGAGGCTGGCTTTCTTTTGCGTAGAATAACCCACAACAACAACGTCCTGTTGCTGCAACTCAGGTGATACCTGCATTACGACCGCTATTGATGTTTTATTTTGCAGACTAACTTCCTGTGTTTTATATCCTACAAAAGAAATGATGAGGATCACATTTTGCGGATCTTTTACCGTCAGTGAAAAGTTTCCATCGGCATCTGTTGAGGTGCCTGTTGTTGTGCCTTTAATGGCGATCGTTGCGCCAGACAATGGTTTGCCATTTTCATCCGATATGTGGCCCTTGATCACGCCCAATGGTACAGCCACATACGATTCCGGTATTGCATCCGGCGCCGTAACGGATAATGTAGAAGAAGATTTAATGATTACTGTTCTGTCAACAATTGCATAGCTGAGTGGCCTGTTTTTGAAGCATGCATTCAACGCTTCCTCAATGCTCACATTTTGAAGCGTAAGGGAAATGTTGTTCTGCTTCTGTATAATTTCATAATTGTACAGAAAGTCATACCCGCTTTGCTTTTGAATAAGGCTAATAGCCTTGACAAGCGGAATGTTCTTTTCCTTAATGGTAATCTGAGAAAAAGTTTTAGCGTTCACAGAAAGAACACTCACAAGCAGTAAAGCAATCGTTAATTTCATGGGCAATAACCATGTTAATTTTTGCCGTCTTTTTTGAAAGACATTGGCTAAAAAAGGCATACTTTTACTTTTTAGGTTAAATAATTGAGACTCTATCAGACTTTATGTTTAGCCTAATTCCGCCGGAAGTAGTACCAGTACTTCCGGTTTTTTTGGCAGCAGTCACCATTTGTTTTTTTGTTGCACGATCAATTTTTTTCCTTCTATTTTAAATGAATAATTTCCTGTCATTTCCAGCATGGCCACCACTTTGGAAAGGGGCAAGTCCTTTGACACAGATCCGCCGATGTGCCCTTCGCCTTCCTGCCCGTTGTACACCACATCTACGTTGTACCATCTCGCAATTTGCCGCAGCACACTGCTGATGTTCGTTGCTTCTCCGAAATAAAATTTGTTGTTTTTCCAGGCTACAACCGCCGCCGCATCTACATTTTCTGTCACCGTCAGTTTAGAAGAAACCGCTGCCTGGTCATTGGGTTTTAAAAGGCATGATGGCAGGCCGGCTTTGTCAACTCTTACCGATCCTTCCAGCAGCGTTATTTTACTTTGCGGCTCATCATCATAAGTATTCATGTTGAAACTCGTTCCCAATACAGATACCGTAATATTATTGCTGCTCACGAAGAAGGGCTGTTCTTTATTTTTTGCCACTTCAAAATATACTTCGCCGGTTGTTTCAACCTTCCGTTCATGACCAATAAATGAAACAGGAAATTTTAAAGAGGAGGCTGCATTGAGCCATACTTTTGTTCCGTCCGAAAGTGTGAGGCTCAGCATTTTGCTACCCCTGGGAACGGCCACTGTATTGTATTGCAAATGATCTCCGCCGCTTCGTTCATCGTAAGCGATTGCACCGTTTGCCAGTTTTTGAATGCTGGTATTTCCCTGTGCCGCTATCTTACCGCTTTGCACACTATCCAAAACTATCTGCGAGCCATCTGCTAAAGTAAGCGTAGCATTCGTGGCCGAAGGAGCGGCTACGTCATTTTGTTTTATTGCGTAAGATGAAGGGGTGCTGCTTTTGTATTTCATGAGCCAGACAGTAGCGGCACCTAAGAACAAGACGAGCACAGCCGCAGCACCGAACCAATATCTTTTGAATGACCTGATGGTTCTTATCGGAGCCGTTGAAGTAGTTTCTGTAACAGCATGAATGATAGCGTTGAAAATGTCATCTGATCCCGGAGAACTCCCGTTGTGCTGCAATGCAGAGTACTCCTGCATTTGCTGGTTGATCAGTTCTTGTAAAACGGGTTTAAACTGTTCGTCCTGCACATATTGAAAGAACTGTAGTTTCTCTTTCTCGGTGCAATTGTTATTTACATACTTATCAAACAGTAGTTGTATTTCGGCTAAGCGATCGTTCATTTATACGGTTTTTTAACTCGGGCTGCGAACCCTTAATTAAAAAGACTTGATAAATGAAAAAGAGGGGTAGTCGTTCTTAAAAAAAATTTAACAGCATGCAGAGTAGCAGCATGTGCCCATGGGAGATGAGATAACTCTTAACAAATCTTGAAGCTCTGATGATATGTTTTTTAACCGTTTCTTTTGAAATGTGCAGCATGTCCGCAATTTCATGGTACTTCAAACCTTCGAAGCGGCTCAGTTCAAAAACCTTTTTTTGTTGTGGCGGTAAATGTTCAAGTGCCTGCGCGATGGTATTCTGCAAATCTTTTCCCAGCACAACATTCAGGGTATTTTCATCTTCCGTTTCAACGTCGTCGCCGACCGCATCTTCCATGAGGCCAAGGAACGCATGCTTTTTCAAATGATCATACAGGCAATTTCTAACGAGCGCATTAAAGTAAGCATCAAAGTTTTCGATTCCAGGAAGCTTGCTACGGTTTATCCATATTTTGATAAACACTTCCTGCAGAGCATCGATGGCATCTGTTTCTTCCTTTAAAATTTTCTTTGCAATGAACAATACTTTCCGGTGATATTGATCAAAAAGGAGTTTGAACGCCGACTCGTCGGCATTGGCAATTTTCTCAAGAAGCAATTTTACTTCGTCATCCAGTAAATCACGGTTCAGACTTCTCACAAGCAAGCAGCAGTTTGAATGCGAATATATATTTAATTTTTACTGTACAAAAAAGAGAATGAAATATTTAGAAACTATTTTGAAACACTTATAAAATTCAGTTATCAATATCAACGGTACTCCACGGCCTTTTTTT
>Ga0318567_10000223_pt1 | contig 25637 bp, 26 predicted proteins | sample GRESIP088b5f20_FD_203691 | JGI IMG/M metagenome (GOLD analysis project Ga0318567, IMG submission 203691) | Tropical soil microbial communities from Luquillo Experimental Forest, Puerto Rico - GRE.SIPMG.088b5f20 | ecosystem: Environmental > Terrestrial > Soil > Tropical forest > Bulk soil...
ATTTCGGGCAAATATCAAGGAAAAAATTCAAATCGAAAAATTTTTAAAACCTCTGAAACTACTGATAATAAAGAGTTTCAGAATAAAACCCGGTTCAACAACCGGACACTAGTGATTTATCAAATAAATAATTGTAAATTTGCCCCATTAAGAGCCATCTAATGGAAGCAAAACGCATTTGCATATACCCGAAGGATGTACAACGAATAACCGGCAAAAGCGAAAGATACGGAAGGAATCTGCTTACTCAAATAAAGCAGCATTATCAGAAACAAGAACATCAGTTCGTCAGTGTAGAAGAATTCTGCCAGTACACAGGACTAAAAGCCGAACATGTATATCCTCTCATTGTTGGATAACTAATAAATCAAGCATACCAAAAGTTAGTTATCTCCCTAGATAATATATTTGAACCACACTAAAAAATAGTACTCATTACTTTGTAATCTCATCAAAATTAGGTACTTTTGTATATGCAATTTTTCAATCGACAAACTACTTTTTACAAGTAAAATTTTGCGGGTGAAAAATCGGGTACCCAGTGGTTTTACGTGCATAACTCATTGAAATATAATTGTAGTTTGAGAAGTTACGACTCCCTCCAGCTCCACTATATCAAAAGAGAGTGAGGAATTTGCAAATTATTAACAACATTGCGAGTTCCTCACTCTCTTTTATAATAAACTATATAACGATTTTATTACTTAAAATTGTTATATCAGAACTCAAGTTTATATTTCACAAAAGCTTCTTGTCAATTTACGATGTGACTAAATTTTAACTTCGGGTCAACATCCTACAGCCGAAGAAGGAATTCCATTTCTCCGCAAATTAAACGAACAAGCACAAAATCGAATAATTCTAATGGCCGGATCGAGCGTAAATGAAACAAATATCCAGCGAATTGCTGCCGAAACCGGAATCTCCGAATTTCATTTTTCAGCTCGTGAGAAACAAGAAAGCCACATGACATACCGAAATCCTACTGTATCCATGGGTGGCATTATTCGAATAGATGAATACGAAAACGCTTACACTTCTGTAAAAAAAGTCAAGAATACAATTACGACTCTAACACATACTTAAAAAACTGCATTGTTCTCATCATTCAATGCAACAAAACCGACGATCAATCAACCGGCGATATTCGCATTAGAATATAATATGATAGCTGTTTCGTTCAACACAGTAAACGTGCGGCTTTACGTATGAACTCTATCACATCCATTCCTTCACAAAAACGTTTAACGCAATCTATCGTTAAACATTTTTTATATAACAAATTAAAATATCAAGCCTTATACGTTAAAAACAGATAATGTATTGACCCTCCAACATAAATTATAGCATTTAATGCTGAAAAAAATCTATCTTTGTTTCCGAAAAAAATTAGATAATTTTTCAGCAATCACAACATGAAATCAGCATTAAAATTCTATTTTGTACTAGCGCTATTAGCCGTAGTTTGCATAGCAAATGCACAAACTTACCGTTTGGAAATTGGATACAACAATCCAAAACGTTTTGGATCAGGTGTTAGTTCTACTTATTTCGACGGAGCAAAACTTGGTCTTACAGCTGAATATAAACTGAAAAATAATTTTAGTTTATTGACGGGAGTTCTTTATAACTTTGTGTATTCAGACAAGATCCAAGGTTATCCAAGTTCGGCAGAAGCAAAATTCCGTACTACCGGACACTTCCTGGACATTCCGGCCCGGGCCATTTACACCTATCCGCTTTCCAAATCACTTAAAGTCTTTGGTTTTGCGGGTCCAAACTTAAACATTGGGTTAGCGCAAAACCTGAAAATTAATTCGACTCTGACATATCCATCAACAAGCCCTTTGTTTATACAATCACGTTCTATCGACTTGTACGGTGGTTCGGATGCTGATTATCAGTTAAACAGACTAAATCTTCAAATTGGAGTTGGTGGCGGTATCCAGTGGAAAAAATACCAAATTAAGGCAACTTATGATTTCGGGTTGAACAATTTGAACAAGACAAGTTCTGGCAACTTATATCAAAAAGGTTGGTACATTTCTGTTGCGTACGATTTTTAAATAGCACAATATAGCAGGAAATGACTAAACCCGCTATTGGATTTAGTCATTTTTTTTACAAGAAAACAACCTGTAGGCAGATCACAGAACACTAATTTAAACCAGATTACAAATAATAATTGTTCATTATTATTTATTAATCGTTTAATCGACGTTAAATTCTAGGATAATGATTATTTTTGCAGATAATTCTACCTCAATTTGAACTTAATAATGCAACTTTACGAGATATTTCGTCAACATCCATTAATTTGTACAGATAGCCGCATATGCCCTCCTGATTCGCTTTTCTTTGCCTTAAAAGGAGAGAATTTCAATGCAAATGCCTTTGCCCTTTCCGCTTTGGAAAAAGGATGCTCGTATGCAGTTATAGATGAAGCGGAATATGCCATCGATGAACGTTTTATCTTGGTCGACAATGTTTTGGATAGCTTGCAACAATTAGCCACCTATCACCGCAAACAATTAGCCACCCCAATTATCGGAATTACCGGTACTAATGGAAAGACCACAACAAAAGAGCTAATCGCCGCTGTTTTAAAAGAAAAGTACAATATTCTTTTTACACAAGGCAACCTGAACAATCACATTGGTGTTCCACTTACATTGCTTCAATTAAAGCCCGAACATCAACTGGCTGTCATTGAAATGGGAGCAAACCATCAAGGTGAAATAAAGGCATTGGCCGAAATAGCTTGTCCTGATTACGGAATCATTACCAATGTGGGAATGGCTCACCTGGAAGGCTTTGGTTCTTTCGAAGGAGTGAAAAGAACAAAGGCTGAACTCTATCAATACATATTCAAACACGGTAAAGCTGTGTTTCTTAATTCTGGCAACGAGAACTTGGTGGAAATGCTTTCAAAAACAGGACTTAGTATTGACAACGACAGGGTTCATATCTATAGCTTAAGTTCTAAAAGTCACATCTATGGTCAGATTACGGCATGCTCCCCATTTTTAGAAATGCAATGCACCGTTAATCAAAAAGACACATTCAATGTGGATACACAACTGATTGGTGCCTATAACGCTGAAAATGTTTTAGCAGCTGTTGCCATCGGAGACTATTTTGGATTGGAGGCCGAGGCCATAAAAAATGGTATCGAAAAGTATACTCCGCAAAATAATCGCTCGCAACTTACTGTTACGGCTCATAATAAATTAGTTGTAGATGCTTACAATGCCAATCCAACCAGCATGGGTGCCGCTATTCTAAATTTTGCGCAGATGAATGTGAAAGCTAAAACACTCATTTTGGGAGATATGCTTGAACTGGGAGAACAAAGCAAAACTGAACATCAAAACATAATTAATTTACTGCAACAAAATAAGTTTCAAAACGTTTTGTTGGTAGGAAATAATTTCAAAACCACAAACAACTCTTATCCATGCTTTTACGAAGTTTCTGATTTAATCGGTTATTTGGAAGAGCATCCCATTCGGAATGAATACGTGTTGATTAAAGGCTCAAGAGGCATTAAACTCGAAAAGCTATTGACAATACTTTAGAATAATTTAAGATTATGGATCCAATTAAAAAGAAGAATTTTACAATTATCACTGTAGCTACAGCCATAATTATCATTTTAGGAATCGCCGTGATGTACTTCATGCGGAAAGCGAATCAAAAAGAGGCCGAAATGGCTGAAGTGGTAGAGCAAATGAATTTCGAAAAACAACAAGTTGAGAAAGAGTTTTCTAACATGAATCAGGAATTTGCTGGCTATACGTCGAACATCAAAAATGATTCACTGGTTAAACTACTTGACAATCAAAAAACAAAAGTTCAACAACTATTGGATGAATTACGCGTAACCAAATCAACTAATGCCCGAAAGATAGCCCAGCTGAGACAAGAACTAGCAACGGTTAGAAAAGTAATGATTCAATATGTAAACCAGATTGACTCTTTAAACTCTGCAAACAAAGTGCTTAGAACTGAAAACTTCGAAGTACACAAGAAATTTCAGGCAGCCACAGAGACGGTTCAACAACTATCGAAGGACAAAGAGTCGCTAAACCAAGTTGTTACAAAAGCTTCCATCATGGAAGTGATCAACTTCAGCATGACCCCACTGAACAGTAAAGGCAAAAAAACAGGTTGGTTTTCGCAAACAGCCAATTTACAATTCAGCTATACGGTTGCAAAGAACGTTACCGCCCAGCCTGGCGATAAAACAATTTACTTACGCATTACGCGTCCCGACGGAGATGTATTGACAAAAGGGTCAAATAATGTATTCCAGTTCGAGAATAAAAGTATTGCTTATTCAGCCACTAAGAATTTTGAATTTACCGGAGATGCAAAAAACGATGTCATATATTGGAAAATCGGTGAGATTCTTCCCAAAGGGATTTACAGAGCCGAATTTTTTATAGACGGCAACCGGGTTGGAAGCTTTTCTTTCAAGTTTGAAAAATAAATAGGAATAATTTAATCAGGAACACACAACAGACTGATAATAAAAAAGAGAATATATCATAAATCAATTACAAATATGAAACGTATTTCAATAAGCTTTTTCCTTACATTTTTGCTTTTAATCATATTCTCAGCCTGTAAAGAGGATAAATGGATGGATTGGAAAATTTTAAATGATCAGTGGTATGCCAAGCACAAAACTGATCCGGGTTTCCAAACCACCAGTACCGGGCTTTGTTACAAGATTCTTTATCCTGGCTACCCTACTTTACGCAAGCCAAATTTAAACAGCTATGTAACTGTCAGCTACAAAGGATCTTTAATTGATGGATCTGTTTTCGATCAAATAAAAAGTGACAGTTCTACCACCTTGCTTTTATCAGGTACCATAAAGGGATGGCAAGAAATACTCACTAAAGTACACAATGGAGCCAGTTTAAAGTTATATATTCCGAGTAGCTTAGGTTACGGAACATCAACTTCAAACACAAGCATACCGCCAAACTCGGTTCTGATCTTCGATGTCGATTTAAAAGACTCCTACTAATCAATAATTAGCATTCAAACATAAGCCTCAAACATAATCTCATGAAAAAGTTACTGCTCATTGTTTTATGTTCGCTTTCCGGATTTGCGTTTGCAACTGATTATACGGTTCAAACAATTCCGAACCCAAAGACTGCTGATGCACATGCATTTGTAAGCAATCCCGATGGTATCCTGAAAGCTGAGACTGTTCAGGAAATAAATGTGTATCTTGATTCGCTTCAAGCACAAACAAGTGCAGAAGTGGCTGTTGTGGCTGTAAACTCGATCGGCGACAACGAAATAAAATTGTTTGCCACAGAGTTATTCAAAACCTGGGGAATCGGACAAACAAAAAAAGACAATGGATTTCTGGTTTTATTTGTGCTGAACCAACGAAAGGTCACCATGGAAACCGGTTATGGATTAGAAGGAGTTCTTCCGGATGCCATTTGCAAACGCATCCAATACCAAACCATGGTTCCGGAGTTTAAACAGGGCAATTACGATGCCGGATTGCTGGCGGGTGTCCAACGGATTTGTTCATTAATCCGAAAAGAACCAGTCCAGGAAGAAGCCGTTAAGCCCGGAATTGCCTGGAATCAGATTCTCCCAATCGCAGGTGCCGGATATTTAATCCTGGCTTTACTTGCATGGTTTATTCTGGGGAGCCTGATTCAAAACATCCGGAAAGACCCAAAACTACAAAGCAATATTGCCCGTTACAAAGCAATAAAATCTCAAAAAGCGGGAATGATCAGTCTGGTTTCTATCATAATCCCCGTTGCAGGATTTATCGTGATTTTGCTTTTTTCAAATCCTATCTACATTCTTCTACTCATTCCGGTTCCACTGACTACCATCCCGGCAAACATCTACGGGAGATTAATGATGCTCAAAGTAAGACGTGCACCTATCCCCTGCAACGTTTGCGACGGCAAAATGCATATTTTATCGGAGAAACAAGAAGATGCTCATTTGAAACTGGCCCAACAGTTTGAAGAAAAACTGCATGCTGTTGATTACGATGTGTTCGTTTGCGACAAATGCGCCAACGAAGCCATTTTCACGCTGGACAAGCCGAGCGCTTATTCCGAATGTCCAAAATGCGGGACAAAAGCTTTTATATTGACTGACAAACGGACATTAATAGCACCAACCTACATCAGCTCCGGAACCGAGCGAACTACGTATCGTTGTAAATTCTGTGGATACGAAGAAAATGACAACCACAATATCCCACGTATAACCCGGAGCGGAGGCGGCCTCATTGGGGGAGCAGTGGCTGGTGGATTATTCAGCGGAGGCGGTGGCTTCGGCGGTGGAGGTTTCAGTGGTGGTGGAGGCGGAAGCTTCGGCGGAGGGATGTCAGGTGGCGGTGGAGCTACCAGTGGTTGGTAATTTTATAAAAGAGTACTTTACACAGGCTGTAAACTGCATCAAGGGGTAAGAATAACCTGTCGACACGCATCGAAGCGCTGAAAAGAAACAAAACAGTACGTCGACGCGAGTAGAAGTTCTGGATTACAAAGAAGACTATTAAAACAGCAATCAAACAATATCAAAAATCATTTTTTTCAACTTATAAACTCAAATTTTTGTTTTCGTTTAATTCAAACTAATAAACATTTATCGCGATGAAAAAAAGTACAATTATTATTTTAGCTTCAGTAGCAGCATTTCTTATATTATTTATTATTATCCCGGTTTCTGTCGGAATCAGTACCTACAACCGCTTGGTTACTTCGGAAGAAACAGTGAATAGCCAGTGGGCCCATGTGGAAAGCCAATACCAACGCCGGGCAGATTTGATTCCCAATCTGGTGGCAACTGTAAAAGGATACGCTACTCATGAAAGTTCAACATTGGAAGGCGTTATGGCTGCACGGGCCAAAGCGACTCAGATTACCATTGATCCTAAAAACCTTACACCCGAAAGACTGCAGCAATATCAGGCTGCCCAAGGACAGGTAGGCATGGCATTGAACAAATTGATGGTTGTTTCTGAAAACTATCCTAATTTGAAAGCGAACGAAAACTTTCTGGAATTGCAAGCCCAATTGGAAGGGACTGAGAACCGGATTTCGGTGGAACGCAACAGGTTTAATGATGATGCAAAAAGCTTCAACACATCCATCCGTCATTTCCCCACTTCGATTATTGCAAATATAACCGGTTTTGCCAAAAAGCCTTATTTCGAAGCGGAAAAAGGATCGGAAAAAGCTCCTACCGTAAACTTCAAATAACAAAGTCCATGTCAAAGAACAGTTACGAACCGGCTGCCGATCGCTACACCAATTCGGTTGGATATGAATATTGCGGAAAAAGCGGACTGCGACTTCCACGCATCTCGCTTGGATTGTGGCATAACTTTGGGGATGTTGACGATGCAGATGAAGCATTAAAAATGATTCAGTTTGCATTTGATCATGGAATCACCCACTTCGATTTAGCCAATAATTACGGCACGCCTTACGGCAGCGCAGAGAAAAACTTTGGAAAGATATTGAAAGATCATTTCTCGTCTTACCGGGACGAGATGCTGATAAGTACCAAAGCCGGGCATGATATGTGGCCGGGTCCTTATGGAGATTGGGGCTCCCGGAAATATTTAATTGCCAGCCTCAACCAAAGCCTCCATCGTATGAAACTGGATTATGTGGATATATTCTATTCGCACCGGTTTGATCCCAACACTCCGCTAGAAGAAACCATGGGGGCACTTTCAGATATGGTCAGGCAAGGCAAGGCGCTGTATGTGGGCATTTCAAAATATCCGGAAGACAAAGCTCGCGAAGCTTATCGCATTTTACAGGAAAACGGTACGCCTTGCTTAATAAACCAGGACAGGTACAATATCTTTACCCGGGAGATTGAACAAAGCGTTTTGCCACTGGCTGAGGAAAATGGAGTTGGCGTCATTGCGTTTTCTCCATTGGCACAAGGTATGCTAAGTGACAAATATTTAAATGGTATTCCCGAAAATTCCCGTGCGGCACACAGCTATGGTTTCTTGCAGAAAAGCCAATTGACACCGCAGGTTATTGATAAAATAGCTAAACTGAATGCTATTGCCGAAAAGCGTGGACAAACCCTGGCCCAGATGGCTCTTGCGTGGTGTCTGCACAAACCGCAGGTCAATTCCGTGATCGTAGGAACAAGCTCGGTAAAGCAATTGCAAGATAATATCGATGCACTTAAAAACGTCAACTTTACGGACGATGAACTGTGGGGAATTGGTGAATTGGGTTAACAAATAATCATAAGGGCGAATTCACCATTCGCCCTTTTTATTCAATCGTTGCATCAACATGAAGTCATTACCTAAATACTTTTTTATTATCCTGTTTCTTGCACTTCCATTTGCAGGCTGCAACGATAACATCCAATCGTCAATACCTGATTATCCGGTTTACCTTGAATTAAACCTGACTTCCACCTACCCTACTTTTAGAAATTCATACAACAAAAGCCTCACCTTTCTGAAAGGAGTTACGCTGACCGACCGGGTTGGCTATGGCGGCATTTTGGTCTATACCGGCTTCGATGGAAGTTATTATGCATTTGATATGGCTTGCCCATACGAAGCCAAACAAAGCGTTCGCGTTTATCCCAACGATATCGGCCAGGCTGTTTGCCAGAAATGCGGTTCTGTGTTCGACATTGGATATGGCATTGGCAATCCTTCTGCCGGACCAGCTAAAGAGACTCTGAAGAGATACCATGCATCTTTATCAGGCGATGTACTCTATATTACACGGTAATTGCTTCAAACCATTCGACTATCATTTCCATCCCTTCGGCTTAACAATCAAAGCTGACGCCCCCACCATAACGATATAGAACGGATATACAACCGACAATATCAATGAATTAAACCAAACGTTTTTCAGCTGAAAGAACCTGCGCACCGAACTCAGGAAGAAGGTATCCAGCATATATTTGCAGAGGAACAAAATAAGAAAAGGAATTAAATACTCCCTGTCGCAAATAGCTAAACCGAGAAGAACCATTTCAATCAGGTTGACTGAAAAGATAAGACAAGCTGTAAATATAATCTGCCAATCGGTGTAAGCCGGCGATTTCGAGGCCCAACGCCGGCGCTGCTTGAACAGCGACTTCATAGAACCAGCCGATCCGGCAACCGCAAAAGCCGATTCGGCCTTTAAAAATTGGATTTTCCCTCCTGCCCTTTTTATACTTTCCAGCAGAAACATATCATCGCCCGATAGTTCTTCTTCATGCAAATCGTCCTGCGATCTTAACCAGACACGCTTCTTAAAAGCTAAATTGGCCCCATTACATAAAATTGGCATCGCCAGGCCGGCTGCACCGGCTCCCGATGCCACTAAACTGGTGAATTCAAACCGTTGAATAGTTAAAAACAGGGAATCATCCGAGGAAAGACTTACCGGACAGATTATTAAATCAGCAGATTGCTCCTTTTGAAAAGCGGCTATAGTCTGCAACCACTGTTTGGCATGCAAACAATCGGCATCGGTGGTTACAATCAGATCGCCCGTGGCTTTGAGAATTCCTTCCCGCAAGGCATTCTTTTTACCGAAACCAATGGCATCAACCAACTGAACTGTTGGATATCGGGACCGGGCTTTCTCAATAAGAGCCCGTGTTGCATCCACGGAGTGATCATTTACCACGATCAGTTCTACGTTTTGATACGTTTGCTGTGCCAGATCCAGAATTAATTGTTCAACATTCTTCTCCTCATCCCGGCATGGCACAACAACTGACAGTAAAAAATCAGGCTCTTCACTTTCAGGGAGGGCAAACGGTTTTATCCGCTTCCAGCCTATAATGAAAACTGAAACGAGAATGGAGTACAATACACAGATTATTATTTCAAGCCCAATGATCCACCACATATCTAACCAAATAAGAAACTTCCAGCCAAAAGGAGGTTTTATAGATTTTAAAACTTACTATTGCATCCAACCTGAAACTCCCGTTACAGCTTTTCATGTTTACATCAAAGATATAAAAAACATGCTACAAAAAAGGAGCACACTTAAAGAAAGTGTGCTCCTTTTAAAATTATCCAATCCACATCAGTTGTTGTTGCAATTTCCGCAAACTCCAAAATAGGATATCTCTACAGAATCAATCTTGAATTTATCCGTGTCCGGAATTTGAAACAACGTTGGTTTTAAATCAAATATATCGCGAATAGCCCCGCAGTTCCGGCACATGAAATGTGCATGGGCTGAAATATCCACATCGTAGCGGGCGTTTTTTTCATCAATGGCTAAAGCACGAACAGCTCCGCGCTCTACAAATAAATCGAGCGTATTGTATACGGTTGTTTTCGATAATGTTGGCATCATTGGACTGAGTGCCGAATAAATTTCGTCGATGGTAGGATGAATGCGGTTTTTCAATAGAAAATCCATCACTGCAGAACGCTGCACCGAGGGTTTAATGGAAAACTGACGCAAATAATCGTGTGTTTGTAACATGGTATTACCTATTTGTAAAATATCTTTATTTGAAATAATTACAAAGATAGCTAGTTTAAATGATAATTTCGTTGTAAAACTAATATTTTTAGAATATTCACTCAAAAGAGTATCTGGCAGTTACACTTTAACTCGCTGATATTCTATACAAATGAGTCCGGATCGGATTCCCGGACAAAAAATAGTCGCGATAAATAAATTTATCGCGACTATTCCAATCTGTTATAGATGATGAATTACAACACGTTGATTTCTTTCAATACATTGTTAGTGGCACGTACAGCAGCAGCGCTCTTTTCGAACAACGCTTTTTCTTCTGCGTTCAATTTGTAATCGATGATTTCTTCAACACCGTTTTTACCGATTGCCACAGGAACGCCGATACAGATATCGTCTTGTCCGTATTCACCTTCCAGGTACACGCAGCAAGGGATAACTTTCTTCTGGTCGTGGATAATCGATTCAACCAAGTAAGCTGCAGCAGCTCCCGGTGCATACCAAGCAGAAGTACCCAATAAACCGGTCAGGGTAGCACCGCCTACCATGGTGTCGGCAACCACTTTGTCCAAGGTAGCTTTATCAAGGATATCAGCAACCGGACGGCCTTTGTAAGAAGCAAAACGAGTCAACGGAATCATGGTAGTATCACCGTGGCCACCGATAACCAAGCCTTCCACTTCAGTTGGGTTGGCGTTCAATGCTTTGCTTAAATAGCATTTGAAACGTGAGCTATCCAACGTTCCACCCATACCGATCACTTTGTTCTTAGGAAGTCCAAGTGATTTGTATGCCAAATAAGTCATAGTATCCATTGGGTTGCTTACCACTACGATAATAGCATTGGGAGAATATTTCAAAATACTTCCAGCCACTGTTTTCACGATACCTGCATTTACACCAATCAACTCTTCGCGAGTCATACCCGGTTTACGTGGGATACCTGAAGTAATGACTACTACATCAGAGTTTGCTGTTTGAGCGTAATCGTTAGTACAACCAACGATCTTAGAATCAAAGCCTAATAAAGAAGCAGTTTGAAGCATATCCAATGCTTTGCCTTCTGATACGCCTTCTTTCACATCAAGCATTACAACTTCGTCAGCTACTTCATTGAATGCAAGTACATTTGCACAGGTGGCACCTACGTTTCCGGCACCTACTACGGTTACTTTTGACATAATAAATTTATTTTTTAATTGTTCTATTTAATATTGAATACAGTGAGGCAAAGATACAATTATATATTCGATTAAAGAAAAATTTCTTTAATTTTTTAATAAATAAAAGTACCTGTTTTCAATTGAAAATGCTTGAATACAGATTGCTCGAATTTATAAGTTTATTCGTATCTTTGTGGTCAGATTAATAAACGAATAGACAAAAAGCAATTATCAATCTTTCAAATAAATAACAATATGCAAACTATTGACAAGTTTAACTTTGCCGGAAAAAAGGCAATTGTTCGTGTGGACTTTAATGTGCCATTAAACAAAGAAACAGGTGCAGTTAGCGACGATACCCGTATCCGTGGTGCATTGCCAACTATCAAAAAGATTCTGGCCGATGGTGGTTCAGTGATCTTAATGTCGCACATGGGCCGTCCGAAACAAAATCCGGATCCTAAATTTTCATTGAAACAAATCATCTCTGCCATTGAAGAACGCCTGGGTATGAAAATTCAGTTCGCTGAAGACTGTGCGAATGCTGATGCACAAGCCGCTGCGTTGAAAGCAGGCGAAGTGCTGTTGCTTGAAAACCTGCGTTTCTACGAAGAAGAAGAAGGCAAACCACGCGGTGAATTTGCTACCGATGAAGAAAAGAAAGATGCAAAAAAGGCATTGAAAGCAAAACAAAAAGAATTTGCAAAGAAATTAGCTTCTTACGCTGACGTTTATGTAAACGACGCTTTCGGAACTGCACACCGTGCACACGGTTCTACCGCCGTTATTGCCGAATACTTCGCTACCGAGAATAAAATGTTCGGATTCTTGATCAACAGCGAGTTGGTTGCCATGGACAAAGTATTGAAAGAAGCACAGGCTCCTTTTACCGCTATCATGGGTGGTGCTAAGGTTTCTGACAAAATCATGATTATCGAAAACCTGTTGGATCGCGTTCAAAACCTGATCATTGGTGGCGGTATGACTTATACTTTCATCAAGGCACAGGGCGGCGAAATAGGAAACTCACTTTGCGAAGCTGACAAACTGGATTTGGCCCTTGAAATCCTGAACAAAGCAAAAGCAAAAGGTGTAAACGTATACATCCCTACCGATGCGGTTAACGCTGATAAATTTGCAGCCGATGCAGCAACCAACGTTTCAAAAACCAACCAAACACCTGAAGGCTGGATGGGATTGGACATTGCCGACGAAACAATCGCTACTTTCAGCGAAGTGATTGCCAACTCTAAAACAGTGCTTTGGAACGGACCAATGGGTGTGTTTGAAATGGACAAATTTGCAAAAGGAACTACTGCCATTGCCCACGCGGTGGCAACTGCAACTGCCAACGGGGCATTCTCGTTGATCGGGGGTGGTGACTCGGTAGCTGCAATCAACAAAAACAATCTGGCTGACAAAGTTAGCTACGTTTCTACCGGTGGTGGAGCCATGTTGGAATACATGGAAGGCAAAGTACTCCCGGGTATTGAAGCAATCCGCGGATTCTAATCCAATCCGGTTGAATTTCCCCATAATCGGAGTGTAGCCCGGCGGCTACGCTCCGATTAATTTTTATCTCGCGAATTCGGTCTTTGTACAATAAGAAATCCGGCTTACTATTGTAAACAGAACAAATGACTTCAGACAACCTTGATAGCAAATTAATTCACCAACGGTCGTTATCATCCATATTCCAATGGATGCCCACCTGCGCGATGGTCATTGACACGAACGGGCTGATCCTGGAAGTCAACCAACAAGCCATCCGGTTTTTCGGGGCCTCTACCAAAGAGGACTTTATTTTCGACAAACAAAACCTCGGGAACATGGTTATCGACTTGCAACGGGCTATCGACCTGATCAAGATAATCAGCAAGAACACCGAGCTTACCAGCCGGGAAATCCTGCTCCGCCGGTTCGACCAAAGCATTACCAGCGTTGATGTAACCGCCAGCATGCTCCCCGACACCCCCAACCACATCCTGATACAATTCACCGAGTCGCACCCCCAGAGCCAGGCAAACCTGTCGATACTCTCCCAGGCTTTCCACCGCGAAGTGCAACGCCTGAGGCCCTACCTCAACAAGCCCGGCAAGAACCTGCTCGACGAAATTGTGGCCAACAACCTGTTTGACGCTATCAAATCCAACAAATTTTCGCGCAGCACCCAGCTCCACATCGTGGGCGAAGAACGGATCATAGAACTCACCACCCTCTTCCCGGAGTTCTCAAACAACGAACTGATTTTTTGCGGCTACCTGTCGCTCAACATGTCAGTCGACGACATTTCGAACCTCACGGGCAAAACCTCAAACACCCTGCGCGTATCCTTCCACCGGATATTAAAGAAAACCAACTTTTCGTCGGGAAAAGAATTCCTGCGCAAACTCCAATCGCTCAATCATATCCAGCCAGCCTGAGTTTTCGGGCAGCAGCCGACCGGGCATTCGTCAGAAAAACAGGACGGTTTCTGCCATCCCGCTTCCTTCTATGTTGTTTTACTTAATCATTTATGTTTTAAAACATAAAACAAACCATCCCTTTTCCTTGCGTATGTAAAATTAACGGCCTATATTTGTCCCGGTCTTGGTTAATAAAAAAATGCACATTCTGCTAACCTTGATCTGTTTACCTGGCACTGTCCTGACACAAGAAAAACGGCAAGCCACTTTGCCTGCCGCAACAAATCTAATATTAACCGTAAAAAAAACAATGAAGTATGGCTGTAAAGTATGCATTAACCCCGAAAGGGAATCCGGGAAAACCCGACGCACCTAAAAAGTTTTATGCCCAAACCAAAAGCACGGGCGAAGTAAACCTGAAACAACTTAGCCGAGAAGTGGCCGAGAATTCCACCACCGTGAGCGACACGGATGTGCTGGCAGTATTGAACGACCTGACCAAACTGATGAACCGACACCTGAAAGACGGAAAACTGGTGCGCTTTGGCGATTTCGGCAGTTTCCAACTCAACATAAAAAGCGATGGTTCCGAAACAGAAGAGAAGTTTAACCAGGCAATGATTACCAGCAAGAAAATAACCTACCGCCCGGGCAGCGATGTGCGCGAAATGCTAAACAACGTGAAGTTCGAGAAAAAATAAGCGGAAACAACGATCCAACTACGGAAACAATACAGCCAGGCACAACAGGCGGCGTATTGTTTCCGTTTTTTGTATTCTAAAATCCTGTATCCGGCCTCCCCCTATCACGTCCCCGATCTGGCAGTTGCCATCTCCCCGATGCGGCAACAGTCACATACCCGATGTGGCAAGTGCCGCATCCCCGATGCGGGGAGAGGCATATCGGGGAGGCGATGGGAAGTAGATAGGAAAGGTACGAAGAAGATATTCATGTCTTTGGTTTTGTTCTGCAAAACCAAATAAGTTAAGCGAATTGTAGGAGATGTAAAAAAGAATGTGTAGCTTTGAAGCTACACACCTTAACCCGTGCTATTTCCAAACAAAGGAACTGGCAACGAATGAACAAGCGATATCCTTACAAAAATGCAACACAAATGATCACAAATATCCTTGTCAGGTGTAAGCACGACAAAAAAACAGAGACAGAAGTTGTTGATAAATATATTACAGCATGAAATAATATTTGGATTCTTTTCTATACATTTGCCAAATAATGTCAAGACAAAAAACAAACATGTTATTTGCAGAGAAAATAAAACAATTAAGAGATTTCCGGCAAATGCCCCAACGACAAATTGCTGCTGCGCTGGAAATTGACACGGCAACCTATTGTAAAATAGAAAAAGGGGACAGACGAGCTAAAAGAGAACAAGTATTCATTCTTTCAGAATTATTCGAATGCAAACATAACGAACTGCTAAACATTTGGCTTGCAGACCAAATATATGACGTTGTAAAAAACGAAAATGAGGTAAGTGAAGTGTTGAATATAGTACAAGAAAATATTGTTGAATATGGAAAGAAATAATAATATAGAAAATAAAATAAAGTTTATAGACTTATTCGCTGGAATTGGAGGCATTCGTTTAGGATTTGAGCAAACTGCAAAAGCACTTGGCATCGAGACTGAGTGTGTCTTAACTTCCGAGATTAAACCCTATGCAGTAAAAGTATTAAACCAGAATTATCCAAACGAAGTAGTAAGTGGAGATATTACAAAAATTGCCACTTCGGACATTCCCGATTTCGACTTTCTCTTAGGAGGATTTCCCTGTCAATCATTTTCGGCAGCAGGAAAGCGTTTGGGTTTTATGGACACTCGCGGAACTATGTTCTTTGAGATTGAAAAAATACTAAAAGACAAGAAGCCGTTTGGCTTTATTCTAGAAAATGTAGAAGGTTTAATAAATCACGATAAAGTTGACAAAAAAGCCAAAACAGGAAGAACTTTGGCTACAATTATTGAACATTTAGAAGAACTTGAATATAACGTTAATTGGAAATTACTTAACTCCAAAAATTTTGGGCTACCACAAGATAGGAAACGCGTCTACATTGTCGGCACAAAATCAGAAATACCTTCACTCGACAATTTTAAAGAACAAACGACTAAATTAAAGTCAATTATAGAAAATGGTAAACCTACAATAAAAAGTAAATTCACAGAATTGTTATTGTCACATTATTCCATTGAGCAACTGTACGGCAAGTCAATCAAAGATAAGCGTGGAGGGAGAAATAATATTCATAGCTGGGATATCGAACTAAAAGGAAAGGTATCAGAGGATCAAAAAAAATTACTAAATCAACTATTTAAAGAACGAAGAAAGAAACGTTGGGCAGAAGAGTTTGGGATAGATTGGATGGATGGAATGCCATTAACGCTACAACAAATATTCACATTCAATCATAACGAAAATTTGGAAGAAATGCTCGAAGACCTTGTAAAAAAAGGATATTTAAAAAAAGAACACCCTAAACGACTCGTGAACGAAACAAACCTGCTGGGAGAAACCAAAGCTGTACGTCAACAAGATTCATCATTGCCGATTGGCTATAATATAGTGTCAGGCAAGCTAAGCTTTGAAGTAAATAAAGTGCTTTGCCCAAATGAAATTGCTCCAACTTTAGTTGCAATGGACATGAAAAAGCTATTTGTTGCAGATAATGGCGGTTTACGCACACTTACTTTAACTGAAGGTCTGAAACTTTTCGGCTATCCTGAAAACTACAAATTTAACGTCGAAATTAATGAAGGTTACGATCTCCTTGGCAATACAGTAACCGTGCCTATAGTTAAAGCAGTAGCAGAAAGATTATTAGCAATATGGAATAAAGAAAAAATCAACATACATGAAATTAACAGCACAAGAAGTTTTCAACAAATTAATGCTTGAGGATAAAATTCTCGAAGTAAAAGGACAAATCAAATTCTACTTAGGCAACGTAGATATAATCGTCAAACAAAGAGATGTGGTTGGGAACATAATGCAAGAATGGCTTGAAGGATGGTTGAAAACTAACAATATTGAATATCGGTTAAATCCGAACACCCAAATGCCACCTGATTTTTATTTAAATCCTGACGACAAGACAACAGAATTATTGGAAGTTAAAGCTTTCAATTATGACAAATCACCTGGTTTCGATATTGCCGATTTTAATGCATATCAATCTGAAATAATCGATCAACCATTTATGCTTAATACCCAATACCTGATATTTGGTTATCAAATGCAAGAAGATGGATATGTAGTTATAAAGAAATTATGGCTACATAAAGTATGGGAAATATGTCGTAGAATGGAGAATTGGCCTCTCAATTTACAGATTAAAGATAAAGTTGTTCATAAAATCAGACCTGCAGTATGGTATTCAAAAGGGAAAACGATTAGATACAAACCATTTATTTCACTTGAAGATTTTATTTCCGCTATCGAACATACAGTATATCAAAATCCAAAAACACGAGAAAAGAGTGGTGAATGGCTCAAACTATTCCTTAAAAGTTACGAAAAACGATATAATGTAAAACTAAAAATTCCACGTTGGGAGGAAATAGAAGAATCATATATTGTGAAGAAAGAAGTAAAATAACGAGCAAATGGCGACTACTTGACATCTTGATTAAAAACAAACCGACCCCGCTGCTTCACAAGCAACGGGGTCGGTTTATTTTAGGGTCTCGCGATTTTCAATCGCGAATATTCATCCTCGCAATTAAAAATCGCTAAACCCAATACATTCTCTTACGCCAATTTAGCCAATGCTTCTTTGATCCATCCAAACGCTTTTACGATATTTTCATCGGAAGTGGCATACGACATACGGATGCAGTTAGGGGCACCAAATGCACCACCGCCTACGCAAGCCACGTGGCCTTCTTCCAGCAAGTACATGGCCAAGTCGCCGGAGTTTGCAATAACACGGCCGTTGTACGATTTGCCGAAGAACGAGCTGCAATCGGGGAAAATGTAGAATGCTCCCTGAGGATCGTTGGTTTTCAGGCCGGGTATCTGGCGGGCCAAATCAACCACCAGTTTCTTGCGGCGCTCAAAAGCCACACGCATGGTTTCTACGCAGGTTTGGTCGCCGGTGTAAGCCGCTTCGGCAGCCTTTTGGGTAATGGAGCTAGGACCCGAAGTATACTGCCCCTGCAAGGTGTTGCAAGCCGAAGCAATCCATTTTGGGGCGGCAATCCAGCCCAAGCGCCAGCCGGTCATGGCATACCCTTTGGAAACACCGTTGATAATGACTACCCGCTCGCGAACGTTTTCGAATTGGGCAATGCTTTCGTGCGAGCCCAGGTAATTGATATGTTCGTAGATTTCGTCGGACAGGATAATGATATTCGGGTACTTAGCCAACACATCGGCCAATCCCTTCAATTCTTCTTTGCTGTAAACGCTTCCGGTAGGGTTGGAAGGCGAGCAAAGGATAATGGCTTTGGTTTTGGGAGTAATAGCCGATTCCAGTTGGGCAGGCGTAATTTTGAAGTCTTGCTCAATGCCGGCATACACTTCCACGGTGGTACCATCGGCAATTTTCACCATTTCGGGGTAGCTTACCCAGTATGGGGCAGGCACAATCACTTCGTCGCCCTTGCTGACAATAGCCAGGATCACGTTACAAACCGATTGCTTAGCTCCGTTGGAACATACAATTTCTTCGGGTTTATAATCCAATCCATTTTCGGCTTTCAGTTTAGCACAAATGGCATTGCGCAAAGCCGGATAGCCGGGAACAGGCGAATAAAACGAGAAGTTATTATCCACAGCCTGTTTGGCTGCCGCCTTAATATGATCAGGGGTGTTGAAGTCTGGTTCTCCAACGCTGAGGTTAATCACATCGAATCCCTGAGCTTTCAGCTCATTACTTTTCTGAGACATGGCAAGCGTTTCTGATGGAGAAAGGGCAGCCAAACGTTCTGATACTGGAAACATAAATTGTATAGTTTTATTATTATTTCGTTACAAAAGTAATTAAAAAAAATCAATCCCACCTGATTTTACACCCATACAAAACTAATTTGTTATCGGTCAAACAATCTCTAAAGCCAATTTAGACGACAGGATTTGCCGTGCGCTCTGGTAACCCAGTTCGAAAATCTCCCGGCCTTTATCCACATCGAAGGTTTCATAATTGCCCATATCCACAGGCTCAATTAGCAAATCGCAGAGGTCCTTATCGTGCAGTATGTTGGCCTTGAACATAAAATGGTAAGAGCGTGTAGCCACATTGATAATGCTTGGCTTGTATTTGTCGGCCACCATGGGGCTGGCGTTTATCCCAATCACCTTCTCGCAATCCTTACGGATGGTAGATACCGGAAAATTCTTCAGCACACCGCCATCGACGTAGTGGATCCCGTTTATGATTTTAGGGCTAAACAGCACCGGAACACAGCAAGAAGCCACAATGGGGTCAATCAACTTTCCGGAGGAAAACGAGACACTTTTCCCCTGGTCGAGATTGGTTGCTACCACCCGCAACGGGATTCTCAGCTCTTCGAACGTTTTCGACCGCAGTTTGGTTGATAGAAATTTCTGAAAAATATCCGTTTTGAAGAACCCGCCATCCGGAATCCGGATCCTGGTCATGCTCCGGAACCGTACATCTTCAAATAAAAACGCAATTTCGTCGGGCGTATATCCATCGGCATACAAAGCCCCTACAACAGCCCCGGCACTGACCCCTGAGATAATATCAGGCCTGATACCTTGTTCCTCCAGGGCCTTCAACACACCTGCATGGCACAAGCCCTTTATGCCGCCGCCACTTAGTGCAACCCCTATTTTATAAGGTTTATTGTCAAAGAGTTTAGATAGATCCATATGTAGTTGACAATTTATAATTGACAGTTGAAAATCACACTGAATATTTCGAGAACTTATTCATAACCCGTTCATAATATGTCTTCGACACCGGAATGTCGGGGGTATTAATCGCATCGAGTTCCAGGTAAATGCCATCCTTTGTTTTACGAAGCACCTTAACCTTGTCGAGGTTTACAATATACGAGCGATGGCAACGCACCAACGGACTGTCGATAGTCAGGTTCTCTTCCATCCACTTCAACGAATTCCGGATCAGGAAATGCGACAACTTTGACTTGTTCAGGTAATGGATAGTGGCATAATTATCGGCCGAATCAACGTACAACAGGTTTTCAAGCATAATGGAAATACGCAACTCCCCTTTCTCGTCGGGGAATGCAATCAACGATTTTTTAGGAGCTTCCGCCACCGGTTCTTCCTGCGCCATTTTCTCCAGCAAATTATTCTTATCGCGCCAGGAAAAATACAACCACAGAATGGCGTATGGCAACAACAGGATCATGCTGGTATTCACCGTCGACTTATGGAATATCTCACTAAAATCGCGATGGGCACCCTCCTTGGGAATGAACTTGGTGAACAACGAATAGAAAAGCGACATGGACAGTATCTCAGACACAATCCAAATGCTGTATTGCAAATAGGTAGGAGCATGCTTCTTTACGTATACCAGCATAATCAAGCGGCTGATTACCACCACCAGCATGCCTATAAGAATAATTAAACTGGAGAAGAAGAAGTATTTGAAATCGGAAATATAAGGATACCACTCGCGCGAACCGAATGGCTGAAAGATATTGATGAAGAGCAAAGCGAAAACTGCCGTGAGCAGTATCAACCGGATGATATTGCCTTTTTCGTACAAATAAGCAGGAATCTTATTATTCATGGTCTTGTGCGGTATCAAAAAATAACATGGGCAAAGGTATATTTTTCTAGGCAAACAAACAAACCACATTTCCAGCGCAGGCTGCTTTTTTCGTCCCGGTATCCATTATTTCATCCCTCATTTTCCGGTTTTATCCCACCAGAACTATAAACTCCCCTGATAGTTGGAACAGCCACGCCAATGCAGTTCCTTTGCTTCGAAAATTAGTTTTATCAGTATGAATTACTCTCAACGGCAAATCGAACTCAATGCTCAATTCCGGCAGGGAATTGACAGCTACCTGGGCGAATCAGACATCAACATCCGTTTTTGCTCATTCACCAGCACAGCACTTACTCCGAACGAAAAGGAACTCATCAGTGCCGGGGACAACATGATCCTGGAGAACCTGTCCTTTACGTATCCCGTTTTTATTCCCGGGAAAATAAAAAAAGCCGGCAAAGCCATCCTGCTCCTGCACGGCTTGAACGAGCGCAACTGGAACAAATACCTCACCTGGGCAGAATACCTGTGCCAGGCAACCGGAACACCGGTCATCCTTTTCCCGATTGCTTTCCACATGAACCGCTCACCCCTGGCGTGGTCCAACCCAAGGGCGTTGCAAAGCCTGATGGATTTACGCAGGAAGCACAACGGGAATGACCGCTCACTCAGTTTTGCCAATATAGCCCTGAGCGAACGGATCAGCGAAAAACCCAGCCGGTTTTACAGTTCGGGCCGGCAAAGCGTCCATGACCTGACGCAACTATTCAACGATATAAAACAAGGCAACCACCCCTGCTTTAAGGAAAACACGCAGATTGACATTTTCTCTTATTCCATTGGTTCGTTTTTATCCCAGATAACCGTTATGACAAACCCGAATGACCTATTCTCCGACTCAAAGCTATTTATGTTTTGCGGCGGAAGTATCTTTAGCTCCATGTTTGGCGAATCGCGCAGCATTATGGACAGGCCGGCCTTTGCCCGTTTGCTTCAATATTATATGAACGATTTCCCGGCAGAAGTTAAGCCGAGTTCTGTTTCCGACCGGATTTACGAATCGTTTCTCAGCATGATTACGCCCGACAGGAATAAAGCCCGGCGCGAAGAATTTTTCAACCAACTCGGCAACCGGCTTGAAGGAATTTCACTCGCGAAAGACAGTGTAATACCCTATCAGGGCGTGGTGGAGGCCCTGGGAGCCGACAATGCGAAGTCCAGCATCAGCTTGCTTGACTTTGCATTCCCCTATTCGCACGAAAACCCATTTCCCATCAGAAATAAACTGGAGTCAAGGGAAGTAGACGCGTCATTCAATCGGATATTTGCCCGTGCAGCTCAATTTCTGGCTTAAATCTACCAGTCTTTCTGTACAAAAAGCACATCCGTATTTAATTATTGATACATTTTTTAATTTAAAGGCGGTTGGATTCATTTTTTAATTATATTTGCACTTGCTAACTGTTATACAAGTTAAACTCGCGCAACCTAAATTAAAGATGGACAATTTTCTAATTCTTCTAGCAGGAGTCTTTCTGGTCAGCGGACTCATTGGGTGCTTAGTATCCAAATTACCGGGAACTCCTATCAGTTTCTTGGGAATAATAGTACTTAATTTCAGCTCGATCTCCGAATTATCCACACATTTTTTTATCAAATGGGGAATCATCGTAATTGCTGTACAGGGCCTTGACTACTTAATCCCTTCCTGGGGAAAGAGAAAATTCGGCGGAAGCAAAAAGGGAGTCTGGGGAAGTTTGCTCGGCATGCTTGCCGGATTATACTTCGGCCCCTGGGGAATAGCGGTGGGAGCTATCGCCGGGGCTCTTGCCGGCGAATTATTAGCCGGAAAAGAGAGTAACCAGGCAATTCGTGAATCCGCAAGCTCATTTGCTTACTTTTTTCTGGGAACAGTATCCAAACTGATCGTCTCGGGCATCTTACTCTATCATTACCTGGAATCACTGAGTTATTTGATATAAAACAAAGCGCCCCGAAAATAGAATTATTCTCAGGGCGCTCCGTTTTACGACTCTAACTGGTTCAGATCATCTCCCCGATTACTTCTTCCAGGGAAGCCAGGCCTTGTTCGCCGGTCTTCATATTTTTAAGCATCACCTTGCCTTCGTTCATCTCCGTTTCGCCCACAATGGCTACAAACGGAATTTTTTTGTTGTCGGCATAGCTCATTTGTTTCTTCATCTTGGCCTGCTCCGGATAAATTTCCGCATTAATGCCTTTTGATCTCAAAGCACTTAACCAGGGCAAGCAATACATCAATTCTTTCTGCCCAAAACTTACAAAAAGAATTTTGGTTTGCTCTACCGAAGTTTCAGGATATAACTCCAACTGGTTCAGCACGTCGTAAATACGGTCGGCGCCAAACGAAATTCCTACACCCGAAACACCTTCCATGCCAAACACACCGGTCAGGTTATCGTACCGTCCACCGCCGGTAATACTGCCCATTTCCACATCCAACGCTTTTACTTCGAAGATAGCCCCGGTATAATAGTTCAATCCGCGCGCCAAGGTCAGGTCCAGCTCTATTTTAGTCTCCACCTTCATGGCTTCACACAGTCCAAAAATCGTTTCCAATTCCTCAACACCTTTCAGACCAATTTCGGAAGCAGCCAGAACCGTTTTTAATTGAACCAGTTTTTCGGCATTTGTTCCGCTGAGTTTCAGGATCGGCTGCAACTTGGCAATCGCTTCATCCGAAATGCCTTTCGAAGCAATTTCCTCATTTACTTTCTCTAGCCCAATCTTATCCATCTTGTCAATGGCAACGGTAATATCGGTAATCTTTTCGGCTTCGCCAATGATTTCGGCAATACCCGAAAGAATTTTACGGTTATTGATCTTGATGCAAACATTAATCTTCAGGCGGCGATAGATTTCATCTACAATCTGGATTAATTCCAGTTCATTCAACAGCGAATCGCTTCCCACCACATCCACATCGCATTGGTAAAACTCGCGGTAACGCCCTTTTTGCGGACGGTCGGCACGCCAAACCGGCTGAATCTGGTAACGCTTAAATGGAAATGAAATTTCATTCTGATGCTGCACCACGAAACGGGCAAAAGGCACAGTCAGATCATACCGCAACCCTTTTTCCGAGATTTTATTCGTGAGCTTTATGCTGTTCCGTCCAAGTAATTCTTCGTCATTCAGGCCATTCATATAATCGCCCGAATTCAGGATCTTAAACAGCAATTTATCACCTTCTTCGCCATATTTTCCCATCAAAGTCGACAGGTTTTCCATGGCAGGCGTTTCTATTTGCTGAAAACCATACAAACGGAAAACATCTTTGATGGTATTGAATATATAATTCCGATTCGCCATTTCCTGTGGCGTAAAATCGCGGGTTCCTTTTGGAATGGAAGGTTTTTGCATAATGATTTATGTGGTAATGGATAATATGCTAATGTGCTAATAACTCTAAAATCAGTTTGGTCGATCCGGTGTTTTGCTTCACGTACTCACCGGCTATTTTCCCGGCTTGCTTATCCGTAAAGAGCCGGTCTAATTGCGCTCCAAGAATCGTTGGATTAGTAACAGCAAAAGCTCCGCCAACGGCAATCAATTCACAAGCTTCACGGAACTTCAGGTAGTTTGGTCCGAAAAGAACCGGAACACCATACACCGCAGCTTCTAATGTATTATGAATTCCCGTCCCAAAGCCTCCGCCAATATACGCCACGTTGGCATACCGGTAAATGGAAGATAACATCCCGATAGTATCAACCACCAAACAATTGGTTGTATGGATATTGGTTGTATTGGCCTCTGTAAACCGGACGAATTTACCATCCAACAACTTAGAAATTCCCATAATATGAGCTGCATGAATCTCGTGAGGCACCAAAATCAACTTGACGTCAGGATGTAATTTCAGATAACCAACCAACAACTCTTCATCCTTTGGCCAGGTACTTCCGGCAACAATCACCTTGCCGGCACCCTCCACAAACTCTTCAATCAATGGAAGTTGTTTGGCCTGGGAAAATAAATCGTAAACCCGGTCGAAGCGCGTATCGCCCGCTACCGAAACATGGCTAATTCCATGAGCTTTCAATAGTTCCAAGGACGGCTTATCTTGAACGAAAACATGTTTGAATGTTTTCAGCAGGTTTTTATACCATGTCCCATATCCTTTAAAGAAAACTTGTTCGGGGCGAAAAATAGCTGAAATACTGAAAACCGGAACATTTGCCGCTTGTAATGCCAGCAAATAATTCGGCCAAAATTCATATTTAATAAAAATGGCCTTGGATATTTTGACGAGATTCACCAGGTACCAGGCATTTCCGGGAATATCCAGCGGTAAATAGGAAACAATATCAGCTCCGTCATAATCCTTTCTCACCTCGTAGCCCGACGGAGAAAAGAATGTCAGCAGAATTTTCGTGTCCGGTTGATCTTTTTTAAGCTGCTCTATAACCGGACGGCCTTGTTCAAATTCTCCCAGTGAAGCGGCGTGAAACCAAACATAATCGGCAGCCGGATCCACTTTTTCTTTTAAAAGCGCAAAAGCGTTGTGCTGTCCTTTTCGAAGCAATCTCGCCTTCTCATTGAAAAGCGAAGCGAGAAAAATTGCAAATCCGTAAACGTAAATTCCTAACGTGTAGAGTATTTTCATGCCATTCAAGTAAAATAAGAAAAAAGAAAAGGCATTTCAAAAATGATTTTGAAACGCCTTTAAAAGGTTTGAAAGCCAGAATTACTTTCTGATACCCAACTCTTTGATAATTGCACGGTAACGGTTAATATCGTTATCTTTCAAATAATTGAGAAGACGACGACGTTTTCCTACCAAAATTACAAGAGCGCGTTCTGTACTATAAT
>Ga0318567_10000226_pt1 | contig 25483 bp, 24 predicted proteins | sample GRESIP088b5f20_FD_203691 | JGI IMG/M metagenome (GOLD analysis project Ga0318567, IMG submission 203691) | Tropical soil microbial communities from Luquillo Experimental Forest, Puerto Rico - GRE.SIPMG.088b5f20 | ecosystem: Environmental > Terrestrial > Soil > Tropical forest > Bulk soil...
TTTTAGTCTGTCGGTTTTTGAGAAAACTCCTATAAATCAACTTTTTATAAAACAACTTTACAAAACAGAAACTACTTGTGATTATAATCAATTGACTATCTTTGATTTATAACCGGACAGTAGTGATCATTTTTAGTAATAAACCAAGTTCTATATTTTTAAATAATCTCAAACAGACAGTAAATTCCCGCACCAAGATGATCTTCCCTTTCAAGGGAAGTACCCCGAAGGGGGGGGGGAAGGGTTTCTCGAAAAATCATCTCAAATTCCAATCAAGCTATCCACAAATTGCAGGTTTGAGACTCTCCATGCATTCCCTGTTCAACCTAAAAACATCAACCTTCAACCAAAAAGTTTATAATTCTAACCTTTCTGCTAAGACTCCTTACCTAAAAGGTTAGGTCCTTAACCTCCGAGGTTAGCGGCTAGACCAAAAAGGTTAGACCCCTAGCCTATTTGCTTAAGTTCCCAACCCAATTGCTTAGACTTCTAACCTTTTTGCTTAGCCGTTCAAGCAAAAAGGTTAGAGGTTGAACCCCTGAGGTTGATCTACTAAAAAAAAAGAGTTCGACCCTTTACAGAACCGAACTCGGAGGTTATTATTCCAGGTGTTCAGTAAAAATCACACAGGGACGTTTTGACATAAAATTAAATATGCCGAACGACTATTGATACACCTAATTATAGAAAATAACCCACCGCTAACGCAAGTTTGCAACCCGTGCCAATAATAACAAAAAGAAAAACACGCAAATGCGCCTTCCGAAGCATCCGGGAGGCGCATTATATATTGGAAAGCATGCAATGCGTAGGGACAGGTCGCGACCTGTCCCTACGGAAAAACACGCCTCCTTCTCTCTTTTCACGGATAGCGTATCAGTCATCCAGAATTGTTTAGCTACTTTTGCAGCATCAAAGCCGTGGCACAATTTCCGTCCGTATGGGGCGGTAAAACAAAGGCTTTCGGGATATTGAATTTGAATGATCGGAATGAAAAGAATATTGATATTATTATCCGTGGTTAGTTGCTCGCTGAGGGCGTTGGCATTCGGGTTACTGCCGGTAGATGTGGCCGAGAACACCGTGAAGGTGAGCGGACAGGGCGAAGAGGTGTTTTATTACGGGTTTGCAGCGGGCGACGACCTGGTTTTTTCGTTCAGCATGGTGAGCGGTTCATCGCTTGAGCAGGTGGAGATCAGCGAACTGCCGGCATCTACCAAATTTACGGATTACAACGTAAAGAAAATCAAAAACAAGACCGTGCACGTAGTGCGAACTGGCATTTACAAGTTCCGCTTTTCCAACCCCACAAATTCGGAACGAATCTGCAAGATAAAAATACAGCGCATTCCGTCCATCATGACCCGGCAAGACTTCAATTCGTCGGTTTACTGGCGCACGGTGCAAGACACCACCTACGTGCCTACCCAAGACAACTACCTGATCCGGAAAGATACCGTAGCCCAGATGCTGATGAACCGGGTGACAAAAATCGAATCGTCAAGTATCTTTTACCCCGCAGGCAACAAACGCGTGATCGACTTCACCCTGCCTCCGGGAACTGTGTCGTGGAGCTATTACATCGGCGTGGGCAACGAAGGCCAGAAAGCTTTCAACAAAGCCCAACACGGGTTTTTGAATACGGCAGCCTCGGTAGCTTCGAATATTTCGGGCTACGGCAGCATGGCGGCGTTGGCCCTGTATGGCATCAACACCTTCAGCCTGATACAAGGCGAGGATAATGTAAAATTCTGGTTTATCCCCGACGAGTCTAACGCCACGCTGTTTAAATTCGGGAAACAATTCAAGGGTTTTAAGCACGGCGATGTGCTGAACGATGCCGCCCAAATGAAGAAACCATTGACCGGCAAGATCTACCTGGGCCTGCTGAACGATAACCTGATTGAACCGATAAACGTAACCGTATCGGTAACGGCCATCGTGGTGACCGAGAAAAACTCCGTACAGAACACCAAGCTCATGAAAATAACCCCGCGCGAGGAAGCGTATCTGAAAAATTGAGAAGAACAAGTGATACAAAGAATGCGCCTTCCGGATTATCCGGAAGGCGCATTCTTTATATATCACTACCCTGTATGTTTACTCAGAGTACAACTGGAACTGATAACTGTTTACTGTTTACTGATGACTGTTCACTGATCAAACTCCCAGCGCCCGCAAGGCATAAAACACCAGAATGGCCGGCCACACCAAGGCTTTGAGAATGCCGATAACGCCCATCCAGAACGTAGTGGCTTTAATCACAAAGAAAATGGCTGCACCAATAAAGCCAAGTCCGTACACCGCACCGTTGGAAGAAGAAGTGGCATGATGATAATGATGTCTCCGCTTGCAATCGTAAATTTTTTCGTCGTCCATTGTTGTATTATTTTAAAGTTATTATTAGCCCCTTCAGGGGGTTGGGGATTATCTTTAAAACGAAAACGCTGCACCCACCATAACATTAGCACCCTGCACGGTATATCCGTAGTAATCCTGATAATGACTGTTGATCAGGTTATTTATCTTGGCGAAAGCCGTAAACCAGTTCAGGTAGTTGTAAGAAACACCCAGGTTTACGTCCACTTTATCGTGCATGGCAATAGCCGTATTGCCCAGTTTGGCATAACGTCCGCCTTCGTAAAACACGTTGGCCGACACGCTGAAACTTGGATCGATACGCACGTTGGTATTCAGCTGCATTTCATATTTCGGCTTGTTCCAGGCATACTGCTCATTGTCTACACTCCAGCTGTTGGTAGCCGCTTTCAGTTCCACATTCAGGAAGTTTTGCAGGTTGTAATTGGCACGAATGCCCATTTTCACCAGCGTGGCACCACTGTAAATCACGTTGAAACGATTGCTGTAAAACGACGAATCGGCAGCCGGCATAGCCACTGGGGCGTTGAGCAACTTGTATGCTTTATTTACGAAGAAATACTGGTTGTCAATCTGGCGCATGTCCACATAAGCATCCAGCAGCAGGTTGTAAAGCGGTTTCAACTTCAGCCCGAGTATGAAATTGTAAGGGGTATAAGTGTCGTTTATGCGGATATCAGAAAACATAAACGGATTCTCGGCCAACGTCCGGTTCTGCGAATTCACCTGATAATCACCGGTCAGGGCTGCATAAAGCGATAATACTTTAGGGGCTACATTCCACTCGCCACGCACGTCGGGCGACGGATTAGCCAGCTTGCCATGAACAAACGACAAACTGGTTTTTACCCCAATGCGTACGCTCCAATCGGGTTTCTCGATGCTGTAATAAGGATTCACGGCCATCACCGAATAGTTTTTCCAGTAGTTGAACAACGGTATTTTGTCGGACTGATACATCATATTGTACAAATCGAAATCCAGCCCCATCCGGTTCTCAGCATTGGGCGAATTGAATTTTGCCTTGGTATGGAACAGATTTTCGCTAATCCCGTTGAGCGAGTGCAGGCTTTCATAATTCAACTCGGCCATGTAGCGCAAATCGGTTGACATGGGCAATGAACGCACACCGGCAAAGGCATTGAACCGCCACAGCGTTTCCGCACCGGGATACTTCGCCAAACTGTCCAGCCTGAACGACCGGGGCGTAGTATTCACCCCTGCCCTGTTCATTTCCGTATAAACCGACGAACCGTTGGTCGCAGCCAATCCCTTTAAATCCACACCGCCAGCACTGTTGAAGTTATCGCCGTAATACTTGAAGTGCTCATGCCCGCCACCCAGCCCGGCATACAAATCGAACGTGCTGAATAATTTGTCGAACGACAAAGCCGCCTTGGTCGTCGAGTGCAGCCTCCGCGACTCAAACGTACCCAAATGATTAAGCGAGAAATCGAGCCGCATGTCCGGCTGGTTGATTACCGGATAGGCAAAATCGAGCAAAGTGTTCATATAACTGCCAATTCCGACCCGCGCATACCCCTCTTTGTTTTGCGGTTTGTTGCTAGCCGGTTCGGCAGCAGCCAGCGTGTGAATATTGAACCCTGCATCCAGCGGCAAATTGAAATCACTGTATTTAGCCGGCGTTTTGTCTACGTCCGGCTCCAGCACCTTAGGCACCGAATTGATTTTCCCGGCATCCTGAATCACGGGGCGGTATTCGCGCTGCACCGATATGCTCCGGTTGATAATAGTATCCTGCGCTTGCAGCACAACAACCGGTGCAAGCACAAACAAAAGAATGGCAACTATATATTTTGAACTTTTCATACGATAATTAATGAGTCGTTGAATAATTGAACTGTCGAAAGTAATGATTGATTCCGGTTAATTGCTGATTACGGTTTGCTTTTCGCGCTCACCGATTGCAGAGAGCCTGTCGGTAATCAATGTCTGGATTTCGTCGGCAGTCTTATAATTTTTCTGCAAGCTGAGCAAGTACTGTTTGGCCTGGAAATCGTTGTTTTGTTTTACATAAACGTCGGCCAGCAGCACAAAACTCCGCGCCAACCAGAACTGGTACGGCGTATTCTTCTTCGCGAAATCCATCACTTCCACTTCCGATTCTTTAAGCTTCCCTGCTTCATAATACACATTAGCCAGCAAGTATTTTGCCTCGGCGCCAGTTGCCGTACGGGTATCGGCAGCCAGCGATTTCAGGTCGGCAGTTGCTTCGGCGTTTTGTTTCAAGGCCAGGTATGCCTTGGCACGGTTATAAAGCGCCTCCGATTTCAACTCGCTGTCCGAATGCGGATCGGCCATTATTTCATTGACGATCTTGATGGTTGTTTGATAATCGTTGAGGAAATAACTGGAGCGCAACACGCCCAGCCGACCGATATTCTTGTTTTCGGTAGTCTGCGCCACCTCTTCCAGTTGCTTGAAATAAGTCAACGCTGTCGCGTAATCTTTCTGGTCGTAAGCTATTCCGGCGCAACGGATGGTAGCTTCCTCGGCATATTCGTTTCCTTCTATCTTCAGCAATGCCTGATAAGCTTTCAACGCATTGGCCTTATCGTCGGTCCGGTCGTAGCTGTCGGCCAGGTAATACTGCGCTATCGTGCAATACTTTCCTCCCGGGCAGTATTGGTTCAAATAGCCCTGCATGCCCACAATGGCTTTATCGTACGCAGCATTCATGTATTGTTTTTCGGCAGCAATATACGATATAGAATCCTCCATACTGGCACTTGGCGACTTAATAACATGACCCAACGTTTTGGTATAAGCCAGATAAGTTGACACATTATTGGATTCGACATAGACATTTTGCAAACTTTCGAGGGCGGTGTTCGCCTCATCGCTTCCCGGGTATTTTGCAATCACGTTTTTATACGCCGCAATGGCTTTCTCTGTTTCCTTTTCATTGTAATAAACCATCCCGATTTCGAGAGCAGCCTTGCGTGCCATATCGCTGGACGGATATGTTTCCAACAAGCGTTGGTACGTGGCAATAGCTTTGTCGTTGTTTTCCATCATCAGGTAAGCCCGTCCCATTTCGTATATGGCATCATCAGCATACTCCGATTTTGGATACTGAACAACCAGGCTTTCCAGTTTATTGATTTTCTCGGTATAGTTTTTCTGCAAACCCGAAACATAAGCAGCCTGAAATATGGCATAGTCGGCTGTATTCGGACTCGCCGCAGCAGCTTTGTTGTAATAATTTTGCGCTTTGGCCAGGTTCCGGGCATAGAAATAACAGTCACCAATCCGGTTCAACGCATCAGGAAGCGTGGTTGCCCCCGAATTGGTTTCGGCCTCGGTATATTTCAAGAACCAGTTGAGCGATTCCGAGTAACTCTTTTTGGAGAAATAGGCGTACGCCAGCAAATAATTAGCCGCCACACGATTGATACTTGATTTGGAACGGTTGTTATTAAAAAATGCTCTTAAATCGCGGATGGCATCATCCGGCCGGTTGGTGCGGTAATAGCTTTCGGCACGCCAATACAGGCACTCCGCCGAATACTTTCCGGTAGTGGAACTCCGCAGCGAAAGCGAGAAGTATTCAATGGCTTTGTCCGTGTTATTCTGAATAAATGCCTCGGTACCCAACTGATACAACAGATATTGCTTGGTTTCGAGCAACTGGGCATTGGGCGATTTTATTTTCAGGATCGACTGGTAGGCTGCATCGTAATTTTTGGTAGTCATGTAGACCGACGACAAGTAATCATACGCTTCATCAGCATGATCGGAGTTCGGGAACTCGGCCAAAAACTGCTCGAAAGCTGTAATAGATTCGCCAAAAGCAGAGGTGCTTTCGTAAGAAGTCAGCGCGTAATTAAACATGGCTTCCTCACGCACCGTCTTGTTGAAACTGGTTCGCAATGCCGCTTCATACGCCAGCTTGGCATTGGCATAATCTTTCAGTTTTATATACGAATTGCCCAAATGCAGGTAGGCATTCTCGGTCATTTCATCCTTTTCGGTAGTAGCTTTCGACAAGTACTGAACAGCATTGGCATAATCTTTCGTTTCAAAATACGACAATCCCAACAAATACATATCGTTTCGCAGCACCTGCGGGAAAAGTTTTTCGTAGCTTTTCAAATACTCGATTGCTTTCGCGTAGCTATGTTTCCGGTAAGCTATTTCGCCGGCAATGCGATAGATTTCCGCATTATTCTTGTTGTCCGGATTGTCTTTTAGAATCTTTTCAGCCCGCTCATTCAGCTGGTCGTAGTTTTTCTGGGCGTAATAGATTTGCACAATGTAATAAGGTACGATCTTTTGGTACGCAGGATTATCCTCCAATTTTAAAAATTCGGGCAAAGCCTCGGGATAATTTCCAAGGCAATATTGGGAATATGCATAATAATAAGCCGAAGACAAGTTGTAGCGCGTATCCATCGATTTCAGGTTCTTGAAAATGGATAAAGCCGTTTGATAATTTTTGGTTTGCACACAAGCATATCCTTTGGCAAACAGAAATTCGATCGTTTCATGTTCGCCCAGGTGGTTTTCGTCAACCAGATTGAAATAAACCAAGGCTTGCGTATAATTCTTTTTATCGAATTCCAGCAGTCCAAGCATGTCGTTTACCTGATCACGAAACGGCGTGTATGGATTCATTGCCAAATGGTTTTTCAGCAAGGCGTCGGCATCTTTTTGACGCAATTCAAAAGCATTGGCAGCCAAATAATAGTCGGCTTCAAGTATTTGCCCGACATGATTCGAACCCGAAGTTTTCAGGAAGTCTTCGAAACAGCGGTATGAAGCTGCAAATTTTCGCTCCACGAAAAACTCCTTGCCCTGATTAAACTGAGTATCAGAGTTGGTAAATATCTGCGTATGCTGTGCCCATCCGGCGAGCGGAATCAAATTTATCAGCAAACCTAAAACGATTATTTTCTTCATAAAATACAATAATTTAATTGTCCCCTAACCCTCTAAAAAGGGGACTTATTTTACATTACTTCCATCTCTTTCATTTTACATTCTGACTGTATTCTACAACCAGTCGAACTAATCCAATTCCCCTTTAGGGGCTAGGGGTCCTTTATTCAAAAACGTTGCTATCGCCTTTCTTATTGAGTGCAACCCGAAAAGTTCAGGATCCAGTTCATTGAGCGGAACAAAAAAACAATCAGCCACATCGTCCGACGGCTGCAAATGGGTAATATCTTCCAGTTCACAGGCAAAAAACATGTCCAGCGTAGGAAGAGTTAACCCACTATATGTATATTGATTGGGAAGCGAAAACAGATACCTGGCGTCAACAACCTTAGCATGCAGTTCTTCTGCAATTTCGCGGCTCACCGCTTCTTCAACGGTTTCATTGTCATCCACAAAACCTCCCGGCAAATCCAACGTACCTTTTTCTGGGTCTTTTCCCCGCTTGCAAACCAGCAAATCTCCGGAAGCGTTTACAATAAAAGCCGCAACAGCAGCTGAAGCATTCATATAAAAAACAAAACCGCAAGATTCGCAACGTTTTGATTTTTGGTTATTTTGAATGAATTTTCCCGACCCGCATGCCGGACAGTGTGTGAATAATGCTGAAAAATGCATAAGAAAGAAGTTTGGTTATGACTTGCGACAAAGATACGATAATTAGCCTGAAAGCCGGGAGCTAAAAACAATTAAGCTTGGCTTCTGCTACGAAATACGAACGCAAAGAGCTGTTTTGCTTTGTACTTTTCAGCGTTGACTTTATCAAATATCATTCCTAAAACGTAAAAAAGTTGTTGTTGGTATATTAATTTTAGTCACAAATTGCAGGCGCTGTTAATAACTTTTATCTAATCAGTTTATTTAATTGCATTTAATACACTATTTTTGCACAAAATTGAAAAGTATGGGTCGCAAATTATCTTTTCCGGTAGATGATGATGCCAATGACATTGTCAAACGTTACGAACAGTTTCTGTCCGGAACTGCCACCGGCTACTTTGATGTGGAAGAATTGGAAAATATCGTAGAATATTATCTCCGCCACGGAAGAACCAAAGACTGTACAAAAGCGCTGGAATTAGGATTGCGATTGCACCCCAATAACAATGCGCTAAAAACCAAGCGCGCCAAAATTTACCTGGCTACGGGAGATGACAAGAAAGCTTTCCGGCTGCTTGATTCATTGGCCGAAACGACCGATTACGAAGTTATCCTGCTTAAGATAGAAGTATTGGCCAAACTCGGACGGATTAAAGAAGCCCGTATGCTGAGTGACAAACTAATTGCCGATGAAGCAGATGACCTGGATAATGTGTGTCTGGATATTGCTTATATCTATTTAGGATTGGGACATTATCATGTTGCATTGGAACTGCTTGAGAAAGGCGACAGTTTTAATCCCCACAATGCCGAATTACTTTATGAGCTGGCCTTCTGTTACGAACAAAATGAAAATTTTGAAAATGCCATTGCTGTTAATATCCGGATAATTGATATCGACCCATTCGCAAACGAAGCGTGGTTTAACCTCGGGCAACTTTATTTCGCCACACAAGACTTCAGCAAAGCACTTGATGCCTATGAATATGCATTGGCAATAGACGAAAAAGACTCGCTTACCTGCATTCAAAAAGCACATGTTTTGTTTCAATTGGATCAGTTTGACGAAGCCCTTGAAACCTATCAGGAATACAAAAAGATGACCACTTACGGTCAATGGCAAACGGATATTTTCATTGCCGAATGTTACGAGAAAATGGAGAAATACGAAGAGTCGATCTCCTATTACAAACAGTCGCTGGAAGCTCATCCCGAAAACTACGATGCGCTCACAGGTATTGCCATTTGCTTGCTGGAACAAGAAGAATATGCTGAAAGCCTGCCATATATCGAACAAGCACTCGCATTGAATCAGGAAGCTGCCGATGCTTGGGTATACCTGGCCGAAGCAAATGTGGGTATTGATGATGTGGAAAATGCCCTGCTGGCATACCTTAAATCAATCACCATTGATGCCAACCAGCCGGATACGTTGATGGCAATTGCCAATATCTATCTGGAAAAAACAGAGTTTCAATTGGCTATAAAGTTTTATCTGGCAGCCAAAGGAATGGACGAAACCCTGGAATTCATAAACTTATTTATTGCTGTTTGCTATTACAAAATGGGTGATATTGAGAAAGTAATTCAGTTTCTTCGAATTGCCATTTTGGAAAATGAAACGGCAGCCGCCTTGTTTTTGGAACTATGCCCTGAGGCTACCGATTCTAGTTTATTAGATGATTAATAAGAAAATAATAATTATGATTAAGAAATTTTTATTCGCGTTAGTATTTATTTTTTCAATTACGGCATTAAAAGCCAACACCGCAGATCAACCAGCCAAACCGTCAACCGAATCGCTTTCATTCATTCAGCACATGGAAGCCTGGTACAAAGAAAACACCAATTATTTTAGCATAACCGCCTTAATGGCGTGCGAAAGTTCCATCCTGCCGGTTCCGTCCGAAATGGTTATTCCACCTGCAGTTTATGTGGCGCTGGATCCTGACAGCGGGTTGAGCATTTTTCTCATTATTATTTTTGGAACCATTGGGGCGCTTATTGGGGCTTCATTCAACTACATCATGTCGAAATGGCTGGGACGACTAGTCATTTATAAATTTGCCGATAGCAAAGTTGGCAAATCGTTTCTACTCAGCAGCGAAAAAATAAAGAAAGCGGAAACCTATTTCAACGACCATGGCAAGACATCTACTTTTGTCGGACGTTTTATCCCGGTTATCCGTCACCTGATTTCAATTCCTGCCGGATTAGCCAAAATGAATTATCTGAGTTTTGCACTATACACCACCTTGGGCGCAGGGCTATGGAATTGTATATTAGCACTACTTGGCTATTTAGCACATGGACAACAAGATATGATCAACAAATACAGCCACCAATTATCATACGTATTCATTGCTGCCGGTGCAATACTTTTAATTTGGCTTATCATCAAAAGCATCCGTAAAAAGAAATAATCAAAAATGAAACAGTTTGGTTTAATTGGTTTTCCGTTGGGACATTCATTCTCAAAAAAGTTTTTTACAGAAAAATTTGAACGTGAAAATATCGATGCGCAATACGATCTATACGAACTGGAAAACATCTCCGGATTTGAGGATTTAAAGGCAAAAGCAGAACTTTGCGGATTGAATGTAACCATCCCGCACAAAAAAAATATTATTCAATATCTGGACGAGCTTGACGATACGGCTGCCCAGATTGGCGCTGTCAATGTTATCAAATTCATTCGCCAAGATGGAAAATTGAGATTAAAAGGATACAATTCGGATGCTATTGGATTTGAAAATTCAATCAAGCCACTTTTGAAATCTTATCACAAAAAAGCGTTGATCCTAGGCACTGGCGGTGCATCCAAAGCCATTGATTATACACTTCGAAAGCTGGGAATTGAAACTACTTTTGTTTCCCGCACTGCAAAATCCGGCATGCTGACTTACGACCAGTTAAACAACGAAATTCTGAATGAAAATCTGGTCATTGTCAATGCTTCACCTGTAGGAACATTTCCACATTCGGACGAATGCCCTAATATTCCTTACCAATTGCTGACCGACAAGCACCTGCTTTTTGACGCCGTTTACAATCCAGCAGAAACTTTATTCCTGAAAAAAGGAAAAGCGCAAGGCGCACAAGGATTGAACGGCGAAGGAATGCTTATTGGACAAGCTATTGCAGCCTGGGAGATTTGGAACGCCTAAACAGCAGCAAGCTGCAAGAGGTAAGAGGTAAGCATCTTACAATCCTTTCTTGCCGCTTAATGTTTACTGCTTACCGCTGTATAAAGTCCTTCGCAAGCATCCTCCAGCAAATCAATCACATTTTCGAACCCCTGATCGCCACCATAATATGGGTCAGGAACATGAGTTGCCTGAATATGTTGACAAAAATCTGTCATCCGGTAAATTTTCGCATCTTCTTCCAGCGTCATAGCCTGTTGTTTCAATCCGGCAATATTTTGATCATCCATCCCAACAATCATGTCAAAACTATCAAAATCTGACCGACTGAATGGTCTTGAGCGATGCGTAAGCGAATATCCACGCTTCCCGGCATGATAGCGCATGCGGCTATCCGGCAATTCGCCCTGATGATACGCAAGCAGCCCTGCCGAATCAATAACAAATCGATCGGAAGCATGTTCCCGCTTCAGTATTTTATCAAAAACACCTTCAGCCATAGGCGAACGGCAAATATTGCCTAAACAAACAAACAGTATGGAAATCATCTTGAATTTTCAATAAGTGATTAATAATCAAAAGAGCCTGCATAAATTTTGCAAGCTCTTCTGACTTTATTTTATAACCCGATATATTTAGATTGACAAAATCTGAATTACCCCCAACAGATTTTCATTAACCGGCTTATCATCTTTGATTGCTTTGGTAAATGGAACATGGACAATCTCATCGTTCACAACCCCAATCATAATGCTTCGCTGTTCATCCATTAAAGCATCAATAGCAGCAACACCCATACGGCTAGCCAGAATACGATCATGCGCACTTGGAGAACCACCGCGTTGTATATGCCCGAGAATAGTGACACGAACATCGTATTCAGGATGCTCAACACGCATACGTTCAGCTAAACCAGCCGCACCACCGGTAATTTCGCTCTCGGCAACAATCACAATGCTACTATTCTTAGATTTGCGGAATCCATTTTTAATCAGCTCTTCCAACTGGTCTTCTTTCGTCTCGCGCTCGGGAATAATGGCCGCCTCGGCACCCGAAGCCAAAGCACTATTTAAAGCCAAAAAACCCGCATCACGTCCCATTACCTCTATAAAGAACAATCGTTCATGCGAAGAAGCCGTATCGCGGATCTTATCCACTGCCTCAACGATGGTATTCAAAGCTGTATCATAACCAATAGTCGAGTCAGTTCCGTACAAGTCATTGTCAATTGTACCGGGAAGCCCTACGATTGGCACATTAAATTCCTGAGCAAAAATACGAGCCCCGGTAAAAGTTCCATCGCCACCAATTACCACCAATGCATCAATTTCAGCAGCTTTCATATTTTCATAAGCCTCCTTCCGACCTTCTGGTGTACGAAATTCAGCGCAACGGGCACTTTTTAAAATAGTACCTCCCTGCTGAATAATATTACTCACATTTTGTGTTTGAAACTCTACAATTTCATTTGTAATTAGACCTCTGTAACCTCTGTAAATAGCTTTAACACGAATGCCATTAAAAATGGCAGCACGTGTTACCGAGCGAATGGCTGCATTCATACCGGGTGAATCACCCCCGGAAGTAAGCAAGCCAATACATTTAATTTCGTATTTCATCTTTAAACCTTAAAATATATATTCGTGAATTTATTCTATTCCTATCTTTTCAATCTAAAGCCCTTAATTTTTCAGCCACTTCCTCCATTAACCATCTCGGAGTTGAAGTAGCTCCACAAATACCTATTTTCTTCGTCAAATCAAGATTTAATTCCGTCACCTCATTTGCCTCCGTCACCAGATAAGTATTTGGGTTTATTTTTTTGCTGTGTTCAAACAGGACTTTTCCATTTGAACTCTTTTTTCCGCTTACAAAGATGATAATATCATTTTGCTTTGCAAAGGTAGTAATATTTGGAATTCTGTTTGCAACTTGTCGGCAAATTGTATCAAAATATTCAAAATTGTCATTTTCTTCCACTTTTTTTGACAGAGTTATTACCAATTCATTAAATCCGTCCAGTGATTTAGTGGTCTGGGAAAACAATTGGATTTTCTTTGTGAAATCAAGTTTATGAAGGTCTCCTTCACTTTCGATGACGATTGCTTTTTCATCTGTTTGTCCCACAAGTCCGTTTACTTCTGCATGTCCTTTTTCCCCATAAATCACGATCTGAGTATCGGGGGTCGGAGCATTTTGATACGCTTTTTTAATGCGTGACTGAAGTTTTAAAACCACCGGACAGGAAGCATCAATCAATGTCAGGTTATTTTCTTTTGCAATCTCATAGGTCCTGGGAGGTTCGCCATGAGCACGCAATAGAACCTTCGCATCATGAAGCTGTGCAAACTGGTCATGATCTATGGTTATCAAGCCCATCTTGGTGAGACGTTCCACCTCTTGTCCGTTGTGCACAATGTCTCCCAAACAATAAAGAGTGGCTCCTTTGGCCAATTCTTCTTCGGCTTTCGAAATGGCATTTACAACTCCGAAACAAAATCCTGATTTTTTATCAATTTCTATATTCAACATGTCAATTATTTGCTATTTGGTTAGTTACTGTTTATTTTTACCGTCCGACTATCCAAATTTCAGAATTCAATATCTATTTATGTGCTACCGGACGATAGTTCAGTCTAACGTTCTTTCAGCAAACAAAGTTCGCAAAATTTTCCGTTGATCCTCGCGGGTCAGGTCTGAATTATCAATAACAACGGCATCTTCCGCTTTACGGAGCGGGCTCTCAGCACGGTTCTGATCGCGGTCATCGCGCTCTTTCACATTGGCCAGCACATCTTCAAAATCCACTACTTCACCTTTTGCAATCATCTCATCGAAACGCCTTTGTGCACGAACTTCGGGCGAAGCTGTGAGGAATATCTTTAACTCGGCTTCTGGAAAAACTACAGTTCCAATGTCACGGCCGTCCATTACAATTCCTTTTTCCAATCCCATGAGTTGCTGCTGATGAACCAACTCACGACGCACAAATCCCAATGTGCTCACACGGCTGGCACCATTAGCCACTTCAAGCGTCCTGATTTCCGTTTCAACATTCCGTCCATTCAGGTAAGTATCTGAATGACCTTCAGCATTGGCCCTGAATTCTATTCGGATTGAGCCAATGTGCTTTTCTATTTCATCTGCATCTATTTCGCTTTCGGTTAACCAACCGTTTTCAATACAAAACAACGACACAGCCCGATACATAGCTCCAGTATCAACATAAACATAACCGGCTTCGCGAGCCAGTTCCTTAGCCATGGTACTTTTTCCACAAGATGAAAAGCCATCAATGGCTACAATTATTTTTCTCATAATCTAAATTCGTTCAACGATGTGCTAATGGAGAATTGGTATGCATAATTCCCAACCTGGAATGGAGTCATACCAAATCCCACATGAAATTTGTAAAGTTTTAAACCACCACCAAATGAAAAACCCGACAGGCTTTTAAAACCTGTCATGCTCAATTCTTTTTGACGACGATCATTATATGCTACAGTTAAATAAAAATTTCTGGATGGAACAAACTCTGCAGCCAAAATGGCATGTCGGAAAGCCATATCAACAAAACCAATGTTCTTTTGGGTCGTTGAAGTGGTTGTTTGGCTAGTAACATCGGTGACCGGTTGATTGGTTGACTGATAGCTTAAATCCCAGTGTTGAAGATTGTACAGGGTCAATGAAAATCGAAGCGGTGCATGAGCCAGCTTCTTTGAAACCCCCAATTCCACGTTCAAAGGAAGCGGTTCAAAATGCTGTCCACTAGCATCAGAATAGTATCCTTTTAGTTGAGTTCCAACATTTCGGATCACAAAACCGGCAGAGAAAAGTCTTGCAGAATCGTTATAACTCACTCCGGCATCCATGGCAAGACCATAGCTGGTATACATTTCGTAAGCAGAATAAACGGGCTTAAGGGTTGCCCCTACTGTGATTTGGTTCGTAAGAGGCCGTGCATAAGCAACACTCACAGCTAAATCTTTAGCCGTAAAAGTCATGTCGCCCGTCTGATTATTCTGTTCATTTGCGAATTTAAACGAACCATAATCAACGTATTGAATTCCAATGGCAAAATAATTTCTATCGCCAAAGTTTTTTCCGTAAACCGCCGATCCGAATTTAATGTCAGCCAAATAGTTTGCCATACTTAAACTGATTACGTTATTAGTTTCGGGAGTTAACAATGCCGGATTTTGAAATGCGAAGTTTATATCATTATCACGCAATGATACATTTGTGCTTCCAAGGGCAGCCAAACGGGACGAGACCGGTAAATCCAGAAATTGATAAACTCCGTAGCCAGCTTGAGAAAAAGCCGACAGAGTTAATCCTTGGATTATAATTAATATAGCCAATCTTTTCGTCATGAAGTTTGATTTGTTGAAATCTGCGAAAATTTACACTAAATGATTTCAAACTTAAGTTCTCAAAAAAACACCCAAAGATACACTATTTTTTACAAATCAGAAATCGAGAAATTCAATTTCTACAAGACCAAACGGCAAAAAAGCAAAAAAAAAGATCCTTCACTAGAAAAAGAGAAATCAATAATGTAAATCAAATTACAACTATTATTTGCTTTTTTACAGCACTACAAATGGACTTTCGAAAAATTAATAGTACATTTGCTTGTTAGAAAACTTCAATAAAGTCAGAAAATTAAGAATTTGATTATCCGGAAAAGCTTTACAGTTACTTACAGAATGAACGTTACACTAACCAAATTTGTTTCCAAGCGTTTAAAGTACTTCAATTATCGACTACCGAACGGAAATCAATTACAAGTTATCCAAAACAACCAACTTGTAAACAACAAAATTTAAAATCATGAAAACAGAAATATACGAAGAAAAAGCCGTTTTGGTAGGAATAATAACTCAAACCCAAAGCGAAGAAAAAGCGCGGGAGTACCTTGACGAATTAGCATTCCTGGCCGAAACAGCCGGAGCATCGCCCGAAAAACTGTACTTTCAACGACTGGAATATCCAAATCCGAAAACCTACGTAGGACCGGGAAAACTTATTGAAATCAAAACCTTTGTTGACGAAAATGAAATTGGCGTAGTTATTTTCGATGATGAATTATCGCCCAAGCAACTTCGAAACATCGAGGCCGAACTGAAGGTGCTGATCCTGGACAGAACAAGTCTGATCCTGGATATTTTTGCTAAACGGGCACAAACCGCCAGCGCCAAAACCCAAGTGGAGTTAGCACAATTGCAATATACTTTGCCCCGACTGACCCGGTTGTGGACTCACCTCGAACGTCAACAAGGTGGTATTGGTATGCGCGGACCGGGCGAAACACAAATCGAAACCGACCGCCGGATTATCCTGACCAAGATTTCATTGCTAAAACAAAATCTGAAAGATATTGACGTGCAAATGAGCACGCAACGTAAAAACCGTGGAAAAATGGTGCGCGTTGCGTTAGTTGGATACACCAATGTGGGTAAATCCACCCTGATGAACTTGATAAGTAAGTCGGATATTTTTGCTGAAAACAAACTCTTTGCAACACTGGACACAACGGTTCGCAAAGTGGTAATTGATAATCTCTCATTCCTGCTTTCCGACACCGTTGGATTTATCCGCAAGTTGCCCCACCATCTGGTACAATCGTTCAAATCGACCTTGGACGAAGTGCGAGAGGCCGATTTACTGGTTCATGTGGTTGATGTTTCGCACCCAAACTTTGAAGAACAGCTGGAAGTGGTAAATCAAACGCTGAAAGAAATTGATCCGCAAGAAAAGCCAATGATCCTGGTGTTTAATAAAATTGATGCTTTTTCGTATACTCAAAAAGATGAAGATGACCTGGCTCCGGTTAAACGCGAGAACCTCAGCCTGGAAGAGCTTAAAAAGACCTGGATGGCCAAAATGCATGATAATTGTATCTTCATTTCAGCCCGTGAAAAACAAAACATCGATGAATTGAAAGAGCTCATGTATCAAAACGTAAAAGCTATTCATGTTGAACGCTACCCATACAACGATTTTCTGTTTCAACGTTATACGGAAATTGAATTAGAAAACGACGAAACATCCAATTCATAACCATCAACTTTTCATTACATGACAAATTATCGTCCACTTATCGATAAAGAAATAGCTACACTTACTGTTTACGGATGCTCAGCGGAAAACTGGGAAGACGTGCAGGTTGCAGAAGATTTTACTCCAAACTTTATTTCAAATGTATATTTCTCAGGAATCGTATTCCTGGGAACTTACAACAAAGTATTTGAATTGCCGGGAGGCTTAAAAAAACATGCAGGAATTTTCAACTGTGTCTTACGGAATTGTGTGATTGAAAATGATGTCTTCATTGATAAAATACACAATTATATAGCCAACTACCGAATAGAGGAAGGCACTTATATTGAAAACGTTGATTTGTTAGTGGTGGATGGACTTTCCACTTTTGGAAACGGGACTAAAGTCTCCGTCATGATAGAAAGTGGTGGACGCGAGGCCCCTATTTTTGATCATCTCTCCGCTCCTATGGCTTATCTGATGACGTTTTACCGGCACAATGCAGCACTTACCAACAAACTGGAACAACTGGTTGGAGAATATGCCAGTTCGCAGGAATCAGATATGGGACGAATCGGCAAAAATGTACGAATTGTCAATTGCGGAAGCCTGAAAAATGTTTGTGTTGGCGACTTTGCGCAGCTGGAAGGAGTGTCGTTGCTCGAAAACGGAACGATCAACAGCAATTCGCAGGCTCCGGTGCATATTGGTGCAGGTGTACAGTGCAACGATTTTATTATCCACTCGGGCACTTCGATTACCGATGCAGCCATGATATCACGTTGTTTTGTGGGACAGGGTTGCCTGATTGGGAAGCAGTTTTCGGCTATTGACTCATTGCTCTTTGCCAATTGTCAGGGGCTTCACGGAGAGGCGGTTTCCATTTTTGGCGGACCTTACACGGTAACGCATCACAAATCGACACTGATGCTCACAGCGCTGTATTCGTTTATGAATGCCGGAAGCGGAACAAATTCCAGCAACCACATGTACAAGCTTGGTCCGGTTCATCAAGGGATTACGGAACGTGGTGTAAAAACGTCCAGCGACTCATACATCCTGTGGCCAGCCAGGATCGGTGCATTTACGGTAGTATTGGGACGACATAAAGGAAATCCGGATATTGCAGACTTGCCTTTTTCCTACCTCATGGAGAACAACGGCGAAAGTAATCTATTGCCCGGCATCAATTTGCACAGCGTTGGAACCATTCGCGACGTGCAAAAATGGCCCAAACGCGACAACCGGAAGGACGACACGAAACTCGACCCCATCAATTTTGACTTCCTTTCGCCTTACACCTTGTCGAAAGCGGTTAGAGGCATTGAAATTTTGAACGCTTTGTTGCAAAGCCCGAATGAGAAAGCAACATTCGTGTGGTACCAAAACTGTAAAATCAAACGCTCTTCCATCAAAAAAGGAATTGAATTGTATGAAATGGCCATCGACAGCTTTTTGGGGCGTGAGTTAAATAAAAAATCAGCCGGCCAGGCAGAAAATATAACCAACTTACTTGCCGGTAGCCCTGAAGCCGGAGCGGGCAATTGGGTAGATTTAGCAGGTCTGTTTGCTCCAAAGAACGAAGTAGACAAACTGATTCATCGAATTACTATTGAGGTCACTTCTCTCGAATCGATTCAGCAAGAATTGAATAGTATCCACGACAATTACGCAGATTATTCCTGGGCTTTTGCAAAAGACCTGATGGAAAAACGTACAGGGAAATCAATTCAGCAATTCGACAAACAAGACATTGCCGACCTGCTGGAAAAAGGTGCGAAAGCCGATCTTGCTTTCGATGACCTGATCTTGCGTGATGCTAAAAAGGAATTCAACTTAATTAGCAGAATCGGGTTTGGCATTGATGGAGACGAGGAGGAAAAAAACCTCGATTTCGAAGCTACGAGGGGAACATACGAGGGACATCCATTTGTAATTGAAATAAATAAAAAACACTCCTGACTCTTGGAGGGAGACATTAATCAGCAATATGAATAACTTTAATTTTTATAGCCCGACTTATTTTGTATTCGGGAAAGAGCGTGAAAACGAAGCCGGAAAATATGTAAAACGTTTTGGCGGAAGCAAGGTATTAATCCATTTTGGCGGAGGTTCGGTAATTAAAAGCGGCTTGCTCGACCGGGTAAAAAAATCGCTGGCAAATGAGGATATCACTTTTTGCGAACTGGGTGGCGTAGTGCCCAATCCTCGTAGCGGACTGGTGTACGAAGGAATTGAAATCTGCAAACGAGAAGGCATCGATTTCATTCTGGCAGTTGGTGGCGGAAGCGTCATCGATTCGGCTAAAGCTATTGCAACCGGGGCTTTGTACGACGGGGATTTCTGGGATTTCTACCAGGGCAAACGGATTGAAAAAGCTTTACCCGTTGCCACCATTCTAACCATCTCGGCTGCCGGAAGCGAAGGTTCAACGGGGTCTGTTATCACACACGAAAACGGCATGTTAAAACGTGCTGCAAATAGCGAAGCCTTGCGCCCTGCATTTTCTATTTTGAATCCGGAATTGACTTGCACGCTGCCTAATTATCAAACGGCTTGCGGAGCCACCGACATGATGGCACACGTGATGGAACGCTATTTTACCAATACCACCGACGTAGAGATTACCGACCGGCTTTGCGAAGCGGTTTTGCTTACCGTGATTAAAGAAACCCCTAAAGCGCTGGCCGATCCAACCGATTACGAATCGCGGGCCAACATCATGTGGGCCGGTATGGTGGCGCACAACGACATTTGCGGTGTAGGCCGCGAACAGGACTGGTCGTCGCACCAAATGGAACACGAGCTTTCCGGACTATACGATGTAGCCCACGGAGCCGGCCTGGCCGTTATGTTTCCAGCCTGGATGAAATTTGTGATGAACCACAACGTGATGCGGTTTGCCCAATTTGCAACCCGGGTGTGGGGATGCGAAATGAACTTCCAACAACCCGAAAAAACCGCCCTTCAGGGAATTCAGAAGTTCGAACAATTCCTGGGCTCCATCGGAATGCCGGTCCGTTTCTCCGAACTCGGAGCTAAAGCTGAAGACATCCCTGTACTGGTAGAAACCTTAGGGTTGGGTGCAAACACATTGGGTGGTTTTGTGAAACTGACCGAAAAAGACGTGAAGAAAATTTACGAATTGGCAGTGTAAACACACCTATGTTTGCAAAGAGTGTAAGGTTGAGTTTTGAATAAAACTCAGCCTTTTTTTTCCTTACTGCCGAGTCCTTTTTTTTCAAACAATCCCCTGCCCCGGCTGAACACCTTCATAGCAACCAGGGTCTATTGCACTTGCGGCATCATTTCCGAATTTCAAAATATTGCTAATCATATATTATCCGCAATTATAATTATCATCAATATTGCCAATCACATTTCATTCGCAATATAAACTTAATACAATATTGCCAATCATATTTTCCGCGCAATATTGATCACGCCCAATATTGCCGCGTATATTTGCGGCGCAATAATCGGTACACTTTATTCGTAGAAACAGGGAATCGGTTCTGCATTTTATCTGATCAACAAGCGAAAACGGGGTTATTTTACTTCTTCATGGATGCTGCTACCGCATTGGCAACTGCCGCCCGAAGCTTCACCACACTGCCTTTGTCGACGGGGTGCACGCGGTTGGTAAGCAGGATAATTGAAAGGTCATTATCCGGATCTATGACGATGGAAGTGCCGGTGTAGCCGGTATGGCAGTAGGTATCCGGACTCAGCGAATCGCCTTTGCAGGTAGCATAGACCGACGACATGTCCCAACCAGGCGTCCGTCCGAATTTGCGGAGCGAATCGGGCAACGTCCGCATGGCTTTTACCGACGAAGCACTTAATATTCTCCTACCTTTCCATTCTCCGCCATTTTGCAGCGCGGCCACCAGCACCGCAATATCATTCGCATCCGAAAATAGCCCGGCATTGCCGGAAACACCCCCGTTCAGGTCGCGTGCCAACGGATCATGAACCACACCTTTCAACATAACGCCCTTCAGCTTCGAAGTTGGTGCGCAACGCTCCAGCGTTTCGCCCGTAGGATTAAAATCGGTATGATCCATTCCAAGCACATCGAAAATATTCTGTTTAGCAAAATCCCTCAGGCTTTCGCCGCTTACATTCTCAATGACATGTTGCAGGGTAATAAAATTCAGGCAGCTGTATTCCATCTTATTGCCCGGTTCAAAATCCCGCTTGCAGGAGTCGATATAATTCATAAAAGCCACCGGATTGGGCGAACCGTAGCGTTTTTTGAGTGCCGTTTCAGGGGCATACGCCGGCAAACCGGAGGTATGGGTCATCAGGTTTATCACCCGTATGTTTGCTTTCATGGTTGGATTCACCGCCGACAAAAAGCCGGGAATATAGCGGTTGACATTGTCCTGCAACCGGAGCGAACCTCTCTCGGTCAGTATCATGGCCGATATGGCTGTCGCCAGCGGCTTGGTGCAGGAAGCCAGGTCAAAAACCGTGTTTACATCCATCGGTTCAACGGTAGGGAAAACCTGTTTATTGCCGTACGCCTTCAGGTAAGCCATTTTGCCTTTGCGCACAACGGCCAGCACTGCGCCTGGTATTTCTTTTTTATCGATAGCTAGTTGTATGACCTGATCGGCATTTTTCAGTCGTTGAGCATCCAGGCCCACCGCCTCGGGCGTGGCTTTTTCCAAGTGTTGTGCCGTAGCAATCAGGCATACGCAACAGAAAACGGACAGAAAAAAACGTGCTTTGTTCATAGCTTCAAAATCATTTATTTTCAAGACAAAGATATAGAATTTTTGAACCGAATGCGAAAGTAATAACCTTGTTAGTTATTCTTAACTGTAGAAAAAGATGTACTTTTGTAATGCTTTTCATCAATCACCTGTTTATCCTAACGATTAGAAAGCTTAGTTTCTAAATTAAATTTTAAAACATGACAACCAAGCATCTGCATATTCCGTCTAAAGAAATCGACCTGCAAATAACACTCCCGGCCTCAAAAAGTATCAGCAACCGTGCGTTAATTCTGAATGCGTTGGCTTATAGTCCGTACGACATTCAAAACCTGTCGGACTGCGACGACACCCGCGTAACCGTGAAAGCCTTGGATTCCAACGACACTACTTTTGATATTGGTGCGGCAGGGACCTCTATGCGTTTTCTCACCGCATTTCTGGCAAAAACGGTTGGCGAATGGGTGATTACCGGCAGCGAACGCATGAAACAACGCCCGATAAAACTGCTGGTGGATGCACTGAATAGCTTGGGTGCCCGGATTGAATACATCGAAAAAGAAGGTTACCCGCCGCTGCGGATTTTTGGAAGTGCGCTCACGGGAGGTGAAATTACGTTGAATGGCGGGGTAAGCAGCCAGTACATTTCGGCGTTGATGATGATTGCGCCATTTATGCAGCAAGGTCTGAAAATAGTGCTGGAAGGCAATGTGATTTCAGTTCCATACATTCATATGACGATGAGCATGATGAAAGAATATGGTGCGAAGGTCTTGTTTGAGGATAATACTATCAGCATAGAGCCGCAAACCTACAACCCCATTCAATATACCGTGGAATCGGATTGGTCAGGGGCATCCTACTGGTACGAGATACTGTCGCTGGCCGGAAAAGGAAAAGTGTTCCTTGCAGGACTGTTCCAAAACAGTTACCAGGGCGACAGCCAGGTAGCCAAGCTTTTTGAACAACTAGGCGTAAGCTCTGAATACAAAGACGGTGGGGTTCTATTGACCGCAAACGATAAAAATAGTTCGAAATTCGAATATGATTTTGTGGACCAACCCGATTTGGCACAGACTTTTGCGGTGACTTGCTGCCTGAAGGGAATTCCGTTCAATTTCAGCGGTCTGCAAACTTTGAAAATCAAAGAGACTGATAGAATTGCTGCATTGATAAACGAACTTCGCAAACTCGGTTTTGTGCTTACCGAACCGGCAGAAGGACAATTGGCTTGGAGCGGCGAACGCTGCGAACAAGCCGAAACAATCAGCATTACCACCTACGAAGACCACCGCATGGCCATGGCCTTTGCTCCAGCGGCCCTGGTTCAGCCTATAATCATTGAACACCCCGAAGTGGTGAGCAAATCGTACCCGGGCTTTTGGAGCGACATACAGAAACTGATAGATTAATCGCCGTATGTTCAGCATCCAACATATAACCAAGAGATTCACAGAACAATTTGTGCTGCAAAACTTCTCGTTCGATATCCAGCCGGGCGACAAAGTGATTGTTTCCGGACGCTCGGGCATTGGCAAAACAACGCTGTTTCGCTTGCTGTTGGGATTTGAAAAACCGGATAGCGGTAACATTTACTTCGAAAACCAACTGCTTGACGAGACAACCGTTTGGAAATTGCGCCGGCGGGTGGCCTATGTAAGCCAGGATTTGAATATCGGACGCGGCAATTTGCAATCCTTTTTCGACGAAACTTTGTCGATAAAGGCCAACATACAGCACAAAAATGCTTCGTTGAACCAATTAAGTGAGCTGCTGGATTATTTCAATTTACCGGAGAGCCTGCTGCGAAAGAATATCGAAGAACTCTCGGGAGGCGAAAGGCAGCGTGTGGCAATCATCAATGCCTTGCTGCTCAGGAGAACCATTTTCTTTTTGGATGAAATTACCTCGGCCCTGGATATATCACTCAAATCCAAAGTGCTCGACTACTTCCTGCTTAATCCGGATTTTACCGTGCTTTCCATCTCGCACGACAACTATTTACCGGCCAATGCTGTAATAAAAACACTGAAATTAGACTGATTATGAATGGAGCTCAAGACCTTTCGCTTTTCTCCATGATTATGTGCGGCATTCTGCTGCTCGTTCCATTGCTGGGAGTCTGGTATCTGAAACTGGACATTGCCCGGAACCTTTTAGTTTCCACCCTGCGCATGGCAGTTCAGTTGGTGCTGGTCGGTTTCTTCCTTCAATTTGTTTTCCGGTACAACAACTGGCTGCTCAACTTGGTCTGGTTTCTGGTTATGATAACCGTTGCTGCTTTTTCGGTTATCAAAAATTCCAATCTAAAGCTCCGCCATTTTGTAGTTCCGGTGTCGCTGTCATTCATTTTGTCCAATTTCTTTGTAGTCCTTTACTTCAATTACTTTATTGTCAATTTGGATTTTATTCTGGATGCCAAATACATGATTGCCATAGGCGGAATGGTATTGGGCAATTCGCTGCGGGCCAATATTGTGGGACTGGGCGATTTTTATAAATCTATCCAAAAAGACGAACAGCTTTATTTCTACAAGCTGTCATTAGGTGCAACGCGCTTCGAAGCCCTGCTTCATTTTGCCAAGAAAAGTTTCTTAGCAGCCATGAATCCAACTATTGCCAACATGGCTACGATGGGAATTGTATCGCTTCCGGGCATGATGACCGGACAGATCTTAGGAGGTTCGGTGCCACTTGTTGCCATCAAGTATCAAATTGCCATCATGATTGCCATTCTGGCATCCACCGTGTTGAGCATTTCTCTTTGCCTGTTTTTGACCGTTGGCAAATCGTTCGACAAATACGGGATATTGCACAAAAGCATTTTTAGAGATAACCCTTAACCCCCCTAACCCCTAAAGGGGAACTAAGCTACTTTCGTCTTTAAAATAATGCAAGAGCGTTTGTTCTTAAAAAATAATATATCTCATATCAAAACTAACTGACATAAAGGAATTATTAAAGACAGACTTGCATAATTCCCCTTTAGGGGTTAGGGGTCTTTGTTATTCCCTCCAACACTTCATATACAATCGGACAAGTATAAGCGTTTTTTATCGACAGGTTATAAATCTGGTAAAAACGTTTCCGGTCGGTGTGCGGGTATTCCCGGCAAGCTTTGGGGCGCGATTCGTAAATGGAACAATAATTATCCGAACCCAGGAACGGACAAGGCATCGATTGAAAAACCAGATCGCCATCTTCATCAATCCGGAGATATTGCGCAATAACATCAGCCGTTTTCATGCGGAGAGCCTTGGCCATCCGGTCTACGTCTTTATCGGTAATGCGGGGCCCCAACGACCGGCAGCAGTTGGCACAGGCCAGGCAATCGGTTTGCGCAGTAATTTTATCGTGGAGCGCATGAACTTTCAAGTCCATCCCTTCCAGTTTTTTCTTATTTTTATTCAAAAAACGTTTCCATTCCGGTTCTGATTTAGCAGCCAGACCCGGCAGCAGTTTATAATCTATCTGTTTATTCACTTGAGATTTATTGTATTTTTTTAGGGCACAAAAGTATTCATTTAAAGTTTAGGAATCAAAGAAAATGCTTGTTTCAACAAAATAATTTGTATCTTTGCAGCCGTTTTTATTTACAAACACATAAATTTATGAGTCAACTAAGTGATGTGTTGG
>Ga0318567_10000227_pt1 | contig 25402 bp, 23 predicted proteins | sample GRESIP088b5f20_FD_203691 | JGI IMG/M metagenome (GOLD analysis project Ga0318567, IMG submission 203691) | Tropical soil microbial communities from Luquillo Experimental Forest, Puerto Rico - GRE.SIPMG.088b5f20 | ecosystem: Environmental > Terrestrial > Soil > Tropical forest > Bulk soil...
GGTGGCCAGTAGTTGAAACGCTAACCATTCTTTTCAAGAAGCAATGGGCCTGTGATTTAGAAAGAATTTTGCTCCATAAACACCGGCTACTGGTAGCCGGCCACTGGTTAACATAAACAGCCACACATAAAGACTAACAACCAACAACTATCAACTAACAATTTTCCGACCGTTCATCCTCAAAAAAATACTCAAATTATTTCTTTATTACCATCCAACGTTTTTGCCTTGATCGTTGTCAATCTCTGCTGTAACATTTTTTAATTCATTGCGTCATACATTATAAAATGATCTTGTATGTTCACTCAACCCATAAAATAATCCGCTGATGTATTTTATGTTTTTGCTGCAGTGAATTAGTAAAAAATTTGAGTGCGAAATTTTTCGTAAAACACACACCTGAACTACCCGGAAATGAAGAACAGTATGCTAAAAGGGGCCCACTTATCTGAAGGAAAAAGCCAGGACATCCTGCGCTATTTTTCGGAAGATCTCACTGCTACACAGATAGCAAACCTCACAGGAGTAAGTAGGGTTACCGTAAACAATTATTTTAGAACCATCCGTCTGCGCATAGCCAGGCATTGTGAGGAGAAGAATCCAAATTCGAACTATTCAAAAACCCATTCAGTTGTTTACCTGAAAAAGGAAAGCAACGACTATGAAAACGGACAGGAACGGCACCAGACGCTCTACGGTTTTCATTGGCACAATGGAAAAGTTTTTGCCAGCTCACTGGAACGGAAAGAAAAGGCAGAAAACGGCAATGGACAAGCCGTAACGAACGACCACAACCTTGAACAGTACAAGCTGCAAAACTTTCACGCCATAGCCGATTTCAAAAACTGGAAGCTGTTTAACATGCAAAGCAATAGCGATGTGGCAGAAGACGATATCTTCTGTTTTTGGAACGATACCAAAAACAGAATGGTGAAGTTTCGCGGTTTGCACAAGAATATGCTATATCTGCACGTTAAAGAATGTGAGTTCAGGTACAATTATAGAAACGATGACATAAATACCGTGCTACTTGGTGTTATGCAAAAACATTTTTCTATTTATTAATCTGTCGCTGATTTTGAATGCGTATTATGTAATAATTTTGCACAATATTTCCGGTCAACTGTCGGGCACGGAAACTAAAGTTTCGAGGCAGTTATTGTTTTCTCATGTGTTACGAGGGTGGTTTCTACCACCTTCTTTTTTATACATGAGCTAAACTGTAGGAATAGCGCTTAAAAGCTGCGCTGTGTAAGCACTCTGGGGATTGTTGTATACCGCTTCCGCATAACCGATTTCTTCTATTTTTCCTTTTCGCATAACCATGATACGATCGCTTATATATTTTACGACAGAAAGATCGTGAGATATGAAAATGGCCGTAAAATTGAATTCGTTCTTTAAGTCAGTCAATAAATTCAATACTTGAGCCTGTACACTTACATCGAGCGCACTAACAGATTCATCGAAAACGATAAAGCCCGGATTCAATGCTAAGGCCCGTGCAATGCCAATCCGCTGGCGCTGCCCACCGCTAAATTCATGTGGATAGCGATAAAAATGCTCCGGCTGGAGATTTACCTTTCCAAGCAATTCCATTGCAAGTTCTTTGCGCTTGTTGGTGGACGTGAGTACATCATGAACATGCAAAGGTTCGACAATTGCGCGCCCGGCAGTTTTTCGTGGATTTAAAGAAGAGTAGGGATCCTGAAAAACAATTTGAAAATCTTTGCGTCTTGTTCTTAGTTCGTTTTTATCAACGGACAGAAGATCTTTTCCCTCGAAAATAATTTTGCCTTCTTGTGCTTCCTGCAAACGTAAGAGTGTTCTTCCCAGCGTTGTTTTGCCGCAACCTGATTCGCCAACAAGGCCCAGCGTTTCACCTTTGTAAATATCAAAACTTACTTTATCAACGGCGGTATTATATTGAAGCGTCTTCCCAAAAAAGTTTTTAACCGAAGGAAATTTCACGGTAAGATCTCTGACTTCGAGTAAAACTTCTGAAGGATTTTTTCTCTCTTTCTGAACAACTTTTATGGGCGGTTTTGTGTGTTGCTTCGGCTCAAGAAAGTCGCTGATCACCGGAAGTCTCTCTCCTTTAGGATGCAGTGCCGGCCTGCATTGCAGCAAGGCCTGCGTGTACGGATGTTTAGGCGATTGGAGAACTGTTTTAGTCGGTCCCTGCTCAACAATATTTCCTTTGTACATCACCACAACTTTGTCCGCTATTTCTGCCACAACACCAAGATCATGGGTAATGAAAATAACGCCCATGTTATTTTGTTGTTGCAGTTCTTTGATGAGTTGCAGTATTGTTTTTTGAACCGTAACATCGAGTGCAGTTGTAGGCTCATCTGCTATTAACAAAGAAGGGCTGCAGCTCATTGCCATCGCAATCATCACACGTTGCTTTTGCCCGCCGCTTAGTTGAAAAGGATAGCGATTGATTATTTTTTCAGGCTCTGGAAGTTGAACCTGTCTAAACAATTCAATTGTTCTTTGCAGTGCTTCCTTCTTCGAAATTTTATCGTGCAGTTGTATTGCTTCAGCAACCTGTTGCCCGCATGAAAACACAGGATTTAATGACGTCATTGGCTCCTGGAAGATCATGGAGATTTTGTTACCTCGAATTTTGCGTAGTTCTTTTTCCGTTAGGTTTAAAAGATTGATCGCGTTCTCTCCATCATCACTAAACAATATTTCACCGCTTGTATATTTTGCCAGAGGCGAAGGCAGCAATTGCAGGACAGACATTGCTGTTACCGATTTTCCCGAACCGGATTCTCCCACAACGGCAACTATTTCTCCTTTATTCACTTCAAATGAAATCCCGTGCAATGCCTTTGTTGTGGCATCGTTGTTGGTAAATTCAACCTGGAGATTTTTTACCTGAAGAAGGTTCATTGGTGGAGAGTTGAGAGTGAGCTATGAACTATGAGGTATGAAGTATGAAGTATGAACTTTGAGATTTGCAGAATGGTTATTTTTATTGCCGACCAATCAGTTCATAGTTCATCATTAAAACCTCAGGTGTCTCACTGTATGACCATCATTGATCAATTGTTTCAACGAATCGATGCCAATGCGAATGTGTTTTTCGACGAAATCGCCGGTTACTTTTTTATCGCTTTCTTCTGTTTTAACGCCTTCCGGAATCATTGGTGAATCGCTTACAAGTAATAAAGCACCGGTTGGAATTTTATTATAAAATCCTACGGAAAAAATTGTAGCTGTTTCCATATCGATGGCGTAGGCTCTTACTTTTTGAAGATAAGTCTTAAACTCCTCATCATGCTCCCAAACGCGACGGTTGGTTGTGTAAACAGTGCCTGTCCAGTAATCAACCGCATAATCACGAATGGTGGTGGAAACCGCTTTTTGCAAAGCAAATGCAGGCAGTGCCGGAACTTCAGGAGGGAAGTAATCGTTCGAAGTACCCTCACCTCTGATTGCTGCGATTGGTAAAATGAGATCGCCTACTTTGTTTCTTTTTTTCAAACCACCACATTTTCCTAAAAACAAAACGGCCTTGGGTTCGATAGCAGTCAGAAGATCCATAATGGTTGCGGCTGTTGGGCTGCCCATTCCAAAATTAATAATGGAGATATCGTCGGCGGTAGCGCACTGCATTGGTTTATCGAGGCCGATTATTTCCACATTGTTCCACTCTGCAAACAGTTTTACATAATTGCTGAAATTGGTAAGCAGAATGTACTTGCCAAAGTTTTCTAATTTCTGTCCAGTGTACCTGGGTAGCCAGTTGTTTACAATTTCTTCTTTTGTTTTCATGTTTAAATATAAAACTAAGAACGCAGATTATCATGATTGTCAAGATTTGTTAAGATTGGAGAAGGAAGAACGCGGATTTTCATGATTGTCATGATTTGTGATGATGTGTAAGATTTCAAATTCTATTTGAAGTATCAAATCTTGAATCTCCAATCAAAATCATAACAAATCATGACAATCATGAAAATCTGCGTTCCTTTTCCTAGGTTTGACATTATGATAAAAATTGCTTTTCCCGATCACCCGTTTAAAATAAAGGAAGAAGGTGGGAATGAATTAATATGGGATGAGTTTAGAAAAAAATGGTTGGTGATAACGCCGGAAGAATGGGTGCGCCAAAACATTTTGCAATACATGGTGCAGGTGAAAAAATATCCTGCAGCGTTGATTGCGCTTGAACGTGAGCTATTGATAGGTGAGGTGAAAAAAAGATTTGATATCGTGGTGTATAACGGTCAGCATCAACCGTGGCTAATGGTCGAGTGTAAAGCAATGCACGTGCCGGTAAATGAAAGGGTATTGCAACAGATTATTCAATACAATATGGCGCTGCCGGTAACTTATATGATGGTGACAAACGGCAACAATACCTTTTGCTGCAAAAATGAAAACGGAAGAGTGGAGTGGTTGGAGGAGCTACCTGAATTTTAGAGAAAGAACGCAGATTTTCATGATTGTCATGATTGGTTATGATTTTTAATAAATCTTGATACATCATGAAAATCTTGATAACCTGCGTTCCATTTTCTACTATGGGAAAATGCCCAGCTCTGCATAGCTTGTAGCAACTTTGTTGATCGCTACTACATATGCTGCTGTACGCATATCTGGAATAGAAGGATTAGCGTGCCAGCAATCAACAATCTCACGTGTTGCAGTGATCATTGTTTCTTCAAGACCGCTATATACCAAATCAACCTCATCGGCACCGTGCATGATCAATTGTCTTTCCTGATCAATTACTTTTTTACCGGTAAGATCTTCCATTTGCTCAATAATGCGGGCATTCATGTTTTCTGTGAATCTTTTTTCAAGACGACCGTAACGAACGTGGCTAAGGTTTTTCAACCATTCGAAATATGAAACAGTTACACCACCTGCATTCAGGTACATATCAGGAACAACCAGAACGCCTCTTTTTGCAAACACTTCATCTGCTTCAGGAGTAAGAGGTCCGTTCGCTGCTTCACCAATGATTCTTGCTTTTACTCTTGGTGCATTTTCGCCGTTGATAACGTTCTCCAAAGCAGCAGGGATCAGGATATCGCAATCCAGTTCCAATGCAAGAGTTGAGTTTTCAACGTTTGTTGCACCAGGGAAATTTAGTATAGAACCGGTTTTCTTTCTGTGTTGGAAAACTTCTTCTTCGTTCAAACCATCAGGATTTGTAATAGCGCCTTCGTATTCTGCAAGAGCAACTACTTTGGCACCGCCTTCACGGAAGAATTTGGCGGCATGGTAACCCACGTTTCCTAAACCCTGTACGATAACGCGTTTGTTTTTAATGCCTACTTCCATACCCACTTTCTGCATCATTTCAGGCATGTTACATACTTCGCGCAAGCCGTAGAATACACCAAGGCCTGTAGCTTCGCGACGACCGCGAACACCACCCTGGGAAACTGGTTTACCGGTAACGCAACCCAATGCGTCGATCTCGCCCGGGCGCATGCTTGTATATGTGTCGAGGATCCATGACATTTCACGCTCACCTGTACCATAATCAGGGGCAGGAACGTCTGTACCCGGTCCAATAAAGTTTTTCTTGATCAGCTCCGCGGTGTAGCGGCGTGTAATTTTTTCAAGTTCGTAAGGCGTATATTTTTTAGGGTCAATGTTGATACCGCCTTTAGCACCGCCAAATGGTACGTTTACGATGGCACATTTAAATGTCATCAACGCGGCGAGGGCCATCACTTCATCAAGATTTACAGAGGTCGCGAAACGGATACCACCTTTACAAGGCGTTTTGTGGTGAGAGTGTTGTACGCGATATGCTTTTATAACTTCCACTTTTTCTCCGATCTTAACCGGGAAGTGCATACGGTAAACGGCATTACATTGTTTAATTTGTTCAAGCACACCTTCATCAACGGTAGTGAATTTGGCTGCTTTGTCAAAGCTTTTCTCTACAGCTCCAAAAAAGCTGTACTCATGTTTAGTAGACATAGTTTGAAATTTATGGTATACAATCGTTGGCTGCTACTGGGCTAAATAAGAAAAAATGAATTACAGGTTTTCTTTGTCTTTCATTTTGGCGTGCAAGCTAAGGGTATTTTGAAGATTAATAAGTTAAATATTAGAGAAGTTAAGAAAGTAAAAAGGCAAAAATCAAAAGTCAAAAACAGATGGTGTCCGCGTTTTTCCTTTTTTACTTTTACTTTTTAATTTTTCTCTTTCTCGAGTTTACCGATCTTTCTGTCAAGTCTTACCAAATAGGCTAATAAACCAAACAGAATGATCAATACTACAGCGACAACCACGTAAATCTTTCCATTGCTGCGCATTTCAAAGGCTGTATATTTTTGTTGGGCCTCTGTTGCCTGTGCCCAAAGGGAAACGGGGATTAGCTGAAACAATATAATTGCCAGCAATAATTGAATTTTAGTCATTTAAAATGCTTCTTTCTTTTATTAAATCTAGCCTGATCTTTAATGATGTTATCCAAACGCCTAACAACGTCCATCCGATGATGGCGGGATAAAAAACCATTCTTAAACGGGCATCGCTGTCTTTAAAATTAAGGGCCGGGTTACCTTCTTTTCCCGGGTGCAAACTGTCAAGAATTCTCGGCAATATCCACAGGGTAGGGAAAAGCATTGCATAGGCAAAAATGGCATACACCGCGCTTATTCTCGCTCTCTTGTCGATATCTGTCAATGAACCTCTCAGTACGAAATACGCAAAGTAAATAAGTAACGCAATTGCGGCACCCAATAGTTTGGGCTCGCGAAAAATTTCCGTATCCGATGCGAATTCTGTCCATGTATACTTCGCCCACAAAGCTCCGGTTGTATATCCCAGTACGCCGAATACAATGCCCACTTTGGTAAAGTTTACCGCGTAAACATCGTCACGTAATTTTTGCGAGCGCAAATACTTTATAGAATAAACAACTGAAGTGGTAAAAAGGATCATCATGCCGAACCACATGCACACGTGGAAGTACAGGTTGCGAATTGTTTCGTGTAAAATTTCCCTTGCCGGAACGCTAAACAGGAAACCGCCGATAACTGTGTAGGTAAGCAGAATGACACAGAGTATTTTCCACCATTTCTTGTGCATAAATATCAGATTGGTAATAACTTATGAGCAGCTTCAGCTTTCATAAGTTGAAAAGTGTGGGCAAATTTAATGTAAACGGTGATAAGAAAAAAAGCTATTAGGGTGACTTGTGCCAATATCAGGATGGAATGTGAGAAAAGTCAAGATTGCAGGCATTTCCATTAATCCTTCCAAAGAAACGGGAACAAAATAATAGCAAGCGCTATCACCAGGATATCCATGGCTCCCAAAAGCGACACCATTTGAAGCATGCCCGCCTGGATAACGTCGGAAAAAGCAGCATTGGCTACCTTCATTAACAGCATTAACTGCGGAATGATGATGGGAAAGCCCAGGATCGCCATTAAAGATGCGTTTTGCTGAGCTCTCGCCGCTATGGCAGATAGAAAGGTGAAAACCAGACTCAAACTTACTCCGCCCAATACTGTAAGGCCAAAGAACATGATGCCATATCTTACGGTGTTGCCCAGCAAAATGGTGAACAGGCCCCAGCTTACGAGGCTCATGGCCATCATCAACAAGGCATTAAAAACTAACTTGGCTATAATGAAATTTCTTGCGCCGGTGATGGAATAGAAGTACAGCATTCTGCCACGGCTTTCCTGCAGGAAACTTTTGGCAACGGCGTTTACACAAACAAACAATTGGATCATCCAAAAAAGTCCGTTCCAGACTGCGCTTTCCGGCTGGCCCATTGCAAGGTACAACACGAAAATAGTAGCTGCCACATATAGCAAAATGCCATAAAAAGTATGCTGCTGACGAATTTCCAGCAAAAAGTCTTTCTTAAAAAGTGTTAGAATATGGCTCATTGCGGGCGAAGGTAAGGAGAAGTTGTTGGTTGTTAGTTGATAGTTGTTAGGAGGAATTGAAAGTTGAAAGTTGAAAATCAAGAGTGAAGACAGTTTTTCTGCGCGCATTTTTTAGTGGCTATTCACTTTCAATTTTCAACTTTCAATTTTCAATTCCCTAAAGCAAGCCTTGTTTTAATGCAAAGCTGATGAGCTCAGAGGTATTCTTAGTGTGTGTTTTCTTTAAAATGTTTTTGCGGTGATTGTTGATGGTGTTCAGGCTGGCAAAAAGTTTGTCTGCAATTTGCTTACTGCTGTGCCCTTCGTTAATGCATTTCAATACTTCGATTTCACGTTTTGTAAGGTGCATCGTATTTTGATCTGGAGAGAAAACATCACGTGTAATCAGTTCGCAAACATTGTGATCATCAACATTTTTTTCCGCAACGAAAATAATTTTGTTGTCATTTTTAAAATGTGTAACATCTGTGAACATACCGACAAAATGTAGCGGTGTTTCTTTACTAAAGTTATTGATGAAAGAAATGGTTTGTATTAGAATGCGCTCTGCACCTGATTTTGAGAATACACGAAAATTAAATGAGAATGTAAGCTTTTCTTTTTCGAATCTACTTTCTCTGCATAACAATTCTATTGCGGGAAATATTTTTTGCAACAAGACTTTTTCATCGTCGCTATTTCTCCACAATGTATTTAGTGAGTCGTATTCGGAAACGTGAGTGCTTAGTAAAACATTTTTTGCATTGCCATCGAGATAAAAATATTCATATTGATTTTTATCGAGTATAAATAAGAACGATGATGATGCTTTTGCAAAGGCGTTATTTACACCACTCATCTCTTGCAATAATTGCTGAGTGTTTGTTTGAAGATTGCCTCGCATTTTCTCTTCATCCCGCTGATAAAAGGTAGATCGAATACTAAGCATAGAGGTTGTTCGCTTCAGTAAATATAGCCATTTATAGCTATATGATCAGCGTGTTTATCTTAATACATTTGTTTACTTCTATTAGTGTCCTATAAAAAATCTCCTGCTGCATCTCAATTAAATCTTTACTAATTCAACCCTTACCACAAGAGTAGTTCCTGCCCGCATAAAAAAGTTGTAATATCCTTCCACGATATTCTTTGTCAAGCATATCTAATGATACTGCCGTACGCTTATGCCAGGTTTTTGATTACAAAAAATACAACAACGCATGTAGAAGCTAACGTAATCATACGCCATGGCACTTCTATGTTTATATCCCTCTATTCACTTATTTATTGCAATAACCTTAAAATGAAAAAAAGTATGGTTAAGAAAATTTGCGATGTTAAGAAATCATCCGTCGCCAAATGGCTTGCCAGCCAGAGCCCACATTTACAAAGAGCTGTTTTATTGCTTGTGGCTTCATTTTGTTTCACTGCTCCTCTTCATTCAGGCAATGGTAAACTCGCTTCTTCTTCCACAAACAAAATCATTTCGTCTGCCAATGCCGATGAGCAATGGATACTTGCTAAGTCTACAAATAAAGTGGACATCTATTACGTCATAAAAGATTGCAAAGGTGAGCAAACGGTTTTTCTGAAAGTGGATAACAAAAACAGTTATGCTGTGAAAGCAAGCTGGAAAGAAAAATTTGAAACCCAGCAAAAGATAACGGTGGAGGGCGCTGCAAGCAAACAGCTTGTGTTGGCCGCCGGTGAGACCATTCAGGCAACCTGTGATAATGATGCAGCAAAGGAATGTGTAATTGCTGCGTCACAAGTAACTCCTGCATTCAAAGCAGATGTATCCAAATATGATGTTGCGAATCTATCAGTATCAAAAAACTAAGAGACATTTTTAATCAACAAAAAAGCCCATTATGATGCCAAGATTACTAAAGCCTTCCGTAAGCAAAGCGATGTTATACTTCGCGCTTTGCATTTGTTGTTTGATGCAAATGCAATTTGCTCAGGCACAAAATAAAGACAGTAAAGGAAAGGATTTCTGGTTGATGTTTGATGGCAACCTGGGAACTCCAACCCTTACTCTCTTTATAACCTCTAACGTAAATACTTCGGGTACGGTAGAAATTCCCGGACTCAGCTTCAGTCAAACTTTTAATGTGCAGGCAAATAAGGTAACGAGCGTTGTAGTGCCTGCCGCCAGTGCGACCCACACCAGCAATGTAGTTGACAACAAAGGGATACATGTTACCTCAGTGGACGAAGTAACAGTGTATGGCTTAAATTATATTCCAGCTACAGCAGATGCTTATCTGGGCCTGCCGGTTGATGCGTTGGGCACTGACTACATCGTAATTACATACAAAAACTCATTGGTAAATGGTGTTCAATTTGGCGTTGTGTCTACAGCAGACAATAACCAGGTAACGATCACGCCTACTGTAACTACGAGCGGACGTACAGCGGGTGTGCCATACACAATCACGCTCAACAAAGGGCAAACTTATGAGCTGATGGATAACGTCACAGCGAGCGGTGATTTTACCGGGACCACCATTACATCAACGCAACCAATAGGTGTATTCGGGGGACACCAGTGCGGTAATGTGCCAGGTGGTGCGGCTTATTGTGACCACCTCGTAGAAATGCTGCCTCCAACACCTACATGGGGTAAAAAATTTGGATTGGTGCCATTGAAGTCACGTACAAATGGTGATACATGGCGCTTCCTTGCTTCTGAAAATAATACTGTTGTTTCTATTAACGGTGTGGCACAACCTGCCATTAACAGGGGACAATTTGTAGAAAAACTTTTGCAGGGAAACAATGTTGTTGAATCAAACAACCCAATATTAGTTTGTCAGTATGCAAACGGGTCTACATTTTCCGGTAACCCCGGGGACCCATTCATGATGTTGATTCCACCACTCGAACAATTCCTCGCAAACTATACTGTAACAACAGTTAATGGCTATGTCGTGAACTTCATCAATGTAGTGGCACCACAAGCGATTGTAGGGACCGTTACCATGGATGGTGTTGCGATCCCGGCCGGATCGTTTAGCCCAATTGGATCAACGGGTTTCTACGGTGCACAGGTGACGGTGCAGCCGGGCTCCCACACCTTGAATGGTACATTGCCGTTCGGTGTGTTTGTGTATGGATTTAATACTGACGACTCCTATGGTTATCCAGGTGGTCAGTCATTCTCTGCAGTGGCCACTGTTACAAGCGTTGCCATTTCTCCAAAAACAGGAACAGGAAGTATTGCCAACCAAACATGTTTCAATGCAACAGTGATGGATCAGTTTGGACATGCAGTTTCTGATATTCGCGTAGACTTTAACATTAAAGGCATGAACCCTGGCAGCAGTGGCTTTGCTGTGACAGATGCCAATGGTGTTGCCAACTTCTGCTACAAAGGACCTGCGCCTGGCAAAGACACTATTACTGCAACTGTTGGCTCGCTTACTGACGATGCAGTATTCACATGGACAGCAAGTGATGTATGTAATTTGACAGCCTCCGCAACTACTACAAGCGCGAATGGCGACTCAGCAGATGGCGGCGCCAAGATCATGGCAAATGGAGGAACGGCTCCGTATACATTTATGTTAAACGGAATGACCAACAACACAGGAATATTCGATAGCCTGACGGCAGGAACTTACAGCTTCTCTATTACAGATTCCAAGAGTTGTACTGCCACAGGTTCAGTTGTTGTTTCGAAGAAAGTTGTCACTCCACCAACCACGACGGTGAAGTGTCCAAAGGATACGGTTATTGACGCAGATCCGATAACCTGTAAGGCAACAGTAGCATGGCCGGAACCTAATTTTGTGTTCCCAGATTCAATAATGCTGCCTCCGGCTTACAACGAACCTAACAATAGTAATCTTTGGTACAAGGGTACTTATAACAACCATGCTTATTATGTTTCAGATGGTTTCTACCAATGGCCGGATGCGAGAGATCTTGCGGCTGCAAGGGGCGGTCACCTTGTTACAATTACTTCACAGGGTGAAAGCGATTTCATCTTCCAAACATTCCCGCAAGGTATGGTATATGGCCCTTGGATAGGATTGTACAATACAGGACAGTTGGGTCAATTTGCATGGGTTACCGGTGAACCTTTAGACTTCACACATTGGGCACCATCAGAACCTAATAACCACGGAGGACGACTTGATTCAATTGCAGAACCATATGTGCACATTTGGGGACCTGATCCAAAGAACGGATGGAACGACCTTACAGGTTTATTCTATCTGCCATTCATCGCTGAATTTGACGAACCTATAATAACCTACAGACAAATACAGGGACCTCCTAATTTCAGTCAGCAAACTCCTGGCATTTACACCATTTGTTACGAGGCAACAAACAGAGTAACAAATAAGAAAGATACCTGCTGCTTTACTGTAGAAGTAAAATGCAGAAGCTTATTGACCGATTGTCCTTCCGACACAACCATTATGGCTGATCCGGGAACATGTAAAGCCGTGTTGACATGGACAGTGCCGTCTAAAAAATGGCCGGCAACCATCAACATTCCTGACGGCGCTTACACCACAAACAACAAGTTGACATTTGGTGGTGAGATGAACGGTCATGGTTATTATTCAACAGATGGCGCATACTTCTGGACAGAAGGTAAACAAATATCAGAAGATCTGAGAGGACACCTTGTAACCATTGGTGACGGCGCCGAAAGCGATTTCATCAATGCAAAATTCATGATGATGAACAAATATGGTCCATGGATAGGATTGTACAATACAGGAACAGAAGGAAGTTTTGCATGGGTAACCGGCGAACCACTTACTTACACCAACTGGTTCCCGGGAGAACCTAACAACAAAGGTGGTAGCCCGGCTATGATTGTGGAACCATATGTATTGTTGAATGGATATGATTATTTGAACAGGTGGAACGATATAGACAGATGGACCCTTACAGGCTTTGTTACAGAATTTGAACGTCCGATATTAAGCTTCAAGCAAATTAGCGGACCAATAATGGGAACTCAGGTAGATCCAGGTGTTTACGAAATCTGCTACGAGATTACCGATAGCTCTCAAAATACTACGTTCCAGTGCTGCTTCAAGATCACTGTAACTTGTGATACCACTAAGGTGCCGTCAAGCAGTGTAGTACTTAACAACGGACGAGTTAACAGCGAACAGCCACAGCTATTCAAAGCATCTGCTGTTCCTAATCCAAGCGTGACCAACTTTAAAGTGAAAATAAATTCAAACAACATGGTTCAACGCGTGAATGTGCAAGTGGTGGATATTTCCGGCAGAGTGCTCGAAGCCAGAAACAATGTAGTGCCAAACAGTACAATAACAGTTGGTGATGGCTTTGCGAGAGGTGTTTATTTCATACAAGTTATACAAGGAACCAAGAGAGAAATCTTGCGAGTCGTTAAAGAATAGTTGTTACATTCTTAACGCTTAACCCCCAAAGGGCTGTGTCGAAAGACATGGCCCTTTATATTTTCGGTCAACTGAATTGTTTAAAGGGAGTTTATTAAAAAGAAAGTCTCCAGGAAAAATTTGTGCATAAGCATTCTCCTTTATTTTGCGCTACCAAACAACCTCGTGCGTTGTTTCAGTTAGTAGTCCCATGCGCATGCTTACCGGAAAAAATAATTAAGATGAATCAACATTTTCCGGTTAAACTTCTTCAAGTGGGAAGAAATAAAGACGTATTTAAGCGCATTATTTGGATTTCATTAACGTTGAACTTAGTGGCGTTTGTTTTTGTTGCAAAACGAATTTACTGGTCCTGTTTTCGCAGGGTCGTGGAAACGAAACAACAAGTTGCCCCGATGAAATATTGGGCCAATCGTGACGAACTTTTCGCAAAGTTGCCAACGGATTCGAATGATATTATTTTTCTTGGCAATAGTCTTACCCAGTATTTCGAACTCGCTGAATTATTTCAAAACCCGCATGTAAAAAACAGAGGCATTGCCGGTGATAAAACCGATGGCGTGCTTGACAGGCTTGGTGCGATAACAAAGGGGAATCCCAGCAAGGTATTTATTGAAATAGGTGTTAATGATCTTGGTCACAAAATCCCGACGGACAGCATTCTCAAAAATTACTGCGCAGTTCTTGATACATTAAAGAGAAGATGCCCCAAAACAAATATTTACATACAAAGCGTGCTGCCCGTTGCAGACAGCAGTAATGTGCTCAATGCCGATTATTGCAGTGCCGGTACCAATAAAAGCATAGAGGCAATTAACCAGCGCCTTAAAGTGATTGCAAGTGACAAGAATGTTACCTATATAGACATCCATTCTCACTTTCAAGAAAGTGGTCATTTAAAACCGGCGTATACATTCGATGGCGTTCACCTGACGGGAGATGGCTATCTTTTATGGACAAAATTGTTGTTGCCCTATGTTAATTCAGAAGATGCGAAAGACAAGATGGGAAATAGGAGTGCGAATCAGCAAAAGACAGATTTAAGAGTTGTGAAAGAATAATAGTCGTTAATTCTTAACGCTTAACCCCAACGGGCTGTGTCGAAAGGCATGGCCCTTTATATTTGTGGGAATGTAAGCTCCATTTACGTATGGCGATAGATAAAGATTTAAAAAAGAAAGTAACCCAGGATTGGTTGACTGCATTACCCCAACTCAGTTTGTATGCACAAAACAAATTTTACGAGGTGGTCGGACCTCTAATTATTGGGTTAGAGTTAATAAAACTACCTCACGCCGATAAATACAGGCCGCATTTTGTTGTATATCCTTTGTGGAAAAAAGATGAGAATACGAGTCTGGATTTCCCTTTTATACTGAGAGCGTATATCAACGAGAAAGGGTTGCAGTATTCTATCGCATATGATGAGCACGGTGATTACTTTGATGAAGTGATAGAAAGCATAAAGAAATATACGCCTTTACTTTTTGACGACAGTATTTCTTTAGAACAAATTGTTGACCTGGTAGACGACTATTCTAAAACATCATACCTAAGCGCCGCGCCTAATTCTTACCTGCAGGCCGCATTACAGGAAGCGAAGTTCAAAACGACTTTGTTTATAGATCGTATAAAGGCTCAAAGTATTTTAGAGCAAATAAAGACGAGAAGTTGGGATTTAAATCACTTCAAGGCATTTGGCGTTGACGCAAATGGATGGTTTCGCGGACTAGAGGAAACATTAGCAAACCAGGACGAATTCTTGACGCGAATTGAAAAAAACAAACTGGATAAAAAAATTGCGCAATTAAAAAGCTCGACATTGACGGCATCACCATGATAAAAAGTAGATTTTTACTTTTTAGATTGCATGGCTTTGGGAACTGATCGATAAACAAAAAGACATTGATAATTTTGCTCGAGCGAATTATCAATGTCTTTTTGTTGTATGTAAATTCATTTTCGGTGACAAGCAACTCCTAACCCTACCTCTCATAATAACACACCCTGCATCTCGGCTCATAAACATCTTTCTCTCCCAACAAAACTTGTGGTCCGGTAGCAGTCTTCCGGTAAGAATAATTAGCAATATTTCCACATTTTACACAAATGGCATGCAACTTGGTAATGTAATCTGCTTTGGCTAGTAGATTGGGCATTTGCCCGAATGGTTTTGCCAGATAGTCCATATCCAATCCTGCAACAATTACGCGGATACCACGAAGGGCTAACTGGTCGCACACTTCGGGTAGCATGTCGTCAAAGAACTGAGCCTCGTCAATACCAATCACATCCACTTCATTTGCAAGCAGTAAAATTGTTTGCGAATTGTCGATAGGAGTAGAGATTATTGAGTTTTCATCGTGAGACACAATATTCTGCTCGTGATAGCGTATATCAATAGCGGGTTTAAATATTTCAACTTTCAGGTTGGCTATTTTGGCTCTTTTGAGGCGACGGATCAGCTCTTCGGTTTTTCCGGAAAACATACTTCCGCAGATAACTTCAATCCAGCCACGGCGCTCTCCCGATAAATTCGGTTCGATGAACATAATCAGTAATTGGTGATTTGTTGGGAAATTGTATCTAACTTTATAATTGATTGAACACTAACCCAAAAGTAATTGTAAACATGGAAAGAGTCAAAGCGTTGATCGCAAAGCTGCAGGAACAGCTGGATCAAAACAACGATGTTTCAGCCATGATGTTAACTGTTCAGCTCCTTCAGGCTGAACTACAGCACGCTGCACAAGGTGAACGGCCGCAATTGGGGTCGGCAAAGGTAGCGGTTGTACTCCCTTCTTTCAATTCTTCACACGCAAAACTATCCACAGAGGTTGCTAAAAAATCTGAAGAAGTAAAAGTAGAAGTTGAGAGGGAACAATTTATCAAAGAAGCCGCTGTAATGGTTGAAAAGCTGCAACCTGCTCCTGTTGAAAAATCACAGCCAGCTCCTGTTGAAAGGCCACAGCCGGCTCCGGCTCCACCGACTCCCAAAAAGCCAGATCCTTCAATTGAATGGATGTTTGACGCGGTAAGGGAAATTCCAACACTCGCCCATCAAATAGATTTTAAAGAGATCAATGATGTTATTGCGAAAAACGGCAATGGTTCCACTTCGCTGAACGATCGCCTTAGATCAAACGGCACCGAGATCAGTGACGTGATCGTGGATGTGCCCGTGCGCGACCTCAGAAAAGCAATCGGCATCAATGACCGCTATGTATTTGTAAGCGAACTTTTCAGAGGCGATGAAGTTGGCTATGAAAGAAGCATTAAAACGATCAATAACTTCCGCATACTGGCAGAGGCCCAGTACTGGATCGAAAGAGAATTGAAATTAAAACTCGGATGGGATGAAAATAAGGAAATCGTAAAACTGTTTGATCAGTTGGTTAAAAGACGTTTTTCCTGAATGTGATCCATTACTTTGTTAGTCGCGCCTTTGTGGGTATAAACATAGTTTTTAGCCGCAAAGGCCGATTTCTCTAAAACCTCCGCATCACTCAGCAACTCGTTGAATGTAGCTTCCAGCTCCAACGCATTGCCAACGCTGATACCGCCACCACAATCTTCCAGCTCCACCGCTTCAATATATTTGTCATACACAGGACCGTAAATAACAGGTTTGCCGTATACCGCTGCTTCAAGTACGTTGTGCACGCCATCTTCTCCAAAACCGCCTCCGATAAAGGTTACAGTCGCATAGTGATACAATTTTGAAAGCATGCCAATGTTGTCAATTATCAAAACATTGTTTGCTATTTGTGAGTCTGCAATGATACCTGCATCGATGCTTTTCTTAAGTTCAGAAAAACGGATCGTGTTCTTCAAAAGTTTTTCTATGCTCTGCAAATGGTCCTCATCAATTTCATGCGGAGCAATCACAAAACGAATTTCCGGATGTGTATTGGCGTAATGATCCATTTCTTTTTCATCTTCATCCCATGTACTTCCTGCAACAATTACTTTGTGGTTGTAACAAAAATGAGCAATCACATCAATTGGTTTAAATCCCTCTGCAATTTCTATAACCCTGTCGAAACGTGTATCTCCGCCGATTGTCACATTTTTTACCACACCAATTTTTTCAAGCAGTTCCTGCGATGCTTTGTTTTGCACAAACAAGTGTGTAAAGCAGCTCAACATTTTTTTATGCATGCCACCGTACCATTTAAAGAACGGCTGGCCGTTGCGATATATGCCGGAAATAAGCAGCAGAGGAATGTTTCGCTTTTTTATTTCAGTCAGGTAGTAGTACCAGTATTCATATTTCACCCACAATACAAGTTGTGGTTTTACAATTGAAAGTAGTTTTTCGGAATTGGCCCGACTGTCAATCGGTAAATAAAAGATCCAATCTGCTCCACCGTAATCTTTTCTTACTTCATAACCGGAAGGCGAAAAAAAAGTAAGTAAAATACTGGTGTTAGGATACTGTGCTTTGATTTTTTCCAACACCGGTCTGCCTTGTTCAAACTCTCCGAGAGAAGCGCAATGCATCCATACGACAGGTTTGGTATTGTTGGCAAAAGCCTGTTGCAGTTTTTCGAAAATATCCTTTCTGCCCGCGAGCCATTTTTTTGCTTTGGGGTTCCACGGTGCTATGAGCCTTATGCCAAAAGAATAAAGAATAGTAAAGAGTTTATACAAGATTAGCATTAACACAAATGTAATCAGGAATTAATGATTTGAAAATTTGAGAATTTGAAAATTTGAAAATTCATTCAGTGCGTCAGACTTAATTTTTATTAACTATTACAAAGGAATAACAAATAAAAAGGACGAATGACTGACCTAAAGCATTTTCAAATTTTCAAATTGCCAAATATTCAAATTACCACCCGTGGCCCGAATTTTTTATAACAAATACCACTATGGGCTATTTTAATAAAGTTTTGGCAGAAGTTAAAAGCACCTCTTCTTTTCAATACACAGGCATAAGCGTAGATGACCTCTCAAAAAAAGTAGAGACACTTTTTCTTTCAAACGGCTATAAGATTATATCGGAAAACGGTAATCAAATAATGTATGAGAAAGGAAACTACGGGCTGAGACTATTGCTGGGTGCTTTTTGCAAGTATTTTAAGTTCAATGTTGCAGTATCAAGAATTAATGAAAACAATTGCCTGTTAACCATTATCAAAGCGACGACGGGTAGGTCCGGCGGGGAAACCGGCATGAACCAGATAAAAGACGAGTTCTTAAAGATCAAGACATCCCTTTCAACTTTTTAGCCTGATCCTGCTACAAACAGGCTTATTTTAAAATCCACTTTACCACAGATGATGAATTATTAATTATGATTTGCTGCTGTTTTTGGCACCGTTTTAGAAAGAAACCGGTCCTAAAATAATAGTTTTGATGCATTTAAGTGATTTCCAATGCCCAAAAAACAATAGGCTGCTACACTTATTTCACTATTTTTGCGGCGCTTAAAATCTATAATTATGCATCCTATACAAATGGTGGACACGCGTCGCCAATATCTCAAAATAAAAGACCAGATTGACGCAGCTGTACTTGGAGTAATTGACAGTTCAATGTTTATAGGCGGCAAAACCGTGAACGACTTCTCAGAAAATCTTGCAAAATATAATGGTTCAAAGCACGTGGTAACTTGTGCAAATGGTACCGACGCATTGCAAATAGCAATGATGGCGCTGGATTTAAAACCGGGAGACGAGGTGATTACCCCATCTTTTACGTATATTGCTACGGTTGAGGTTGTCGCATTGTTACGTTTAACCCCCGTTTTTGTTGAAGTTGATCCTCAAACTTTTTGCATAGACCCCGCTGCCATAGAAAAAGCCATCACCCCTAAAACGAAAGCAATTGTTCCCGTACACTTATATGGCCATGCTGCAAACATGGACGCCATTATGGACATTGCCAAAAAACATAACCTTTTCGTCATCGAAGATAATGCACAGGCTATAGGCAGTGATTATACCTTTAAAGACGGAACAACTAAGAAAACAGGATCAATCGGCACAATAGGCTGTACATCTTTTTATCCTTCCAAAAACCTGGGATGCTTCGGAGATGGTGGCGCAATTTTTACTGATGACGACGCGTTAGCAGATAAAATGCGGATGATAGCAAATCATGGTCAAAGCAAACGTTATTACCATGATGTAGTAGGTTGTAACAGCAGGCTGGATGCCATTCAGGCTGCCATATTGGACATTAAATTGAAAGAACTGGATAATTATATAGCTGCCAGAACTAAAGTGGCTGATTTTTATGATAACGCATTTGCCAACAACCCTAAGTTAAAGGTTCCCTTCAGGGCTTCAAACAGCAAGCATGTATTTCACCAATACACATTAACGCTGGAAGGTGTGGATAGAGATGGTTTAAGCAAATTTCTCGCAGAACATAAAATTCCTTCAATGCTTTATTATCCGGTGCCGGCGCACCGCCAGAAAATGTTTGCTGCATTTAACAGCGACGCAACTGATTTGCCGGTGACGGATTACCTGACAGAAAGAGTGATCTCTCTTCCTATTCATACTGAAATGGAAGCTGATCAACTGAAGTATATTACTGATAAGGTATTAGCATTTGTAAACAACTAAATAAACCATAAAAACACTTTCCTAAAATGAAAATTGCAGTTGTAGGAACAGGCTACGTGGGCCTCGTAACAGGCACTTGTTTCTCCGAAACAGGAAATCAGGTAACTTGTATTGATATCGATCAGAAAAAAGTTGAAAAGCTGACCAATGGTGAGATCACCATTTACGAGCCCGGCCTTGAAAAATTATTCCTTCGCAATTTAAAAGAAGAGCGTCTTCGCTTTACTACCGATCTCGAAGAAGGTATTAAAGATGCGCAAATCGTGTTCCTGGCCCTGCCAACACCTCCCGGTGAAGATGGTTCCGCAGATTTGAGATATGTACTGGGCGTGGCAGATCACATGGGTAAAATATTGACTGACTATAAAGTAATTGTTGATAAAAGCACAGTGCCTGTTGGTACCGCAGAAAAAGTACACGCAGCCATCGCAAAAAACTGCAAAGTAGAATTTGATGTGGTGTCAAACCCTGAATTTTTACGCGAAGGCGTTGCTGTGGATGACTTCATGAAACCAGACAGAGTAGTGATCGGTACAAGCTCTGAAAAAGCAAAAAAATTCATGAGCGATTTGTACGCTCCGTTTGTGCGTTCCGGTAATCCTGTAATTTTTATGGACGAGCGTTCTGCAGAGCTTACTAAATATGCAGCAAACTCTTTCCTTGCGACAAAGATATCTTTCATGAACGAGATCGCGCAGCTGTGTGAGAGGCTGGATGCAGACGTGGACATGGTTCGCCGCGGTATTGGCAGCGACGAAAGAATTGGTAAAAGATTCCTGTTCCCCGGCATCGGCTACGGTGGAAGCTGTTTCCCTAAAGATGTTCAGGCGCTTGTAAAATCTTCAACTGAAGTTAGCTATGACTTCCAGATCCTGAACGCAGTAATGGATGTGAATGAAAAACAAAAACTTCATCTGCTGCCAAAAGTTAAAAGATTCTTCAAAGGTGATTTGAAAGGCAAACACTTCGCTCTGTGGGGACTTGCCTTCAAACCTAATACAGACGATATTCGTGAAGCTCCGGCTTTATATATTATTGAAGCTTTATTGGCTGAAGGCGCTACCGTTTCTGCTTACGATCCTGAAGCCATGAACAACGTGAAAAACGTTGTTGGCGACAAAATCCAATACGCAGAAAGCCAGTACGATGCTTTGGCCGGTGCAAATGCGCTAATCATTGCAACAGAGTGGAACGAGTTCAGAACACCGGATTTCCTTAAGATCGTTTCTAACCTGAAAAGCAAAGTGATCTTTGATGGTCGCAACCTTTTCGAGGTAGATGCGATCAGGGAACTTGGTTTCCACTATGAAAGCATTGGCCGTCCAGCAGCAGTAAAAAAATAGGAATTAGGAATTAGAAATCAGGAATTAGATTGTTCCTGATTTCTAATTCCTTGTTTATATTTCGGCTGTAAGTTAAATGTCATTCATTTAGAATGTTGCATTCCACTCAGGCCGATAGAATATGAAACACTAATTCCTAATTCCTAATTTCTAATTTCTCAACAACATGTCCCGTAAACGAGTACTTATCACCGGTGCCGCAGGATTTTTAGGATCACATCTTTGCGACCGTTTTATAAAAGAAGGTTTTCATGTAATAGGAATGGATAACCTTATTACAGGCGATCTTCGAAATATTGAACATTTATTTAAGCTCGAACAATTTGAATTTTACCATCACGATGTAAGCAAATTCATTCACGTTCCGGGCGAACTACATTATATTTTACACTTTGCTTCACCTGCAAGTCCGATCGACTATTTAAAAATTCCTATTCAAACCTTGAAAGTGGGTTCGTTGGGAACGCACAACTGCCTTGGTTTGGCAAAAGCGAAGAATGCAAGAATGTTGATTGCCTCTACTTCAGAAGTATATGGCGATCCATTGGTGCATCCGCAAAACGAAGAATATTGGGGCAACGTGAACCCGATAGGTCCACGCGGTGTATATGATGAAGCAAAACGTTTCCAGGAAGCTATCACTATGGCTTATCATACTTTCCATAACCTTGAAACAAGGATCGTGCGTATATTCAACACATACGGTCCGCGTATGCGACTCAATGACGGTCGTGCATTACCTGCGTTCATCGGTCAGGCATTGCGCGGAGAAGATCTTACCGTATTTGGTGATGGTTCTCAAACCCGCTCTTTCTGCTATGTTGATGATCTTATCGAAGGTATTTACCGTTTGTTGATGAGCGATTATGTAAACCCGGTAAACATTGGTAACCCGGATGAAATTTCTCTGAAAGATTTCGCAGAAGAGATCATCAAACTCACAGGTACTACACAAAAAATAATTTATAAACCTTTGCCAAAAGATGATCCTAAGCAACGCAAGCCGGACATCACTAAAGCAAAAGAAATTCTGGGATGGGAACCGAAAGTTAAGCGTGCAGAAGGTGTTCGTATAACCTATGAATACTTTAAATCCTTACCAAAAGAAGAGCTGGTAAAACAGCCGAAAGAATTTCAAAGCATTAAGTAGTTTTAATAATTGAAAATGGAAGGGTGCACTTTTCGTCTTTAATTTTCAATTTTCAATTTTCAACTTTCAATTAATTATATGGGCAACGCAAAAAAAACAATACTGATAACCGGTGGTGCCGGCTTCATTGGCTCACATGTAGTAAGGTTGTTTGTAAATAAATACCCCGATTACAACATCGTTAATCTGGATGCGCTTACTTATGCCGGTAATCTTGAAAACCTGACGGATGTAGAAAGCAAGCCAAACTATACTTTTGAAAAAGCGGATATTACCGACGAAGCAAAAGTAGAAGCGTTGTTTGATCAGTATAAATTCGATTCTGTAATACACCTTGCTGCTGAAAGCCATGTAGACAGAAGCATTCTTGATCCTTTGGCTTTTGTAAGAACGAACGTTTTAGGTACTGTTACCCTGTTGAATGCGGCACGCAAACAATGGAAAGGCAACATGGAAGGCAAATTGTTTTATCATGTGTCAACCGATGAAGTGTATGGTTCTCTTGGCGAAGAAGGCTTCTTTACAGAAGAAACGCCATACGATCCCCGCTCACCATATTCTGCATCCAAAGCATCATCGGATCATTTTGTATTTGCTTATTATCATACATACCATATGCCTGTTGTAATGAGCAACTGCTCTAACAACTACGGTTCTCATCATTTCCCGGAAAAATTAATTCCGCTCATGATCAACAACATCAAAAACAACAAACCATTACCGGTGTATGGCAAAGGTGAAAATGTTCGTGACTGGTTGTTTGTAAATGATCATGCAAGAGCGATCGATACTATTTTCCATACCGGAAAAGTGGGCGAGAAATATAATGTTGGCGGTTTTAACGAGTGGAAAAACATTGACCTTGTTCATGTACTTTGCAAGATCATGGATAAGAAATTGGGCAGGGAAGAAGGCGCTTCTGCAAAACTGATCACCTATGTAACAGACAGGCCTGGTCACGATTTGCGCTATGCAATAGACGCTACAAAACTCAACAAAGAATTAGGGTGGGAGCCATCTTTGCAGTTTGAAGAAGGTTTGGAAAAAACAGTGGACTGGTATCTTCAAAACGAAAAATGGATCAATGATATTACCAGTGGAAATTATCAGCATTATTATGAAGAGCAGTATGCGAAAAGATAGTTTGAGATAATTAGGAATTAGGAATTAGGAATTAGGAATTAGGAATTAGGAATTAAGAATTCTCTCTGTATGGTTCTGTTGATTAAATGTTGCAGATAACTTAGGCTAACAACCAATAACTATCAACCAACAACTCAAAACTTATAACTCAAAACTCACAACCTTCATGCCTTTTATAAAAACCGATTTCCCCGATCTTCTTGTCTTTGAACCTGCTGTATTTGGCGATGACAGGGGATATTTTTTTGAGAGTTATAACCAGAATGTTTTTGAAAAAGAGGGAATCGACATAAAATTTGTACAGGACAACCAGGCAAAATCCGTTTATGGAGTTGTGCGTGGATTGCATTTTCAAAAAGGCACGGCGGCGCAAACTAAATTGATACGGGCATTAGAAGGTGCAATACTTGATGTAGTGGTTGATCTTCGTGAAGGCTCGCCTACGCAGGGAAAAGTTTTCACCATTGAACTATCTGCACAAAATAAAAAGCAATTGCTGGTACCGAAGGGATTCGCCCACGGATATTCAGTGTTAACTGAAACAGCTGAGGTAATGTACAAGTGCGACACGTTTTATGATAGAGCGAGTGAAGGAGGTGTTTTTTTCAATGACCCTGCTTTACATATAGACTGGAAAATACCTGCGGGCAAAATGATATTATCGGATAAAGATAAAGTGTACCCTGTTTACGCAGAATGTGTACATGGCTTTGTTTACAAAAGTCAAAAGTAAAATTTTAAGTAAAAAATTGGTTCATACTTTGAATGTATGGTGAAATGGAATTACTTTGACTTTTGACTTTTTAATTTTGACTTAACTGATTACTATGCAAACAATTCTTGTAACAGGCGCCAATGGTCAACTAGGCAGTGAATTGCAACAATTGGAATCATCTTACCCGGGCTTTGAATTTATTTTTACCGACAGGGATGAACTGTCCATAGTTGATGAAACTGCCGTCAATAGTTTTTTCGATATGCACCAATTTGCTTTCTGTATTAATTGCGCTGCATACACGGCAGTGGATAAATCAGAAACAGATGCTGATGCGGCTTATGCTGTAAATGCTAATGCTGCAGGCTATTTAGCCGCGGCTTGTAAAAAATACAACACAAGGTTTGTACAGGTTTCAACAGACTATGTGTTTGACGGCTCGGCTACAGTACCTTACAAAGAGTCAGATCCAACAAATCCTCTTGGCGTATATGGTGCGTCCAAATTAAAAGGAGAGCAGCTGGCAATAGAAAATGATCCTTCGGTAATCATACTTCGTACCTCATGGGTATACTCTTCATTCGGTCACAATTTTGTGAAAACAATGTTGCGATTGATGAATGAGAAAGAATCAATCAATGTAGTAAATGATCAACTTGGTTCGCCAACATTTGCCGCAGATTTAGCCAAAGCAATATTGGATATCTGCCAATGGTCAGTTGATAACAAACAGTGGCCTGCAGGTATTTATAACTATTCAAACGAAGGCATCATCAGCTGGTACGATTTCGCAGTAGCGATAAAAGAATTGAGCAACAGCAAATGCCAGGTGAATCCAATTCCCACTTCTGCTTACCCTACACCTGCTAAACGCCCTGCCTATTCAGCATTTGACAAGGACAAGATTAAATCAACATTCCGTTTACACATTCCCGAGTGGAAAGATAGTTTGCATGCATGCTTGCTGCAGATCATGAGATACATTGCGTAGGAAAATTAGGAATTAGGAACCAATGTTGTTTCCTTAAGGTACGATTGCATACGAATTAATGCCCTACGGGCATATGGCCGCTTGTTGAATTGTTTCTATTGATATTATTCCCCCCGGGGAAGACTTGCCCGTAGGGCATCCATATCAATAGAAAATGTAACACCAGGGAAGACAAATGTCCGTAGGACATTAATCTGGTAAAGGCTGAATAGCTTAAGGAA
>Ga0318567_10000228_pt1 | contig 25319 bp, 20 predicted proteins | sample GRESIP088b5f20_FD_203691 | JGI IMG/M metagenome (GOLD analysis project Ga0318567, IMG submission 203691) | Tropical soil microbial communities from Luquillo Experimental Forest, Puerto Rico - GRE.SIPMG.088b5f20 | ecosystem: Environmental > Terrestrial > Soil > Tropical forest > Bulk soil...
ATCTTATAGAATGTAACTTGTGAATGTTTTAAATCTAAATAATTACCCATTGCTGGTGCTTCCCTTCAAACAGAACCGTTTGGTAGTGTTTTTTTTCCACTGGATGTCGTGGTTGTTGTTACATTTTGTCATATTCCTGCCGACGCTATTGAATGTAAAAAATGTCACGTTCGAACCGTTCTTTTTTAATCATTTTGTACTCATTACACTCAACTTTCTTCTTTTTTATGTAACAGCCTTTCATATCATGTCCCTCGTCGGGTCGTTGCAGAAAAAATGGTTCTGGGTGTTGATTGGTTCTTTACTGGTGACAATAGCATTCACTTATTTGAAATTCAGGCTAGAAACCTGGCATAGCGAATATCTTTTTAGCAAAATCACAGTTTATAATAAATTTCTGCGAAAACCAACACCGCCGGAGAGCCTTGGCTTTTTTAGCTACCGGTTCAGGGGCTATTTTCAGGTTAATATTTTAACCAACTTGTCGATCGTTGTTTTAGGCTTTTCGTATCGTCTTTTACTAAGCTGGCTGCAGGGAGAAAAGATTCGTAAGGACTTAGAAAATCAGAAACTAAGAACAGAGCTTTCTTATCTGAAAATGCAGGTAAATCCTCATTTTCTTTTTAACGCATTGAACAATATCTACTCCCTCGCTGTAATAGAGGAAAGCACAAGAACAGGCAACAGCATCCTGAAACTTTCGGAGCTGATACGGTATATGTTGTACGAAAAAGAGGATGATTCAAATACGGTGAGTTTGCACAAGGAACTGAGGCACATCAACAGTTATATTGACCTGGAGAAATTGCGGCATTCAGAGGATGTGTACATCAACTTTTCAATAGAGGGTGATGTTTCCGGCAAGCGTATTGTTCCCTTGCTGTTGTTCCCTTTAATTGAAAATGCATTCAAGCACGGCATCATTACGGATTGCAAAAAACCAGTGATCATTGAGCTGACAATTACCGATCAGAAACTTAAGTTTCATATTGCCAACTACAACAACGACTATCAAAAAGACAAAGTGGGTGGCATTGGCCTTCAGAATGTAAAAAAACGGCTTGACCTTATCTTCCCGGACAACTATACTTTCGACATTCAACACACGAATAATATGCATATCGTGAATTTAATTTTACCTTTATAGTCAACGCCCCATTATATGCTAAAGTGTACCATCATTGATGATGAACCTCTTGCTACCGCGCTGCTGGAAAACTACATCAGCAAAGTACCTTTTTTGGAACTGGTCAAAACTTTCAACAATCCAATGGATGGTTTGATCGATTTCAACTCTAACCCTGTTGACCTGATTTTTCTCGATATTCAGATGCCGCAGTTAACCGGTATTCAGTTTATGAAGTTGCTGCAAAATCGCGCACAGGTTATCATCACGTCGGCATACGAAGAATATGCGATTGAAGGATTTGAGCATAATGTGACGGACTATTTGCTTAAGCCCATTTCATTTGAAAGGTTTTATAAAGGAGTTGAAAAAGCATACAACCTAACGAATCCAACACAAAAAATAGAAGGCGCCCCAGATCTGCATGCTCCTACCGGCGGCTATATTTTTATAAAAGTGGAAACCAAAATGGTTAGAGTGGAGCTGGATGATATCCTGTATATTGAAGGCTTAAAAAATTACGTTTCCATTCACACAAAAACCCAACGCATTGTTACTTTACAGGTGATGAAGCAATTGGAAAAAGTGTTGCCACCAAACCGTTTTGTAAGAATACACAAATCATACATTGTTGCGCTGGATAAGATCGTTTCAATCGAGCGGCAGGAAGTCAGCATTAAAGATCAGATATTGCCCATAGGCGTGACTTACCAGGAAAGTTTTTTCAAGCTGCTTGAATCAAGGAAAGCGTGACGAGAAGTATGTAATGAACTATGAAGTATGAAATATGAACTATGTACTGCTTCTGTGTCGAAAAAGAAGTCAAAATAGTGCACACAAACAATTCATAGTTCATAGTTCATAGCTCCTCTCTAAAAGTATACTCCCGGAACAAGATCTTCAAGCAATGAGTTGTGCACAGGCTTCCAGCCCAGCGTTTCGCGACTTTGCTCACTCGATGCAAGACAATCGATGTACGCAAAATGAGTGAACCATCCAAAATGCGCCTCGGCATCTTTTCCTTCTTTGCTTACTGTTGGCAAATGCAAACTTTCACCAATGGCTGTTGCAATCTTTCGAAACGGAATACCTTCTTCTGCAACCGCATGAAAAACTCTTTGTGCAGGTTGTTGCTCGATGATTAAACGATACATAACAGCAGCGTCTAAACGATGAACGGCGGCCCAGTGATTGTTGCCTTCAGCAATGTAAACAGATTCTCTTTTCTCTTTCGCCATGTTGATCACCATTGGCACAAAACCATGATCACCTTTGTCGTGTACAGTCGGCGGAAGTCGAACGATGTAAGTTTTTACACCTTGTTGCGCAAGCGCATTGGCAGCTTCTTCTGAGGCTGCACGCGGCACTACATCGGAACCCGGAGGATTATCATTTTCGGTGAGCATTCTTCTATGATTCAAGACACCAACACCGGATGTAATAACGAGCGGACGATTGGAGCCGGCTAATACTGAACCGATCGCTGTGATCACCTTGCGGTCATCTTCACAGTTTTCTTTGTAGCGGCTAAAGTCATGATTGAACGCAGTATGAATAACGGCATCACATTGTGCCGCGCCGTTTTTGATGCTCTCCAAATCATCAAGATTTCCAAGATGCACTTCTGCACCGGTTTTGCTCAATGCCTCGGCAGCGCTTTCGGAACGAACCATACCCAATACTTTATGTCCGGCCTTGAGAAGTTCTTTAACGATGGCGGAGCCAACAAAACCTGATGCTCCTGTAACAAATACTCGCATATGTTTGACTTAATTTTATGTTGCAAAATTGAATCAAGCCAGGGCAGAAAACGTGGTCATTTGACCAATTTTCAATTTAACGGTTCACTTGTGCGTGACGTATGCGGGTCAAGGTTTTTAATGAAATGCCAAGATAGGCGGCAATCATATGCAGAGGCAATCTGCTTAGCAGCTCAGGGGAGTTTTGAACAAAGTCTTTGTACTTCTCTTCTGGTGTCGCGCTTAGTGAAGTAAACAAACGCTGACGACTATTATAACTGCTTCGCGAAATCAATTGTTGCGAAAAAGTTTTTAGTTCGGGAATGTCTGTCCACAAATTATCAAAATCTGATTTGCGCCAGAGCAACACTTCGCTCTTTTCTATCGCGGCAATATTAAATGCAGAAGGCGTTTGCTTGTCATAGCTCTCTGCATCCACGATCCAGGTATGCTCCGGGGAAAAATATAAAATATGTTCGCTGCCATCAGCCACTGTTCCAAAGGTTCGCAGCAAACCTTTTGCCACGAAAGTTTTGTAACGACACACCTGTCCTTCCTGCAGCAATAGTTCATTGCGCTGAAGGGTCCTGGCCGTTGCCAGTGAACTTGCACGCAGAATGTCTTCACTACTTAGCCTGGTGTGTGTCCGCAAGTATGTTTCAAATTCAGTAACCATAGTCTATTCAAAATTAAGTGATCCATACCGATTGATCCATTGAATTTTTCATCCTATTTCTCACGATAAACGAAAGCCTGTAAAATCAACTTTTACAGGCTTTCGTTTTGTAAAAAAACGCCGATACACGCTTAACAAAAAACTCACTACTCACTACTCACAAAACTATACTTACCCGAACCCACCTTCAACACCACATATTCTTTCTCTGTACCTACAACTTGAATTTCTTTTTGTGCAGACAAAGCTTTCCCTCCTTCCATGACTTTATCAACGCTTTTTGCCGGTACATATATTGTTGCTGTTGTGTTTGCCGGAATCTCAACATCCAACGTAAGTTTTCCATCTTGTTTTTTCCACTCCGCACTCAGCTTTCCATAAGGCACTAAATAACTTACTGATGCTTGCGTAAAGGCACCGCCAACATGTGGTTGTATGCGAATCTTTTTATACCCAACACTATCCTCGTCCAAACCAACCATTACACGATACATCCAATCTCCTATCGCTCCATATGCATAGTGGTTGAATGAGTTCATCGTTTCCGATTGGAACGTTCCATCTGTTTTAATACCATCCCAACGTTCCCAAATAGTAGTTGCACCCATCTTTACAGGATACAACCATGACGGATAACTTTCCTGCAACAACAATTTATATGCAACATCTGAATAACCAAAACGACTCAGTACATGGCACAAATAAGGTGTTCCCAAAAAACCCGTGGTCAAGTGATTATTGTATCGCTGAATATTTTTCACCAAACGCTCCGCAGCTTGCTGGCGAAGGGTTTCAGGCATCATATCAAACTGCAGCGCCAGTACATAAGATGTTTGCGTGTTAGATATTGTAACGCCATTGGGAGTAAGATATTCTTTCACAAATGCATCCTTAACGTTTTTAAGCAATGCAGAATATTTCGCTACATCATCTGATTTGCCTAACACTTCTGCTGCGTTGATAAGCAACTGTGTTGAATGTGCATAGAAACATTGCGCAATTAAATTCTTATCAGTTACTGCCGAAGCGCCATCAGGATCATTGTTGCCTACACTGAAAAAGAGCCAATCGCCAAAGTGGCTGCCATTCTTCCATAAATTGTCAACCGCTTGTTTCTGCATATAATTCACCCAGGCCTGCATACTTGTATATTGCGCCTCTAAAATTCTTTTATCACCGTATGCGAGATACAGGTTCCATGGAATAATAGTTGACACATCTGCCCAGCCTGTCGACCCGCCATCCCAATTCGCGAGAACGTTAGGTATAACATGCGGAACACGACCGTCGGGCATTTGATCTGCTGCCACATCTTTCAACCATTTGGTGAAGAAGTTATTGGCGCCCCGTAAAAACATTGCCGTACGTGAAAAGACTTGCGCATCACCTGTCCAGCCGAGCCTTTCATCTCTTTGCGGACAATCAGTCGGCACATCTAAAAAGTTGCCGCGCAATCCCCACTCAATATTATGTTGCAATTGATTGATCAATGCATTGGAACAATTGAATGTTCCCGTTTTCTCCATATCTGAATACAACACGACAGCAGTGAAATTTTCTGGCTTCAATTCTCCCGGATAACCTTCCACTTTTATGTAGCGGAAACCGTGCCATGTAAAATGCGGCTCAAATGTTTCACTTGCATTTCCCTGCAAAATGTAATGATCCTGGGCTTTTGCACCACGTAAGTTTTCTGTGTAAAAATTTCCTGCTTTGTCAAGCACTTCTGCATGTGATATCGTTATCTTATCTCCCGCATTTCCCTTTGCATTTACAACGACCCAGCCAACGAGGTTTTGTCCAAAATCAATTACCTGCTCGCCCTTAGGTGTAGTGAAAATTTTGACCGGCTTAAATGTTTCGTGTTTTTTTACAGGTTCGTTGTAAGTGGCCACCAGTAAGTTCTTCGGAAAATCATTTACCTTAACGCCGCTCCATTTTTCATCGTTATAACCAGCAATTGCCCAGCCTTTTTTATCAAGGCGTGCGTCGATTGTTTCACCTGCATAAATTCCATTTGAACGGATGGAGCCTGTTGAGGATTTCCAACTATCATCAGAAACAATTCGTTTCGTTGTGCCATCTGTGTAAGTTATATCCAACTGAAAAAGTAGAGAGATGTCTTTTCCATAATGATTTCTGCTGTGGTCAAATGAAAAGGCACCGCGATACCAGCCATCTCCTAATGTAACACCAACTGCGTTTGTGCCTTCTTTCAACAAATCAGTCACATTGTAGGCTTGATACTGCAACCGCTTGTTGTAGCTCGTCCAACCCGGTGTAAGACAAGCGTCACCAATTTTCTTTCCATTGATTTGCGCTTCGTACAATCCGTGTGCAGTAATGAACGCCGTCGCTTCTTTGATTTTCTTATCACTTGCAAATTCTTTTCGCATTAAAGGTGCGGCCCAGGTGCTATCTTCCTGGTAACCCGGACTTATCCATGATGCTTTCCAATCTGCCGCCTGCAATAAACCCATTTGAAAAGATGCAGGCGCACTCCATGCAGAAGCTTTGTTGCTATTGTCCCAAACGCGAACCTGCCAGTAGTAACGTTTTCCGGCAATTAGCGAAGGCCCCTGATATGCAACGAGAATGGATTGTTCAGAAGAAATTTTTCCGGTTTGCCACAACACTTTACTCTTTGTCAAACTTGATTTATCATCGCTTAGTTTTATTTCATAAGCGTTCTGCAAAACATTTCTTTTATCGGAAACAAGTTCCCAACTGAAATGTGGCTGCATTACATCTAATCCTACTGGATTCGTGAGACTCTCTGTCTTCAAGCGTTGTACGCTTACCTGTGCATTTGCACACAAAACAATTGCATGCAAAGCAAGAAGGAGAAATGGTAGTTTCTTCATGGCAATTTCAAAATTGAAAATTGAAAGTTCCTGCCGACTGCGTCAGTCAGGCGGGGAAAATTGAAAATGATGGTGCAATATTTCGCTAGTTTACAAATAAAAATGACAGCCTCAAAGGACTGTCATTTCATTTTTTATAAATTCATTCATACACTCATTTTCAACTTTCAACTTTCAATTTATTCTGTTCTCAAACTCTTTACAGGATTGGCCGAAGCCGCTTTGATTGCCTGGTAAACAACTGTAACAAACGCAACAAACATGATCAACAATAGCGGCAGGAAGAAAAACCAAAGGCCAATATTGATATGAAAAGCATAATCCTTTAACCAGTTTTGAAGCAGCAGGTAAGCAACAGGAATAGCGATCAAACCCGCATACAGCATAAGTTTGATATAATCTTTCGTAACCAGTGCCGTGATCTGGGCAATATTTGCACCAAGCACTTTTCTTATGCCTATTTCTTTGGTGCGTTTGGCAATGCTGTATAATGACAGACCCAGCAAACCAAGGTTGGCTATAATGATCGCGAGCACCGTGAACCACCATAGCACTGTCGAAAACAACTGATCATCTTTATACTGGCGGTTAAAAAACTCGTCAAGGAAAAAGTATTGCAATGGACTTTGCGGAAATGACGCGCTCCATGTTTGCTTTGCCCGTGCCATTACCTGTTCAATATTATTAGTTTTCAACTTCAATGAAAAGTTGTTCATATCGATATGCCTGTTCGGATAATAAATAACCGGATCGTAACTATACCGCAATGATTGCTGGTGATAATCATTCATTACACCCACAATCTTACACATGGCGCCATTCCCCGCTTGCAGCACCTGGTTAAGTGCTTCCGCAGGTTTTGAAAAGCCAAATACTTTTACGGCAGTTTCGTTAACGATAATACTTACAGGTTGAGTTGTATCGGCACCAAAGGCTTTGTCCTTGTCAAAATTTCTTCCGGCTAAAATGGTCAGACCGAAATGCGGAACAAAATATTCATCGATGCCAAAAGTCCTGCAACGCTTGTCGTCATTGGAAGACAGCAACCTGAAGCCTTCTGAACTTCCCACTTCTCCGCCCGGAACATCAGTGGAAACAGTTACGTATTCAACACCTGGAATTTGTTGCAGATCGTGTATTGCTTTTTCAACTACAACATTTTTGCTGCTGTCCATGTCTACCGTTTGTTGCAACACAAGCGTTTGATCTATATTGATGCCAAGATCGCGACTGCTCATAAATTTCAACTGTTTGTAAAAACCAATAGCGCTTCCAATTAAAATGATGGCGATTGAATACTGAAGGATTACAAGAGATTTTCTGAAGAATGCCCGATCCTTTATTGTAGCAACGCCTGCAGCAGACTTGAGTGTTTGCACCGGCCTGAATGAAGACAACACAAATGCAGGATAAAAACCAGCCACCAGTGTACTGACAACAAACAGAGCAATTATTCCTAACCAGAACAACCAGCTACTCGTTTGAAGAGCAGCAGCATCCTGATTAATAAGTCGTGCAAAGAATGGTAATGAAAGTTTGAAAAAGACTACTCCCAAAACGATTGCCATCATGTTCACCAGAAATGTTTCGGCAAGAAATTGTCGCACCAATTGTTGCTTTGAAGCGCCAACTACTTTACGCACCCCAACTTCTTTAGAACGCTCCAGTGAATGCGCTGTGGAAAGATTCACATAGTTGATCAATGCGATGAGCAAAATGAATAAAGCAGCGATGCCCAAATACTTTAAATAAGAGAGATTTCCACTACCCGCCATTTCGTAATCATAATCTGATTTTGTATGAATGTCTTTTAGTGGTTGTAAATTAAACGAAACATTGTAGCCATTTTTCTTCATCAGCTCACCCATGTAGCGTTCTGTGAATGCAGGCATTTTCTTTTGCAAAGCGGCTGCATCTGTTCCGGGCTTTAACAATAGATAAGTGTAGAAGTCGCTCCAGGTCCAGCTTTTATCAGCACCTCCCTTGGTTAGCTGAATATATTTGTTGTAGTTGAGAAGAATATGAAATTGCAGATGAGAGTTTGCAGGAATGTCTTCCAACACTGCAGTAACCTTGTAGTCCTCATGATCGTAGCGCAAAAGTTTTCCTATGGGATTTTCATTGCCAAAATATTTTTGTGCAGTTGAATGAGTAATCACCGCGTCATTCAATTGTGTAAAGGCATTGGCTGGATCGCCTTTTTCAAAAGGAAAAGAAAACACATTGAACACACCCGGGTCAACATAATAGACCATGCCGCTTTCAACGATCTTTTGATCTTCATACTGCACCACGCCCCAACGCCTTCTAAAGCGTACCACTTCTTCTATTTCAGGAAAATCCTTTTTCATGGCCGGTGCAACTGCAGGAAATGTGAAAGCAAAAGTTTGCGGCTTGCCGTTAATTTCACTTATAACCATCGGCACGCGATAGATGCGATCTTTGTTGACATTGAATGAATCGAAACTATATTCAAAGCGCAGGTAATGCACAATCAGCAGGAACGCTGCAATACCTATTGAAAGGCCCGATATATTGATAAAGGAAAAAGTCTTGTTCTTAAGAAGATTTCTCCACGCAGTTTTGAAATAGTTTTTGATCATACCTGATTTTTTAAGCAAGGTGTTGTTACTCGGATGGAACTTGCCAAAAAAATGCCAATCGTTTTAACGATTGCAAGTCAATTGGTTAGCAAGAATCCATCACGAAAGGTGTGCGGTTTCGATACAGCAAAACGTTCACTATTGAGCAATGACTGAACAACTGATTAACCGAATAACTGAGTTTTACAGTCAATCGTTCTTCAATTATTCAGTTGTTCAGTTATTCGGTTACTCAGTCACTAAACTCCTTATCTTCGCAGCTTCGAATTACCTAATCCTAAACTATTTAAATCGTGCGCCTTTTAAAGAAAACACTTAAGTACATTGGCATCTTCATTGCTGGCTTTATTGGCTTCGTTGCGATCTATCTCCTTTCAGCATTTTGCCTGGCAAAAATTGCCGTGAATAAAAACCCACAGCCATCAAGCGATGTGACAATTTACATTTTGACAAATGGCGTTCACACAGATATTGTAGTTCCCTCGAAAAACGATCAATTCGATTGGACCAAAGAAATCTGCTTTGCAAATACACATTTGAAAGACACAACTGCCATGCAATATCTTGGCATCGGTTGGGGAGACAAAGGCTTCTATCTACAAACACCAACATGGGCAGATTTAAAATTCAGCGTTGCGTTCAAAGCAGCTTTTGGCTTGAGCACTACAGCGATTCATGCTACCTATCATAACATCTTGCCTTCAGACTCCACATGCAGAAAAATCATGATCAGCAAGGAGCAGTATGGCAAACTAGTTAACTACATAACAAACAGCCTTCAACACGATGCAACGGGACACGTGATGCATATTGTGACCAATGCGAATTACGGCGACAGCGATGCTTTCTACGAAGCAAAGGGCAGCTACAGCATGTTTCACACCTGCAACACATGGGCAAATAACGGTCTTAAAAGTTGTGAGCAAAGAGCTTGTTTGTGGACACCTTTTGATAAGGGAATTTTTCAGAAGTACAAGTAGCAGTTTTAGCAATGAATCAATCGAAACTCTTTTTTTATTTAGCCGTATTCAATTTGTTGTTTGTTGTAGTGATCATTGCTGATTGCCACTTCCTTCCGCGAACGAAAGTCAACGAAAAATTCGATTTCTTTTCCGGAGTAGAAACCGGGTCAAGAAACGGCAGCTATCATACCACCTACTTCGTTTGTAAATCCGGCAGAAAATACCAGGTGCCGGAAAACTTCTATTTTCCATTCAATGAAGACTCAAGCCTAGTGATTGAGAAAACTGCTATTTTTCAAACTCCGCTATCGATCTCTTCTCCCACGAAATGGGATCAAAATACTTCAGACATTAGTCAAATAGATAACAACCGGGCCTTCAAAGCAATACTAATCGCCCTGACGATCGTTTCACTTTGTGTAATCATCCGGAGAAAAACATTTGCAGCATCCGGCCTCGACATAATAATGCTATCGATCGCATTTTATATGGGCCTGGTGCTAATCGTTTTTTTCTAGACTAATTTACCACAGCCACCACTCAGCGCCAAAGCCAATGTACTGTCCAAAACTTTTCACGCCTGATTGCTGCAGATAATCGGAGTAAAGATTATTGCTCGCGAATTTGTTGTAGAACGCAATCTCATAAATAAAACGCAACTGTGGCCTGCTCCACACATCACGCTTGGCGAACGGAACAATCGTTGGGATAATTCCAAATTTCAAGATCGTAGCATAAGGCTGCGATCCATCTTTGCGAGCGGCGTAGTTTATTTCGTGGTTCAGGTGGAACCAATTGGTGATGTACCATTCTCCCCGGAACCCAACAGCGATATCTGTTTTTTGATTAAACACCAATCTGCCCATGAAGTCAGGCGCTTTGTTGCTGCTGTCTGCCGCGCCTCTGCTGTGTGTATAAATACCATAAGCATTCAGTGAATAGTTGCGATTGAAATTGGCAAGAAAATGTTCAGTCAATGCAACGGAATATGCTTTCTTGAATTTTTGCGTAGTTATGTTCGGCGCTCCATAAGTAAGAAACGTTCTGGAACCACCGCCATCACCGCCGTTTGCAATGCCATAACCATACCTTATCGAAAACTGCTGAAACGAACCTGCCAGCAACTTTTTCAACTCTACCTGGTGTTTTACTCCCAGCACAAAACCAATATCCGCAGGATAATTATAGTTTGCTGTATCATTTTTGGTAGCACTGTTCAATTTGTGAAATTCACCCATCAACTTAAATTGTCCATACTTGCTAGACAGTTGCTGTTCTATGATGTAGACCTGTCTGCCACGAAGTCCCAGCACCGGCGTTGTATCGCGGATATTCAAATAAAAATAAGGTGGAACAGAACTGTTCGTATCTACAGCGCCGGGCAACATGACAGAAAATTGAGTGTTCTTATACTTCACGCCCACTCCCTGGCTGCTATGATCGTCGAAGTGAAAATAGTCGATAATGTGAATATCGCCTCCGCGAAAATAACGGGCACCTATCCACGCTGACCAATCGGAACCTGCAATCTTTTTCGCTTCTACATATAACTCAGGAATGGTGGTGGTGATGCTGCCGTAAGATTTTGAAGTGCTGTTGCCGATCAACTGACCCTGCGTGGGAAAGAACCCGAATCTTATTTGCGCATCCAAAGTAGAAGTGTCCTTATTTGCTGTCGCCGGAAAAAAATGGAAGGCCGTTCCAAGTTCAAAATAATCCCCCTGCTCCAACCTGCCACCAACTGCGCCCATACCTTTCAAATTCAGGCTGCGTCCCACTTTGCCGGTAACGTCCGGCGCCCAGCCAGCACCTACACGACCGTAAGAACCAATTGAGAAATATTTGTTTTGAATAACAGGTTCCTGGGCCATAGCCTTAAACGTTAGGATAATGGCAAAACCAAAAAATATCACAGGCAAGATTGAGCGAGGCATGGCGTGGGTTTGTTCCAATAACAAACCAGTGCAGATTGGGTTTAATTTCCTGCACATTATTTCAGGCAGCAAGTTTCACGCAAACGCGCAAAGAGTTTCTCGCGGCGAGCGCAGCGGAGCAGCGACGCAGAGGGTCTCACGCAAAGGCGCAAAGGGAAATGGGTTTATTGCGAAGTTTCTTATCTATTTCAAAAGCAGCAAGCTCGGAGAGAAAGGCGCAAAGAGTCCCCGATTGTTGTCATCTCGAATGAAGATTCGAAAGAAAGAAGAAAGTCGCACAGCAAGTACCCTTTGTGCCTCTGCTCGTACGCGTCTAATGAGTTTTACAAATCCGATCAGTGGATAAAAGAAAGCTATGTTGATACAGGTGGCAAATGGATAAGCTATCCGCCCGATGGACGACACGGTAAATAATCATCAATCCACGGTCAATTATGAATTCTGAACCGCGTTATTTTTTTTCTCATTATCAAAACAACTGGCTGCACAATAAAAAACAACAGATATCAAAAACAATAGGAGGTATCGGTCATTAACAATTTGCCTCCAGCGCAAGATCAAACTAAACAACGACATTATTGCCATGTTCGCCATGATTGGATCCGGCTTTTCGAAAACAATCACCACTTCAGGATTGCGGCTGTCTTTTAAGAGAACGTATATTGTTAGTAAAACTGCACCTACGTTTAAAGCAGTTATCAAAGCGCAGGTTTTTACCCATATTGGTGGTCCCTCGCTGAAAGCACCGCCCTGAACACTTTCGATTATGCGTTGAACTATCCAAACACATAACAGTCCAAGCACATAAAAAAAATTTATAGGGGCTACGGTTCGTTGAACTTTGAAAAGGGATATCATGCCTCCGAAGATATGTTTACCTTCTCAGTATTACAAGTTTAATGGCGATAGTCCTTTGCACCTTTCCGCCTTATGTTGCTTTGGGTGAAACTTCGCCGCGCCCGCCGCGAGAAACCTTCGCGTTCTCTGTTTTCCCTTTGCGCCTTTGCGTGAAAAATAGGTGTCACACCCAAAGAGACCCGCCGCGTCGCTGCTCCGCTGCGCCCGCCGCGAGAAACCTCTGCGTGAAATCCACTTTTCGACGTTTTTTTATTTTTTGTCGAAACTGCTTATCTTTGTCTTGCAATTCTTTTCCAATGGTAACAAATACTCTTACTAAAGAAGATCTTATGCAGGAGCAGATTCTTTCCGCAGCGAGGGAACTGTTTCAGAAATTTGGTCGCGACAAAGTGACTATGGATGATGTTGCAAAAGCTGTTGGCAAAGGACGAAGCTCCCTCTACTACTACTACAAGAACAAAGACGAGGTTTGGGTGGCAGTTATGACCACAGAACTGGAAGAAGTGCTGGCCGCAATTTTACAGGCTGTAAAAGAAGCGTCTACTCTGGAAGAAAAACTCTTTGCTTTTTGCATCACCAAGTTGAAAATGATGCGTAAAAAAAGAGCACTTTACCACATTACCGTTGCTACCAACCGCGACGCAAGCGCCAATGTAAAAAGTAATCCGGCGAGGCGCAAGGCGCATCTGAAAAAAGAGAGCCTTATACTGAACCAGATCTTAACCAATGGCATGAATAATGGCGAATTGAACACCCTGGACAAAAAAGAACAGGATGTTCTTGTGTTTGTTTTAATCAGCGGTTTGCATGGCCTCGAAAAGGAAATGGAAATTGAAAAAGGCTACAACCTCGAACCTGCCATCAGAACACTGACCAACATGATCCTAAACGGCCTGAGAAGTAAGTAATTTTTTTTGAGCAACTTTCGACATTTTTATATTTTTTGTCGAAAAAGAAACAATGTCACGACTAATTCAAAATGAAACCAACCAGGAAAATAAATACTTTCAAAGCTTTTGAAAACCGCAACTACACCTTGTTTTTCTGCGGACAATCAGTTTCGCAGATCGGAACGTGGATGCAGCGAACCGCTGTGAGCTGGGTCGTGTATTCAATTACGCATTCTGCATTCATGCTTGGGTTAACGGTGTTTGCATCGCAGTTTCCCGCCTTCCTACTTACTTTATACGGCGGCATTATTTCCGACAGATTTAATCGACATAAGATATTATACATCACACAGACAGCTTCTATGCTGCAATCTTTATTGCTCGCCGTTCTTGTGTTGACCAATCACTACAATATCACTCTTATCCTGATACTCAGCACCATACTTGGTATTATCAATGCTTTTGACGTACCGGCAAGGCAACCACTTGTGCATGAACTGGTACGCAACAAAGATGATTTGCCCAATGCATTGGCGCTAAACTCAGCAATGGTGAATATGGCACGCTTGCTCGGTCCGGCGCTATCGGGAATTGTGTTGCAAAAATTTGGAGCGGGAATATGTTTTATGTTAAACGCAATAAGCTTTGTAGCAGTACTCATCTCGCTGCTGTTATTGAAACTTCCCCCATACGTTCGGTCGGCAACAAAAAAGAGCATCAAAACCGAATTATCAGACGGTTATCAATACATGAAACGCACGCCATCTATAGGTTTGATCGTTCTTATGCTTTCAATAGTCAGTTTGTTGGTGATGCCATATGACACGCTCATTCCTGTTTTTACAAAAGTTATATTTAACGGAGATGCGGCAACATATGGATACATCTGCAGCTTCATGGGTTTGGGCGCCATTTCTGCAACGCTTTTTTTGGCTTCAGCAAAAAAAGGAACCGACCTTAAGAAAGTATTGTTGTTTGCCACTATTATTTGGGGAGCGGGGCTCATTTGCTTTTCACACATTCAGCACTTCGCTTTGGCAATGGTCTTTGCCGCGATGGCAGGCTTTGGATCCAATTCCCAAAGCACCATTTGCATAACGCTTGTGCAAGTGCAAGCAGATCCATCGATGCGTGGCAGAATGATCAGTTATGTCGCGATGGCAATATTTGGAATGCTGCCATTAGGAAGTTTGGTAACAGGTTTCGTTTCACAAAAAATCGGTGCACCCAATACCATGTTGATCCAGGGCATCATTGCGTTGATCGTCGCTTTCATGATCTTTAGTTTTTTACGAAAAAATAAACTGGATGAAGAAAAACAAACAGAACTGGCAGCAGCAGAAAATGCTTTAGCTGAAGAAATGTAATTCAAAACATAAACAAACATACAATGGCTCAAAACAAACAAAACACAGCTTTGCTCATGATGGATTTTCAGGCACAGATGCTTTCTTCCTTGGAAGGCGCCGCACCTATCATCAGTAATGCAAAAAAAGCGCTTGATTTTGCCCGCAAAAACAATATTCCGGTAATGTATGTCAGGGTTTGCTTCAGAGCGGGCGGTCCGGAAATCAGTTCTAAAAACAAAGGCTTCTCCGTGTTAGGAAAAGATATGTGGACCTCAGAATTTGCAGAAGCATGGAAACAAATTCATGCTGACGTTGCGCCACTTGAAAACGAAGTCATCATCGACAAACGTCGCGTGAGTGCTTTTTCAGGAAGCGATCTCGAAGTGCTTCTAAGGGCGTATGGCATTGAACACATGGTTCTGACGGGCTTTGCAACAAGCGGCGTTGTATTATCTACATTAAGAGAAGCTGCAGACAAAGACTATCAAATCACCGTCCTGCACGATTGCTGCGGCGACAGAGATGAAGAAGTGCATCGCGTCTTAACTACTAAAGTTTTCCCGAGACAGGCGGAAGTGTTGTCGGTGGATGAGTGGACGAAATAACTGAGTAACTGAATAACTGAGTGGTTGATATTCGATTTTTCACAATGAACGTCGACCATTCAGTTATTCAGTTATTCAGTTATTCAGTTATTCAGTTATTGTTTCCTCGCTATATCCCTCGCAATCTTCTTCGCATCCATCGCTATCTCACGTATCTGTCCCGTTGGGCTTATCCAATAGCCACAGAAATACAAGCCGCCTTTGCCGAAATATTTTTGATGATCTATGCTAACCAGCAAATCATCGAAACGTTCTTTTTCCACACTAAGTATTTTTTCAAATCCGGTGTGATATCCAATCGCTGCAACAATCGCATCAAACCTGTCCACTCTCCCATTTTTAAAGTACACAATGTTGTCGGTAATGTGGTCAATCCCTCCCATCACTTGTATGTTGCCCTGCCGGATGTACTTTATTGTGCCGATATCAAGCACAGGCGCTTTATGATCTTTTTGTATTTGCCGCAAAGGACCGTATGGCATTGGTTGCAAACCAAGTTTGTGAATGTCTCCTATCAGCAATTTCATCAAGGGTCTACTGATTAAATCGGCTACAGCAGGTGGCAGGGGATTCAGCAAAATACTTAGCTCAAGTACCGGAATGCCGAACACATCACGCGGCACGACATTCACCGGGGAACGAACAGACATCACAGGTTTTGCGCCCTGTTCAAACAAGTCTATAGCTATTTCGCAGGCAGAGTTGCCAAAGCCAACAACCAATACTTTTTGTCCGCTAAAATCTGTACCTGTTTTGTATTCGCTGCTATGCATGATCTTTCCGGGAAAGGTTTCCATTCCTTTGAAGAACACGGCCCTTGGTTCGCCAAAAGCGCCGGTGGCCATCACAATATATTTTGATGCAATTTCATCTTTGTTCGTTTTCGTAATCCACCCGCCATCCGCTTGTGTGATAGAAAACGCTTCCGTGTTGAAAAACGGGTTGATATTAAAAGCAGACTTGTATTCGTTTAAATATTCTATAACCTGTTGCTTTGCAGGATAACGCGAAACAGTGCGATCAAATTTTTTGTAAGGCAAATGAGAGAACCTTTTACTCGTGTGCAAGTGTAAGCGATCATAATGCCTGTGCCATGGAGCAGCAACGCAATCACTTTTTTCTATGATAGCGTATTCAATTCCCTGCTTTTGTAAAGAAGCCGCAACGGCCAAACCGGCAATGCTTGCGCCAATTACAAGCGTGTTGGTGACCATAGGAAACAATTAATAGTTAATAAAGAGTAATTAAGTAGCGGGCATTCGTTATCGACGTGATGTCTTTGGTTTTTCGGGCATTATTGGCGTTGCTTTTCTCAGTGATGACAAGATACAAAAGTTAGGCAGAATTTATACACACAAAGCTTTCCGTCAAAAGGAAGCTTTCTCTTTCTGTTTTTTTTGCGTAAATTCATGATAGAGCGTGACCAGCATCATCAACAACCCGATTAGTTTTCCGCTATTTACATTTCTTAAAACTAACGATCATGCGTACAAAAAAACTGCCTGAAGACTTCGAGTACGTTCCAGAAATGTCGAACGACGATTATTATCCCCCTTTCCTCGTCGACAAACTGAAAGGCGCCTTTAAAGAAATTGTCGACCAACTTGAAAAAGGCAATCTTTCCAACAACGATATCCAGCAATTGTTTGATAAGATGATGGTAAAAACAAATGCCCTGCAGGAGGAATTTGAAGAAAACGACAGCGAGTTCGACACCGTTGCCCGCGAATCCATAGGAATGACAATCGACAAAGTGTTGAAGTATTTTGAAATTGCGATGAACGTCGAGGAAGCGATTAGAGAGCGGGATTGGTGAAAACCAATTTGAAAATTTGAAGATTTGAAAATTTGAAAATGAGGTCGCCGTAAGGGCGAATTGCATTCGCCCTGATGCACCCGCGGGTAGTTAAAAGTTGAAAATTGAAAATTGAAAAAGAGGAGATGCGTTGAATGCGTCTAACGTTGATTGTCCCGAATACAAAATATCAAAGAGCCGACAGCTACAAAAGTTGTCGGCTCTTTGTCGTTTAATGCATCTTCAATTTTCCTTCATCTCATCTTTTCGCCACCTACGAAACAATCTGTCTTCTAATCTAATCATAACAAATCGTGACAATCTTGAAAATCTGCTTTCCATGCATTTTCAATTTTCAACTTTCAATTTTTCAATTCAAACATTGTTGATTGTGAGAGAGGGCGAATGCAATTCGCCCCTACAATTAAAAAACACCTGACAAAACACATAATGTAATTATCTGACTCTACGCAACCAATAACATCACGTTAACATAACCTCCACGTAACACAAACTTAACATCGTCATTCTACTATTGCGCCCTGAAAATTTTCACAACCAAACTTTTGACAAAAAAAATGCTGTGTGTTACGTTGATCAGTATCCACGCTTCATTTTTTACCAAATCAAACCTAAATGAATCTTTCTACCGCAAATTGCCGCGGGCCGCAAAAGCCCGGCAGCGCTTACTTTACCGCCACTGATTCGTCGGCAGGTGTAAGAAGCAGAAAACAAAAACAAGTTTCTCTTTTGAGCATTATTGCACTGGTACTATTCTGCGGCGCTTCATTTGCGCAGCAAAAAATTGTATCTGGTTCCGTAAAAAATGTGGCTGACAACAAACCTGTTGCCGGCGCATCTGTAATGATCAAAAAATCGAAGAAAGGAACCAACACAGACATTGATGGCGTGTTTAAAATCAGTTGCGCCGAAGAAGACACATTGGTTATTTCTGCCGTTGGTTTTAAAGCTAAAGAAATAAGAGTTGGCAAACACACGCAGCTCAGCATTAGCCTGCTGGGTGCCGCAACAGATTTGCAGGAAGTGCAGGTAGTAACTGCGCTGGGCATTAAACGTGCCAGCAGGTCTCTCGGTTATTCCACCACAACTGTAAAGGGCGATCAATTAACAGAAGCAATGGCGGGCAACTGGACAGATGCATTGTCTGGAAAAGTAGCCGGTTTGAATCTTATCAGATCAAACAGTGGTCCTGCTGGTTCTAACAAGATTATTCTTCGTGGCGAAAACAACCTTACGGGCGACAACGAAGCGTTGATCGTTGTGGATGGAGTGGTGATCAACCAGGGAAGCGGAAGGAGAACGGCCAACGGTGGTGAAACTGTTTATGGCACGGGCAGCGATAACATGCCGGCTGATTACGGTAGCAACCTGAATGATATCAACCCTGCAGACATTGAAGATGTGCAAGTACTGAAAGGGCCCGGCGCCGCAGCATTGTACGGACAAAGAGGTGCAAACGGTGCGATCATCATTACAACAAAGTCTGGTGGTGCAAGCAAAAAAATGAGTGTAACAATTCGTTCCAACGCAAATGCTGAAAGAGTCAACCGCTGGCCCGATCTCCAATACCAATATGGTCAGGGGCTTGCCGGCGCCGATTATTATTCGTACGGTTCAGGAGGTCCGGATGGTGCGAGCACAAGTGGTACGAGTTCTGCCTACGGTCCTAAGTTTGACGGACAACAGTTCTATCAATTCAACCCGGTTACACAAGCACGTGATACTGTAAGATCTCCATGGGTTGCTTACAAAGATCAGACCCGTGAATATTTCCAAACCGGCCAAACATATACAAACAGCATCAGCGTAGAAGGTGGTACGGAAAAAACAACTGCAAAATTTGGTTTGACAAATGTTTCCAACAAATGGATACTTCCAAATACAGGTTACAAGAGAAACACCGTTTCTATGTCGGTTAACTCTAAGCTAAGCGATAAACTCACTATCTCATCCAAAGTTGATTACAACAACAAATGGAGCGACAACTTACCTGGCGCGGGTTACGGTAACCAGTCAATCATGTACTGGTACATTTTCTGGCAACCAAGTGCAGATCTTAACTGGTTGAAAAATTACTGGCAAAATGGTAAGGAAGGCAGAGCAATTGAATATCCATTCAGCTCTTTCCCAGAGAACCCATACGCTGTTGCATACGAGTTCATCAATAAAACAAACCGCAACGCCGTAACAGGTAATATCCAGGCTACTTACAATTTCAATAAAGAATTGAGCCTGCAGGTGAGAACCTCTCTGGATATGTCTTACGAGCAACGTGCACAAGAGCGCCCTTATGATGCGGGTGCGAAATTCCCTAAAGGAAGTTACCGTACACAGAACATTTTCTCAATGGAATCAAGCGCTGACTTCTTCTTAAAATATGCAAAGAAGATCAATCACGATTTTGACGTCTCAGCTTCATTCGGTGGAAGCATGTTGAGAAACAACTACAACAGAGATGAGGTTCGTGCAGATTCACTTACTTATCCTGGCATCTACTCAATGGCCAACGCAGCAGGTCCTTTGGTTACCATGCCTTGGAAAAGCAAGTACAACATCAATAGCTTGTATGGCATCATCACTGCAAACTATAGAAACATGCTTTACCTTGATGTGACAGGAAGACAAGACTGGAACAGTGTTTTGGCAACACCGACACGTACAGAAAACGCAGGCTTCTTCTACCCTTCAGCTAACCTGAGTTTCATTTTATCTGATGCTGTAAAACTTCCTAAATCAATCAGCTTTGCGAAACTTAGATTCTCTGCATCAGGCGTAGGTAGCGGTGGTACGACTCCGTATATCACATCGTTCAACTACACATCTGCAGGTAGCTTGTGGAGTGGCGGTTTGGAAAATCCAACAACACTGGCGAATCCAAACTTAAAGCCTCTTAAAACCATTACGTATGAAGCGGGCGCAAACGTTGAGTTCTTCAAAAACCGCCTGGGCTTTGATGTTGCCGTGTACCAGGGCAGCACAAAGAACCAGATTCTTAACCGCATCGTTGACCAGTCTTCAGGTTATGCAAAATCATTGATCAACATTGGGCAGGTAAACAATAAGGGCATCGAGCTTTCAGTAAATGCTACGCCGGTCATGAACCCTCATGGTTTCAAATGGACCACTGGGCTTGTTTTCTCTAAAAACGTAAACACGATCAAACAGTTGGCGGATAGTTCAGTTGTATTGTTCAATGGTCCTACAGGTGGTGCGCAGTTGGTGGCACAGGTTGGCGGCAGCATGGGCGACTTGTTTGGAAGAGGCTATGTGCGTGCCCCGGACGGACAGGTTGTATATGATGCTACCACCGGTTTCGCATTGATCTCTGACAACGTAAAAAAATTGGGTAACACAAACCCTAAAGGAAAAATTGGTTTGACGAACGATTTCACTTACAAACAGTTCCACATGCACTTGTTGTTTGATGCACAATATGGTGCCGTTGCTTATTCACTTACACATTACAAACTTGCTGAGCAAGGTAAAATCACCAGCACACTTCCGGGAAGATACAGCGGTATCGTAGGTAATGGTGTAGTAATGGGCAAAGACGGTTCTTACACGAAAAATACAACCATCGCTACAGATATCGACAATTACTACCGTTCACATTTTGGTGTTGATAACGCTGAAGGAAGCACGTTCTCTACAGACTTTATCAAGTTCAGAGAGTTGAGTCTTGACTATACAATCAATCCTTCTATCACAAAAAGAATCGGTGTACAACGAGTGACTGTAGGTGTTTACGGAAGAGATCTTTTCATCTGGAGCAAATGGCCGGGCTTCGATCCTGAGTTCGGAACATTGAATGGTTCTGACATTCTCCAGGGTTTTGAAATTGGTCAGTTCCCTTCTACAAGATCATTCGGAGCTAACATCATCGTTGGTTTGTAACATTATTAAGTGAATTATTATTTACGATTATGAAGACAACTTTTTATAAAATTTCAACTGCAATAATCGCGTTCAGTGTTGCACTTACTTCCTGTACAAAAAATTTTACGGACGTAAACACTGATCCGAACAATACGCCGAAAGCTTTACCACAACAGCTTTTGGCGCCTGCTTTGGCAAGCACTTTAAACTATAACCTCATCAGGAACCGCAACGTAAACAATGAATTGATGCAGGTTACTGTTGACATGGGCGATGGTCAGGGAGAAATTTTCAGATACGATATCCGCGATAACGTTTCTGATTATTTGTACAATGGTTGGTTCACGGATCTTACTAACTACAAAGACCTTTACAAAACAGCGAGTGATTCTATTACGCTCAACACTTCGTACATGGGTATCTCACAGATCTGCCAGGCATGGGTTTATTCTATGTTGACAGATACTTACGGAGATGTTCCATATTTCCATTCAAACGAAGGAAGAGACAGCCTGAACTTTACTCCTGCATTTGATAAACAAAAAGATATCTACGCAGACATCTTCAAAAGACTGGATGCCGCTGATACTTTGCTGAAAAAGGGAACTGCTATTGTTCCTAACAGTGATCCTGTATACAACGGTGATGTTACCAAATGGAGAAAACTTGGCAACTCATTATACCTGCGTTTACTACTTCGCATTTCGGGCAAGCAGGATGTTGCAAGTGATTGCATCAAACAGATCCAAAGCCGCATTGCAGATACTATCAATCATCCTATCATGACTAGCAATGCTGAGTCTGCAATTTTAAAATGGACAGGTGGTGCGTTGGTTTCACCTTATGTAAGTGTAAGGGCGCAAGACTTCAGATCGCCTGCGATTTGCAGCTTCTTCATCGATCACCTTGCCACATGGAACAGCCCGTTCATCGACATTCCTACATACGGTACAAATGGTGTGTGCAGATGGGGTATTGCTCCTGCTGCGGGTAATTTCATTGGTGTGCCAAGCGGATACTCTCCGGGTACAGGTGCACCAAAAGGCGCTTACTTCTATGCAACGGATCAAACTGTTAACAGCGCTGTTCCGCTTACGTTGCAAACAGATCCGAACACCGGCATCATCATGACCTATTCAGAATTTAATTTCATTATGGCAGAGTGTATCGTCAAAGGTTGGATCAGCGGAAAAGCAGGCGACTACTACAACGCAGGTATTCAAAGTTGTATTACACAGTGGATCCCAACATGGAACAAGGATATCAAAACATACATAAGTGGCGCCGATATCACATGGGATGATACAGCAACTTTAGATGAGAAAATGGAAATGATCCATTTGCAGAAATATTACGCATTGTTCCTTACCGACATGCAGCAGTGGTTCGAATACCGCCGTACGGGTCACCCTGTATTACCTAAAGGAGCTGGTCTGCAAAACAATGGTGTAATGCCTGCAAGATTAAAATATCCGGTGTACATCCAGTCCACAAACCCTACCAACTATAAAGCAGCTATTGTTTCACAAGGAACAGATGCGATCAGCACGCAGGTTTGGTGGCAGAAACCGTAATCAATTGAAAATGGAAAATTGAAAATGATTTTTTAGTGGAGAGTTGAGAGTTGTTAAATCGATTTATGAATGAGATGATTTTCAACCTTTCGAAAAATTAAATTAAGCAAGCACACATTCGACATAACGGACAAAACAACACGGCGGAGAAAACAAAAAAATCGATCCGTGTAAATCAGTCCAGTCTGTGTCATCTGTGTGCTAACTCAAAAAAACTTATAATGAAACAACTATTAAAGTATTCCTTCTTCGCGCTGGCAATAGCTTTATTGTGGGGATGCAAAAAAGACGTTTATCCGGGCGGCGTTCCGAGCCTTTACATTTCTATATTCGATGTAAGACCTTTGTATAAAGGAACAGATGTTACCCTTAAAGCAGAACTGCTTGGCGGTTCAGATAGCATCGCGTGTATGGTGGTTTCTGACCCTTCCGGTGGTAATATGCCGGCAGGATTGGTGAGTGTACAGGACGCACGCCGCTTATCTAAAGTGAGAGGTATTTCTATCGATCTTGGAACGGCAGCAACCAAATATAAAAGTGGTGATTCACTAGTGGTGAAAATCTCCGGTGGCACGTTGACGAGACCAGATGGCATTCTTAAAATTACAGGCCTTACGGAAAGCAACATCAGAAAGGTTTCTTCAGGAAATACCCTGGCATTTACACAGGTTACAAATGCAGCGATAAATGCAAATCCGGACAACTACGAAAGTGTGTACGTAACGGTTTTTAAAGGCGTTTTTGATCCTGTACTTGCCAAAGGTGAAACATTGCGCGGCGATAAAAACATGAACGATAGTTATGGCAATATCACTTTGCATACAGAGGCGACTGCTGCTTTTGCAGATACAGTGGCGCCGGTTTTTGCAAACTACTCCGGAATTGTGTTTTGCACCACTAATGGTAAAACGCGAACCCCAGCGTTGCGTTTGCGCAATGTAAATGACATTCAGCTTTTGAGCTCTGAGCCTGTCATTGCGCCGGTTGTAATTACCGGTTTCATGGCCGATCCTTACAAAAGCGATACCAATTACGAGTACATCCAATTAAAGGCAACGAAAGATATAGACTTTTCTGCGACGCCATTTGCAGTTGTAACGACAAACAATGCGGGAGCTTCCACTCCAACAGGAAACCCTGTCAATGGTTGGGCTACGGGTGGGTTGCGCACGTATAAACTCAACCTCGCCTCGGGAACCGTAAAAAAAGATCAATTCTTCTACGTGGGGGGCACAATGAAAAAAATCAACGGGGCCAACTCTACTGACATCAGTTCTGCAAACTGGATCAAAAATTATGACTATACACGCTTGTCCGGACAAAGCTTTGGTGGCGCTACAACGAACCTCCTCGCAAATAGCGGAAACGCTTCGGGCATTGCGGTATTTGCGGATAGTGCAGTAACAGCAAGCTCTGTACCCGTTGACGTTATCTTTATTGCAACAGGTGGTACGATCTACGCTGCAGGCCCTCCAGAAGTAGGTTATCGTATTACATACACAGACTTTTATGACATCAAAAATCCGAAAACGTTGAAATCTCAACCCTTTTACAGAGCAGGAACGAACACCCAGGCTTTCATCTATCCTACACCGGGGGATGCAGGATATTTTGAAATGCTCGGGGGAACATATAACCCGACCACAGGAAGATGGAAAACAGCAAGAACGCAGGTTAACGTGCTACTTTCTCCTACCTCTCCTATCAGCCAAATTGAAACGGGCGGTACGAAGATCGAATAGTCTCCCTCTTTAATCCCTGACTTGACAGAGCCGGCTGCAAAGCCGGCTTTGTTATTTTAAGCGGTTAAACATCGTTTTAAATTAACGTAAATGGGTAAACTTTTAATGGGAAGACTTGTTATTCACGCATAACAATTAATACTTAAGGCCTCATACGTACTCTCGATTTTCACCACCAAACATTAACCGTCGAACTAATCCTTTGATTACTGAATAGTTATCTTCTTACACCATTTAAAAAAAATTTGTATGAAAAAAATCATTAGCCGTCTTTTAATCATTTCTGCGCTGGTATTTGTGAGTCATTCGCTTTCTGCTCAAATGCCTTCTGCCTCTGAAAGAGCGATGAAACAAACAAATTGGATGAAATCTGCCTTAAAATTGACTGACGATCAGGCTACCAAAGTACAGGACATTAACTTAAAGTATGCTAACAAAATGGATGAATTGCACAAGAGCGCAGCCACCAAGGATCAGAAAATGGCAAGTATGAAAACCGACGAAGCCGCAAAGGATGCTGAAATCAAAGCAGTACTAAATGACAGTCAATATAAAACTTACTTGCAGAAGAAGGAAGAAATGAAAAAGGAAATGAAGGAAAAAATGAAAGAAAAGAAAGGGGAAAAATAAGATAGTGACCAGGTAAGCCAGCTTCAACCTTGGTAATTAAAAGTAAAAATTCAAAAGTCAAAAAGGCCTCAGTGT
>Ga0318567_10000229_pt1 | contig 25309 bp, 18 predicted proteins | sample GRESIP088b5f20_FD_203691 | JGI IMG/M metagenome (GOLD analysis project Ga0318567, IMG submission 203691) | Tropical soil microbial communities from Luquillo Experimental Forest, Puerto Rico - GRE.SIPMG.088b5f20 | ecosystem: Environmental > Terrestrial > Soil > Tropical forest > Bulk soil...
TTGATTTTTTGTATTGCCGGAAATTTTATATAAATGCTTTTTATAAATTCATCAATAATATCCTGTCCTAGATTAGTGAGTGAGTTAAAGCATGTAGCAGTATTCCGCTCATTGCCAAATACCAATAAGTCAATCAAGATGCCATTGGCATGTACCAGCATGTAATTTATCTCTAAATTAGAATGATATAGTTTTATATAATGACAAGTAGTTATAAATGAATTATACCTTTCGATTAAGAAAGATTCATATTCTACTGGTAGTCCTTTGTGAAATTCTATTGATATCATATTTTTAATTGATAAGGAATAAGTAGTTCTTAAAACACTCCCTTTTTGTTTCTTCCTTATTTTGAAATCATAAATGTAACTATCTTATGTTGTGTTTTATAATTGCGTAGCTATTGGTCCATCAACTTGGATGAAGAGAATTTCTTCTGCACTTTTTTATTAAATTTCTTATCGGCTTAGAGAGGTTTGATCGTTTGACGTTCGTTAAGGCTCTATAGAGAATAGTTTTAAAATTATTGGCAATGAAATTTAAAGAATATGACCTATATATAAAATAGGAAAATAACGGATAATGTTTTCCCAATAACCTCTTTTTTAGATCACTCTCTCCCCATAAGAAATGGAAAACAGACAATTCCTTTTCAATAGCGGTTTCAATAATGAAGAATGCACATATTTCCCCTATACTATATTTGTTAAACTCAATATCGTAGGCAGTTACATGGCCAAATATTCCTTTGTTTATGATAGATGAAATAGTACCTGCTACAATCTTACCATCTATTTCTATGTAGGCGACGCACCCATAGTGCTGTGAGTAACTGTATATTTTATTCTTATAAGCGTTGTCGATTCCGGGAATCGTCCCTTTGGATTTCATTCGGTCAACGTTTAATTGTATGATTCGGTCAATAATAACTTTATCTATTTCATTTCCAAGTTTTGTTATGAATTTGGCAGTAGGATAATCCCGTAACAATCTGACCCTGCGATTCTTTATGTGCTGGCGGGTGCTTCGCCCCAGTTTTGAATAGTATTCATCCATCGTGGTTGGCAAGTGCAGAATGTGATCGTCGGATTTAAAAAATAAGATGGACTTATTTAAAGCATAACTTTGATACGATGCTTCAATCTTAATCTTTTGTATCCTTGGATATTCTGCAAATATGCCTTGTACAAATTCAGAGATAATATTTTGATCTATATAAGCAAGCGAATTGAAACAAATGGAAATATCTTTTTTGTTGCCAAACACCAGCAATTCGACTAGCTGGTCATTCTTATAAACAAGTGCATAGTTAATATCATAATCCGGATAATATACTGCCATGTAATGGCAGGTAGTAATAAAAGAATCATATCTGCTTATGAGGAAAGATTCATATTCTACTGGCAATCCTTTATAATATTGAAATGATATCATGCTCGCCTGATTTAGGAATCAATTAATATGTGAAATATTGAGATCAAAAAAACTTAAGAACGGGTAAAACACTTTTTACGCGTAATACTTTTAGTTACTTATTCTGTTTAAAATATCTTTCAGCCTATTTTCAAATATCGGTAACGTAAATTCATTTTTGTACTTTATCCTTCCTGCTTTTCCCATTTGTTGACGTAGTTCCGGATTCTTTATTAATAGCTCTAATTTGTCAGCTAATGCTTCAACGTTTCTTTGCGGAACAAGATATCCGGTGGTTCCATTCTCAATTATATCCGGAATTCCTCCTTCAAAAGTAGAAACAAGCGGTAGCCCGAAACTCATTGCTTCTAAGAGTACCAAGGGAAAACACTCGTTGAAATAATAGGTTGGAAATGCGAAAATATCAGCATTCATAAAGATATCGTGCTTGTCTTTGCCAAACTTTTTTCCGAGATAAACTACACGGTCAGTCATTCCTTTTTGAACTACTCTTTTATTAAATTGTTTGGCACTTAAATCTCCTTCTGCACCAATCAGATTACATTCAAAATCAAATCCTTTTTGTTTTAAAATGGCACATGCATCTACTAATACAAAGACTCCTTTTGATTCAAGCAGGTTTGATAAAAATAAAATCTTAGCTGGATCTTCTTTTGATTTGACTGGACTCTCTATGTCTCCAACAGTATCTTCAATTCCATTTGGACAAATATGTACCCTCGAAGCTGGCACAAAGGTTTCAATGTCCTGATACAATTGTTTAGAAAGCAAGATAACATCTGCATTATTAAAGACAAAACGGTATAAACGAGAATTTATCTTGTTTGTTTGAAAGTGTTTAATTCCCTTGTTGTGGAGATGATAAATCCGTTTGATCTTAAAAAGACGAAGCAGGGCTACTAATAGAACATCTTTGTAGAAAGGGATACCGGTTGCAGTTAATGCAAGGTAACCAACGTCCGGTTTGTCTTTGAGGATATCGAATAACAGCTTAAACCAAACCTTGATAAATCGAATAACTTTTAATATGCTCGGTCTCCCTGTTTCGTTTATCGTGCGAGACATGAGGAGATTAATATACCTGCAATCAAAAGAATTGTTTATAAGTGAGCTGTTTTTTATAAGCTCGCCAATCATGGAAGAACCATGTATGGGTGGTGGTAAATGAAGGATAAAAAGTATTTTTTTCATCTTATTCTGTAATTTCAGCGTAGAGTCTGGAATAGGCTTCTATCATTTTCTGTTGTGAAAAATTTTCCGAAACAAATGTATATGCTTCATTTTTTAATGCCTCCAAATTGTACTCGTTATTTTTTATTTTTTCGAATATCCCTAATAGTTCATCTGAATCATTCAAATTGAATTGCAATGCCCAATGTGGTGGTAGTGTTTCGTCAAGTCCTGGAGCCAAGGCTGCTATTACCGGAACCTTTGCAAAAGAAGCTTCAATAGACATTAGGCTTAAGCCTTCGAAGCGGGAAGGCATGATTAGAAAATCAAATGCAAATAACTTCTCGGATATATTCGGAACAGCATCATATAGCAACACATTCTGATGATTGCCGGCAAGAAATTGAATTTCTTTCAGATAAGTGCCACTGCCAATTAAATGAAAAAGAAAAATTTCGCCAAATTCATTGTTTATCTCTTTTATCCTGTCAATGAGGATATCGACTCCTTTCTGATTTTCAAATCTGCCACAGAAGGCGATATTTATTTTTGTGCTGTCAATTTTGAATGGATGTTCTTCCCGTTGGGGAACTGCGCATCCGTTATAGATAATTTGTTGATGTGCTGAAATAGGCAAGCTATACTTTGTTCTAAGCTCGTTATAAGCTTTTAATGCACTGACGGAGACGCCAACAATATTCTCATTTTTAAATGCTTTTTCAGTTACTAGTCCTATTTTGTAATGAGTTGCCCATAATTCAGTGTTGTGTACTGTTCGGATAATTTTGGGAAACTTTAAACGTAACAGAGAAAAAATCCTTTTGGTATTAGATAGTAATAAATCAGGGAGATCAGTGTGAGAGTGGACAATTTGCGGTTTTTCTTTCAATAAATGATAGGTTAGAATAAATGGTCCGATTAGCAATCCAACGATCTTCGATTTATTGCCAAGGCTAATCATTCTGATATTTTTCGATCTAAGTTCCTCCTTCTTTTTTACAGAATAAGCATCGTCGGTTTGATGCACTTCCACGACAACAAGTTCAAAGTTATCAGGCGTTGCACTTTTGCAGAATTCAGATAGATTGAAAGCCACCATTTCTGCCCCTCCTAGATGGATAGAACGTATTAACTGGAATATTTTAGGCATACGTTGCCTTTCCCCATTGTTTGGCAAACTCTTCATGATGATCCGACATTAAAGAAATTTTATTTGTCAGATCAATATTCTCGACAGGGTTGATCAGACTCAAGAAACTATTCATCTTTTTAACGGTGTCTTTTTCAAGCAAGGGATCAAACAGTAATCCCTGATTCGTATCCACTAAAGCAGACACTCCTGCATGTTCCGAACACAAAACCTTAACTCCAAAGATCAATGCTTCATTTACCACTGCACCAAATGGTTCATAAACACTTGGCAATATAAACCCGGACGCACAGAGGTACCACGCATAAAGCTCCAGGCTTTCATATCTGCCGGGAAGAAGAATCTTTTTTTCCAGTTTTTTTTCTTTTACAACTGTATGTATGGCGTGCCTTTCTTCTCCATCCCCAACTAAAACAAGTACCAGATTTTCTTGTTCGAGAAGTATTTTTTGAATGGTGCTTATAAATTTTGGTAAAGCTTTCTCCGGGATAAACCTCCCGATAAACAATAGTACTTTTTTCCCTTCCAGATGGTATTGGTGGGCATATTCTTTAGCAATGTTTTCTAGCATCCTGGAGTTATCCCTTAGCCGTTCAGGTTCTTGTAATATTGGTGAAACAATAATTTGTTCCTCTTTCAATTTAAATTTTCGTTGATAGAATTTTGAAACCTGGTTAGAAGTTACGACTAAATAGTCCAACCGTTTTACAGCATTTTTACGGGCAAGATACCGACTTCGGGTCTGAACATTGTTGCAGATATCGAGGCTATCATCGGTGGTAGTTCCTATTTTTTGGTGAATAAGCCCTAAACGTTTTAGCAAGATCAGGTATTGGGTTGTAAGTGAGTATTCATAACCCAAGATAATATCCGGATTCATGCCTTTAATAACGCCAAGCATCCCGAAGCGGAACACCCTGCCTTTGTAAAAAGGACCATTTAGCAGGAACTCATACTTGCATTGCAGCTGAGAGAGTAGCTCCATCTGATTAAATTTATGATTCCACACATTGTCAAAAACAAAAACTACTTCCAAATCAAACAATCGACTTAATGCATTGAATTGGTCTACTCTATATGGAGCCAGTGCCGGATGAAATATCAATAATTTTTTCATTGATTTACTCTTTCTATATATATTTTCAAATTATTTTACTCTCTCATATCTCAAAGCCATTACGCCCAAGAATCCTTATCTCATAATTAGTAATAAAACGGATAAACTCTAATAATATGGTATTTACTGACCTGTTTTTTTTCTACTTATTCATTGTTGCCCGGCAAGCTTTCCCCATTCAGCCAAGAAATGTTCCTGGCAATTTTTCATGAGCGGTGGTTTATTTGTTATGCAAATATCTTCTACCGGATCAATCGAATTTAAAAAGACATTCAATTTTTCATTTGTCTCTAATGCTGCCGAGGGGTTAAATGTTACTCCATTGTCATCTTCAATTAGACATGCTGCCCCGGCATATTTAGAACAAAAAACTTTGAGCCCGAAAATCAGTGCCTCATTTACCACGGCTCCAAAAGCTTCTGACAAACTGGGAAGAATAAACCCCGAGGCGCAAAGATACCAGGCATAAAGTTGCTCACCTTCAAATCTTCCCGGAAGAAATATCTTTTTCTCCAGCTTCTTTTCTGTTACAAGTTCTTCTATTGCTTGTCTTTCTCCTCCATCACCAATCAAAAGAAATACAAGGTCATTGTGCTGATGAAGTACCGGGTGGGCTGCATGTATAAACTCTTTTATCGCTTTTTCGGGAATCAATCTTCCAACAAATAAAAGCACTTTCTTTCCTTTCAGTCCATATTGTTGTGTGTATTTTTTTGCAATAGTTTCTAACTGTTCCGGATTATTTCTTAATCTTTCAGGTTTTTGCAGTATGGGAGAAACGACGATTTGATGTTGCTTCAAATTAAATGTTTTCTGATAAAACTCCGAAACTTCTGGCGATAATAAAATGAAATAATCTAAATGCCTAACGGTTCTGTTGCGGGCATGATAACGGCCTACAGACTGAACTTTGTGACATGTGGCAAGACAATCGTCGATTGTTGATCCTATTTTTTGACGAATCAGCCCTAAATGCTTTAAAAATATCAGATATTGAGTAGTAAATGAATATTCATATCCCAGTATAATATCCGGATTGGTTCTTTTAATTGTCTTGAGCATGCCAAAACGAAATACCCTGCCTTTGTAAGCGGGACCTTTCAATAAAAAAGAGAACTTGAATTGCAATAACGGTAGCAACTTGCTCTGATCAAAATTGTGATTCCATACATTGTCGTAAACAAATACCACTTCCAGATCAAATAGTTGACCTAATGCATTAAACTGGTCTACACGATATGGTGCCAATGCCGGATGAAATATCAATAACTTTTTCACAGACTTACTCTTTCTATATAATTATTTTAATTAGGAACTGTTTTCTTCCAGTTGGTTTTGTTCCAACTCCAATTCCAATTGGTTTTGTTTTAATTCCAGTTAGTTTTGCTCCAATTCCAATTGGTTTTGTTCCGATTACAGTTAGTTTTGTTTCAAGTCTAACTGATTTTGCTTCGATTCCAACAGTTTTTATTTTAATTTCAATTGTTTTTGTTCCAATTCCAACAGCTTTTGTTCTAGTTCCACTTGGTTTTGCTTCGATGCCAGTTGTTTTTGTTCCTATTCCAGTTAGTTTTATTTCAATTCTAACTGATTTTGTTTCAATTTCAGTTGGTTTTATTCTTTTTCCAACAGTAATCAGTTGTTTTCCTTTTGTTTTTCGATATGTTCTAGTATAAATCTCTTGTTTTTCAGCTTCTTAAAGTCGATTTGTGTTTTCATCCGGATGCGTGGAGCTGAATTATGCTTAGATTTTACTTACAAATTGTTTTAGCTGAAAATATGGTTCAATCAAGTCTCGGTTATTCTTTGCTGATTCTAACATATATTTAATATTTGCAAACTCCTGAAGGTAAGGCTTCCAATTTGTTATCTCAAACTCATCGAAATACTGCTTTATGGCATCAGAGTTTTCATAAAGCATCCGTTCGAACCGCATTTTCTCGTTGACTAAGAATTCGAATTGGAAAATATAGGTAAATAAATCATATCCTAATGGATATTGGCCGGCAAGTTCCCAATCGCAAAGTGTTATGTTCCCATTGTCGGTTAGCATGTTCCATGGACAAAAATCTCCATGAGCAAAACAAGTTAGCAAACTTGTATCATATTTCTGTGTGCACGTGATGTTTTGTTTTGACAAGTCTCGAAGAATGGTCAGTATTTGATTGTTAACCGGTAAATATTCCATTTTAGTCCCATGCAAAACAGATGTTTTGATTAATGTAAACCTGTTTTCTTCTTTTACGCATGATTGGAGTTCCGGAACGAATGGTAGATGGGATAATTGTTTGAGTATAACTCCCTCATTACATACGTTTTTACAGGCTAATTCACTCGTTGCATATTTAATAAAGAAGGTGTCGTTTGTTGTTCTATCGACTCCTAAGATTGTAATTTTTTGTTCTATTCCTGTTGTTCCAAGATTGAAGGCCATAATTGAGTCTGGCGATACATATTGTCCTATTTGCTTTAATGGCAGAACCTTTTCAGGCTCGTTTGTAGAACAGAAACTCCGGAAAAGGGTAGAAGTTTTCCAAGCTTCCCACATTAGTTTTGCACATATTTTATAAGGATGATAAAAGGTGGCAAATAAAGGATATTTATCAAAACCTTCCGGAAAGTAGCATTGTTTGCTGAATGGATTGAAGTAATAATACTTCGTTGTGTAAAAGTTTTGCATACTCAAGTGATTTTTTCATGATAGAAAGATTTATCGTATTCGTATCTCTGTGATAGATATTCCTGCAGAAAGCCAGGTTTTTACTCTCTGCTATTCTCGTGTCCCAAAAATGAAATTAACCCATTCATTCTTTGATTAAAGGTATAAGGCATTAATGAGTTGTGCATTGATATTGTTTCGTCTGATTTTCTCTTTTCCTTTAAAAATGTATTAAGAATGGTTAGTAATTCTGCTTTGTCATATGGATTGAAAGTAGCTCCATTATTTTCGTTTATCAGACACGCTGCCCCGGCCAGATTCGAACAAAATACGGGTACACCTGCAATTAAAGATTCGTTCACTACGGCACCAAAAGTTTCAGATATGCTCGGGAGAATAAAAAAATCGGCAATCCGATACCAGGCATAAAGCGCTTCATTCTCGTAGCGGCCGGCAAAAATGATGTTTTTCTGCATTCCTAACCGCTCAACTAGTTCTACCAACTCTGATTTTTTATCGCCATCGCCAACCAGAATTAAAACTGCATCTTTATTCTGGTTTGCATAATCGACAAAAGTGTCGATGAGAAAATTCAGGTTCTTAACCTGTACCAGCCGGCCTACAAAAAGCAATACCTTCTTGTTATCCAGATTTAATTGTTGATGATACTCTCTCGAAATCTGTTGTGCGGTATTCATGATAGACATGATTCTTTCCTCTTTTTGTATGATTGGAAATACCGTTGTTTTGATTCCCGGAAAGTTCTTGTTGTACCATTCTTCGGCAGAGTCGTTTCCCAAAATAATTCCTGCCAACAATTTCAAGCACAAATATCTTCCAATTCGTCGTACTCCGGAACTTTGTTTTGCAACATCTACGCTATCATCACAGATTGTGTAAACCTGAGTTTTTGGAAAGAATATCTTTGTGAATGCTGCTGTCAGAAAAGTAATAATGTTGTATTCCCAACATAAAATAATATCGGGCTTATGATGGGCAATCTTATTCAAATAACCAAACCTGATCATTCTTCCTTTCTTCCGAAAATCAACGCCATTAATTATAAAGCGGGGCTTAAATGTCAATTGGCTTTCTAGTTTGGCCATGTCAAACTTTTGAGACAACATCTTTCTCCTGAAAAGATAAACGTTAGCATCAAATGCCTCATTTAATCCATTAAAAAGATCAATTCGATAGGGAGCTAGTGCTTTATGAAATATCAATATCTTTTTTCTCATCACTTTTTTTCTTATAAACACTTACTTCGACTTTGCCAGAAAGAATCAATATTTGCTAAGTTGATTATATGATATCAGCCTATTTCCTTTAATTATTTCAGGAAGTACTTGACTCAGATTTTCGTTAGAATAAACATCGTAAATTTGGTTGTCGCTTTCTTGTCCGGGGTGAATCATCAATTCTACAATAGCATCAGACTGAAATTTTGTTGTCGAATTCCTAAAATCCGATGTGCTTCCAAAATAGTTCGTTCCGGATATTTTCTTTGTATTTAAAATATAGTTACATGAATTTCGATAGATTCTATTGGGCAATGCTACTTTTTCAAGGTTGTTTGTGAGCCGTAGGAATGGAATTTTCTCTTTTTTTAAAATATTAATAAGTAGCAAAAATAACCCCGGTTCTTCATGAATATGATTATGCGAATCGGCATGCGAGATTGGAATTCCAAAGCTTCTGCACAGTCTTATCTGACTTGTAATTTCTTCACATACAGCTTTCTTTTCTGCGATTGAAAGCTTTAAAATCCGTTTTTGTTTTTTGTAATGAAATAGACCTTCCTCGTTGCAAAATAAGCGTTCATTTTGTATTCTGGTGCTCAATGGTTTCCCTTCAGTCAGGTTAAGGTGTATCCCTACATGGTCTTTTCTTTTGTTGGAGATTGCTAGTTTGGCTGCATGCTCGGAGTTTTCAAAATTTACGAGAAGAGTCGTGTCCAGACACAATCCTGAATCCATTGCTGCCATGATAGCATGTGTGGTTTCAGCGTTTATTCCAAAATCATCAGCGTTTATGATTAAATTAGTTCCTGGCATAGTTGGTTGTAATAAAGTGTTGTGTTGTAAAAATAAAGATATACTCCGGTTTCGAGTAATTAATAAAATGATGTTTTATCCAAACCATTCATGTTTAATATCTTTGCTGGAATTCCTCCAATCACAGCGTTATCCGGAACATCTTTAACTACTACTGCATTAGCTCCAATAAAAACATTATTGCCCACTACAATGCCACCTATTACCTTGGCACCAGTAGCTACCACCACATTATTTCCAATTGTAGGAGCTCCTTGTTTATCTCCTCCTCTTTCGGTACCGATAGTCACTCCGTTAAATAATGTAACGTGTTCACCAATTATACTATCTGCACTTATCACGATAGATGAGTAATGGGGGAAGAACAGTCCCTTGCCAACATTAGTTCCTATCGACAGTTGAATGCCATATTTATGATTCAGTCTTCTCAGAAAAATTAATACAATGATTAATAGGGGTTTTAAAATAGTATGCTGCTTGGAATAATTACCTATACGAAACCAAAAGAGATATTTAAATGAATGATTAAACAGTATTGCCGAGAAAAAGTTGCCAAGGGAAATAGTTTCCCTGACTCTTATTAGATCAGCCTTTAGGTTTGAGTATAAGTCTTTTCCCATATCGTGTTTGATTTGCATTAAATAATTGTCAACAATGAGTAGCTATTCTTTGAATTTATCCCATATAACAGGGAAAAATGTTTTCAGCCAAAGCATAAAGAATGAATACGGATAGAACAACGGGAAATGTCTGCGTACATAGTACAGGTATTCATCGTAGGCCAAGCCTTTAGGACTTTTTAAATAAGCAATCCGCTCTTTTAGTGAACTGGTTGGTGGCTTCCAGCTGTTTCCATGGTCATTGCTGCAATATCCGCCAATTCCGGGTATTATCCACAATGGTATTTGATGTTCATTTGCGGTTAAAGTATAGTCATAATCAGCTAAGCAATGCACAAATCTACTACTCAGAATCCCGATCTTTTTTGTTACGTCATTGCTAATCCATAAAATGTTGGCATTGGCCAAATGACATCTCTGTGGGGCGTCTGTTGGATTCAGCAGCCTTGTTTTCACCCGAAAGCTGTTTTTTATAATTTTCAACCCTCCGTATGAAGTATTTCCACTGTCTTTGTCAATTGTACTTCCACAATAGATCCCGCTTTTTCCTGTTTTTTTTATCGAATGACTGTTAGTGATCAGGATGTTGGTAATAAACGACTCAGCCAAAATTACATCATCATTGAGCAATAAGTAAGCGTCATGATCTTTTTCTGCTAGAGCAGTGTTCCATGCTAAGCGCATGCCACCGGCCCAGAATAAATTGCCCTCGCTTTCAATTACTTTTACCCTTGGAAACTGAGACCGTACACTATCACCAGTTCCATCAGTTGAACCATCATTCACCAAATAGATAGTAAAATTCTGCTCTTGCACCTGGTCAATTGCATGATACAATGAATCCAAACAGGTGAGAGTTTTCTCTTTTCGATTATAACAAGTAAGTAAGACTGCTATTTCCATTTTTCTCTCATTACAATTAGACAACTTCCTGTTTGGCCTTTTCTTTTTTAATTTCTGTATTTTCGGCCAACGAGCTAATCACTTCTCTGAATTCTTTTGTGATTTTAGATGCTTTATGATTTTGCTCTGCAATTTTTATAGCATTTTGCGCATATTGTTGTCTTTCATCCTTGTTTTTAATCAGGCTCTTGATAGATTCAACTAATTTCTCAGAGTTATTCTCTGTGATAACTTTTGCCCAATGGTAATTTCGGGCATATTTTACAATTGCAGTTTCCTCGGGGGCAAAAATAATTATCGGAGTTCCGCTTATCATAAACTCAGATGCTTTTGTAGGCATGGAGTATTTGATAAACTTGATGGATTTGACTGAAAAATCATAAGGCAAGATCAAAAAATCGGCTTCCGAAAATACTTTTGGCAGATCATTGTATGCTACAAATGACTGATGTTGAAGACAATTGTATTTATAGCCCCAGTCAGGTTTTGATTCAGTTTGCAAGATGAATTTAATACTTAGATTAAGTTCATTGTTTACCTGATCTATTGATTTTGCGATTAACTCAAGGGAAGAATCAATGCCTAATCCAATTCTTCCGGCATATAAAATTGTAGGAGAGTTGGTCAGGTCATAGTTATTTCGTTGATATGGTTTCCATATATCCAGATCAACAGGGTTATGAAAAGGAATAAAGTCTTTGTTATACCTTCTTTTGTACTCTGCGGACATTTCATCACAAATGCTCATCAGCACACTGGATTTATCAAGCAGCACTCTAAATTCACGGTCAATTTGTCTTTTCCAGTAGTTTTTAAAAATACCTTTATTGCTGCTTAACGATGGCCAGTCGTCCATCATGTGGAATACCATCGGTTTTTTTAAATAAGATTGAACTGCTACATTGAAAGAAAGCAGATGTTTGCTGGACGCTTGTGCATAGATTACATCCGGTTTAAATTCATCTAACCAACTGCGTAATTCGTCCGATAACTCTAGCTTCTTTGCCAGATAAATAAGTCCGGTGAATTCCATAAGTGGTAAAAAGTATTTCATGATAACTTTTACTCGCGTTTTGGATTTCTTTATCGGAAGAGTTCCGGCTTTTCTTTCTTCAAACTTGAAAACCCCAGAACTATATTTGCGATTTATAAGATTGAATGGGAAGGTCCAATATAATTCTTTATCTCCGAGCTGATAATATGTATTGCAAATACTCGTATCAATATTATTCTTAAAATCAATGCCAGAACAAATCACAGCAATCTTATCCCGGTCCCAACCAGCAAAAAGATTAGATTGCGTTATACCTCCACCGGTATCATTTGTAAATGGCTGACTTATGATTAGTACTTTTGGTAATTCCATAATTAAAAAATAAAAATGGTGAAAACTATATTTTGAAATACTCCTTGCATGTGAAATTTCTAATTGGATAGAATTTTGGCAATTGTTTTTTCTGATGCCTTGCTAATAGCTTCAGAGTAACAGATTCCGATTGCTATCCACACTGTAATGTAATGTAATGAAAAAGTAGTAACGGTAGCTGGATACAACTCAAATAACCAAAGCAGAATCCACATGGCGGCAGCTTTAGAAAATAGATTCTTTGAATAAAAAAGCCCTCTGATAACTGCTGGTATTGCAATGAGTAATAATAATGCAAGGCTAATTATTCCTCCCTTTAAAATGATATTTAAATAATCGGTTTCAATCATATCCCTGTAAATAGTATGATCTCCGGTTTGTATGCCGGGGCAAAAATAAGTGCCATCTATCCCTTTGCCGATAATCCAATCCCCTGTGGTCATGTCTCGGTAAAACATTGTTTCTACTCCCGATCTGGTATCCTCTGTAGCCCTGTCGGACAATAAGCTAAATATGCCCGGAGTACTTGCCGAATAATCCTTAACTCCAAAGAAAACCAAGAATAAACCTACTAACACGGTGAGAAGTATACTTAGGAATTTCTTTTTTTGAGAGAAAAGAAAAAGTAAATAAGAGAATAATAATGGGCTTACACTAAGGAACAATAAAGCTCTACGTGCTCTGATTATTGCAAAAACAATACTAACCAACAATACAATCAGTGCGAAGTATTTTACTGGCCGGGTTTGATACCGGAACGTGAGAAGGATTATCCCACAGGGTACACTTAATATTTTCACAAAATGCTCATAAGTAAACTTTGGAGCATCATTTTCATAACTTAAGTCAAGTAGGTTTTTGATAAATAGTCCGTCATAAAGAATAAACAAAAGCCCTAAAATCAAAATGACCTTCAATATTTTTTTATAGTATAGCAGATTTTTAGGAAACAACAATATCAAAGGCACAAAGAAACGGAACAACCCAAGCTCTGCGTCAAAAAGCAACACTTTAATGTTGTTGTAGCTAAAATCATGTCCTCTTAAAATAATTGTCAATTGCCAAAAACATAGGAGACTAAAAAAAAACTCCAGATACTGATTTGAAAACTTCCATCTTATAAGTTTTGTAGCCGCTAAAACAAATATAAATATCCCTAAAGTTTGAAATGCCTGGCAAATTATATAGCTGACAGTTGTTGATGTCGATAATGCAAAGCTTGCAGTATAAATAGTAAAGCCAATCCAAAAATAGTTGAGAAATTTGTCTGTCTGCTTTCTGAAACTTGATTTTAATATGGTTTCAAGGTTATGTATCATTCAGCGTCTGTTTAATTTTCTTTTGTGAATTCCAGAAATTTATCTACATCGAAAAAATTTTTCTCAAGCTCTTTAAGCACAGTATCATCTTTATCCCACCATTTGTATTCCAATAAAGCATTTACTACTTCCGGCGAGAAACGGTATTTCATGATTTGAATGGGAGATCCCACTGCAATGGCATAGGGTGGGATGTCTTTGCTTACCACTGCTCCGGCTCCAATTACTGCTCCGTCGCCAACCGTTACACCATCCAATATCGTTACATTCCGACCGATAAAAACATCATTCCCAATGGAAATATGTTTATGTTCTTCGCACTTGTCAGAGTCACTGAATGTAAATCCTACTTGGGTTTTTGTTGAATAAAATACCGGTGAAGTTGAAATTCCATTAAGTGGATGTATTCCCCAACCACATCTCAAACTTGGTCCGATCGAACAAAATTTTCCAAAGTCAGTATTCATGATTAATGCGTCGTTGGCTATATAAGTGCCTTTGCCAATAGTAACATTGGTCAGGATATGGTTTTGTAAAACCCGTGCCTGTTTGTCGATATTACAGTTGCTAGACACATTGCTAACTAAATGGTGCCAATAAATTATCTTTGACCCGGCGGCTATTTTAATTAACCGGAGTATATTATAAAAGAAATTTCGTATGTACATTAAAAGTTTCATTTATTCCAGATATTCGTTGCGGTATTGTTCAATATTTTTGCTGCCTGGATAGAAAAAATGATTCCCATAAAACCAAAAAGCAAAGTGCTGGTTATGGTTATTCCAACTAGTCCGAATTTTCTTCCGAGAAAGATTGCTATCGGAATATTAATCAAACTGCTAAACACCACTAAATACAACTGCAACTTAACTTTACCGATCCCGTTCAGGAAAAAAACATGAAAGGTTTGCCAGATGTACACTATGATATAACTCGACATAGCTACCGAAAGTGCAAAAGGAACCTGAACTTTGGTGCCCAACCATAATTTAAAAATCATCGGAGAAAACATCAATAACACAATCGTTATGCACGAAAGTCCCAACCAGATCTTTTTCATTGTAGAGATTGTAGTCTTTATCCACTCAATATCATTCTTTGCATAGGCATCGGTAAACGCGCTCCATAATGGCGTTACAATTATGCTGAATGCCATGGTTACAACAGAAAAGAGTTTAAAAGAGACATTATAGGTTGTAACGTCCCTTGCTCCAAACAGATGAATGATAATAAAATTATTGGTGTCGAACAATACCAAGGCAGCAATCTGAATGATGAAAAATTTTAATCCCAGGGTCATCAGATTGCGCGCATATTTAAATTTGACAAATTTCAATGAGGGTGAGAATTTTTTATACTTCGTTCTGTAAAACCAAAAACTGGAAATAAATAAAACAAATACAGGTGTGAAACTAAGTACACTTCCTAAATAAATCAAGTTTCCGGAGGTTACTTTGGTTAGGGTATATATTATTGTGAGTGAAAAAAAACTCCCTAGTAATTCTAAAAACGATGCTTTTGCCGGTTCCTGGTTAGCTGTCAGTACTGTGGCTAGCAATTGAAATATAAAGCGCAAGCAAAAGAATACGAATACGATAATAGCTAATATGCTTAGTTCGCCCGACATTTCCGGGGGAGAATTTAATAGCCTGGCCCAATCTATAAATGGATTAACTATAAAAAACAAAAGGATCACTACGCCAATAATCAAACTGAGAATAACATAGGTGGTGCTTACGTAGATCCTGGCTAATTCCTCTTTCCCTTCAGCCAAAGCCTCTGCAAATTTATTTCGTAGCCCATTTCCAAACCCTATGTCAAAAAAGCTCAGCCAACCCACTATAGAACTTAAAGTAAGCCAAACTCCATAGCGGGAAGAGTTGATATAATTGATGGTTAATGGAACCAATACTATGCTTATTGCAATGCTAAATCCTTTTATTATAAATGAAGCGATAATATTTTTTTTTGCTCCAAGGCTCCGTGGATGCCCCTTGCTAAAAAAATTGACAATATATTGATAGATGGTTTGCGGTAAGTATTTGGTATTAATCATCTTTTTGATCGCATTAAAATTTATTTATTTTTACTGCCCGATTCCGGTGCATAACCGTATGCATATTTTTTGCCCGGTCCGTAGCGATAGCTGGACTTACTGCTATCTGCGCCATTCAAAACAAAGTATAAATTGTTTAATTTCTTATACTTGTACAAATTAGTTGCATCTTCAATGCTTTTTTTCGGAGTGAAATCGGCTCGCACTACATATAGGTTTACGTCAGAGAACCGGTTTAAGCTGAAACTGTCTGATACTACTCCGATTGGAGCACTATCCACAATTATAAAGTCATATTCATCCCGAAGTTCTACAATCAGTTTGTCTAATGCCGGTTTGGCGAGTAATTCGTTCGGATTCGGAGGGGTAGGCCCCGAAGTTATCACCGATAAATTTGTATGAATCCCCGACTGCCGGACTAATTGGTTTTTAATAAGATGCCCGGTCAGATACAAGGTGATCCCGGTTTCATTGTCGAGTTCAAGATATTCGGCCAATTTTGGTTTTCGAATATCCAGTCCGATAATCAATACTTTTTTGTCGAGCAGCGCCAAGCTCATTGCCAGATTAATGCTGACAAAGGTTTTTCCCTCACCACTAACACTCGATACTATATTTATTACTTTTTTGTCCGGACTGTCTAACACAAATAACAGATTGGTTCTTAGAAGCCGGACTAATTCTGTAAAACTATCGGTGCTGTTTTCTTTTATAATAATATTGCCTTTGTCTTTAGTTCTTGGAATTTCGCCCAATACAGGGACAATTGATATTTTCTCAAGCTCTTCTTTGCTTTCAATCTGGTAACGAAGCAGATCGCGAATTTTAATGCCAACAATTGGGAAAAGCAATCCAAGGACAATGGAAAATAGTAAGATAATTGATTTTTTAGGAGATACCGGATCTCCGGTGCTGTGTGCATTATCAATTATTTTGGCTATAGGTTCAATTACCGATGTGTTTAGATATTTTTCTTCTTTCTTTTGAAGTAAAAACAAGAACAAGGCTTCTTTAATTCCTTGTTGGCGTTTAATTTCTGTATATTCTCGTTCCTGGCGTGGAATAGCCCGGATGTGTGCTGCATTTTCATTATTTTTGGACAAAAGATCCCGTTGGGCTATTTGCAAATTGTTTTTCTCGTTTCGTACGCTCGATTGAACAGTGCTAAACATAGACTCAATCTGCCCTGTCAGATCAACCATAACTTGATTGCTGCTTGAGGCTATACGTGAAAGCCTGTTTCGTTGCAATAACAATTTGTTGTAGTTGTTGATTAGCTCATTGAGCCCTTCGCTTCTGATGCCGGTACTCGATGGGAGAAGTTGGTATCGGTTCTCTTTTTTGTGCATGTACTCATCCATGTCCGACACAATTGCCAGCTGCGTTTCCAGTTCCAGCCTTTTTTGAGCAAAATCCCCGGTTTGCTGAACAAACATATCGGATTGGGATTTTATGTCGGTAATGCCTTGTGCCTGCTTGTAGTTTTCAACTCTCGATTCCACATCTCCCAGATCGCTGGTAATAGATTTGAGCCGCTCGTCAATAAATTGAGCCGTTTTGTTGGCCATGGCAACCTGATCACTAATATCCTCACGGTTATATACCTCAATAAATTTATTCAGAAAGTCTTTCCCAAGTTTTACATTCGAGCATTTGAGTGTGACATTGACGATTGAAGTTGTTTTGGACGTAAGATCCATCTTCATCTGGCTTAGAATTCCTTCTGCCATTTTTGATGAGCTTTGTAATACAACGCCTATCAACATGTCTTTGGTGGGTCTGAATTTCCCTCTGGCGATATTGATTTTTCCAAACGGCAGCATAACCTGGTTGTCGGAGATGGATGCTTTTACCAGGTATTTCTTTTTGAGATATGTGCCCGAGAACTCATATTCGCCGTAAGGGTGTATCAAAATTTCAAATCTAATCCCGTTATTCATATTCTCCAAAATAGAATCGGGCATGCTAACCAGGATTGGGCAATCAGATCCGTAGAGCACCTTTTCGTCAAATGCTATAAATTTGGTTTTTTGGGCATCAATACCTATATCTTTCAGGAAACCAAATGTTCCGATTTGGGTGTAACTGGCGTAGATCCCAAGTTCGCGCACCACTTTCTGAACCAATGTAGAGGTTCTGAGTATCTCTAACTCGTTGTCAACATTATTCTTTTGACTAAGGAGCCCAAGGTCTTTGAAAGCATTGAGCTCTGCCGATCCACCGCCTTTCTGGTCGTCTTTAAGAATGAGCGTGGTGTCAACGTCATAACTGGGCAGCGTGGTTTTGAGGTTTATCAAAGCAATGGTCAGGCATATTGCAAGGGAGGCAACAAACCATTTCCAATACGATATATATTTAAAAAAGAAACCAATGTAATCGGTTGTTTTTTCATCATCTTCTTCAAACTCGGAGTACTTATTCATAATAAATAAATTATCAGTTTATAAAGTTTGTAATTTGTGTGGTAGAATTTATTGTTTCTATATTTTCACTTTGAAAACAGTGAATATCAAACTAGTCAATGTCAATAGTACTGAAAGTGATGAAATTCCAAAGGTTTCAGCAGCTCCGTAGTTTGATGACCTGGATCGTGATTTGTTAGGTTCTACATACACCACGTCGTTTTGTTCCAGGTAATAAGCTTGCGAATAAATTATGTTTTTGTCATTCAGATTCAGCGTAATGTATTCTTTGGATCCATCTTCTTTTTCGCGTAATACTTTTACATTATCGCGCCGGCCGTATATAGTCAAGTCGCCGGCCAATGCAAGCCCATCAAAAATAGTTAACCGGTCGTTGGTAGTTTCAAATTTACCTGGTTTTTGTACTTCACCCAGTATATTGACCGAGTAATTGGTAAATCTGATGGTAATAATCGGTGTTTCTTTCGTAAACGCTGCCGCCAATTTGGTATGGAGTGCCGATTCCAATTCTTTACGGGTCAATCCTGCAGCTTTTATTTTTCCGAAAATGGGAAATTCAATATCTCCATCATTATCTACTTCATAGGTTTGAAGACTGGGTTGCGAAAGCAGTCCATTGGGATTCGATAGATCGGCAACTTGTGGAACAACGAGGTTGTACATTTTGGAAGCTTCAGGCTCCGAGCTTACTACCGTGATGCTGAGCAGATCTTTGGGCTTTATCCGGGCTTCGTGTATTCCGGCAAGGTTGGTTTGATTTTTAGCATTGACTTTAGAGTCGAGTTTCTGAAAGTAGGCGATATCTTTCACATGTGCACAAGAACTTATAAAAAGCATGCTCAAGACGAATAAAACAGGAAGGCTTGTTTTTTTGTAACACATAATGGCTAATTTTAATTTAGGGATATTATTGAGTATGGGCAATTATTGATTTATTTTAAATTGTCGATGCATTTCTCACCGGGTTTAATTTGATCGTTTTTCAGAACCGGCTTTGCACGACGATGTTCGTTAGTCCCAGAAGGGAAAACTAAATAATAAGCAATTATAATCGTAAAATTATCAGGCGTTTTACGATGGTCGCTAAAAAATAATTACCAGTTATATTTTCTAGTCAAAATAATTGTTTAAAAAGGTTATCAAGCCTTGTATAGTTAACACAGATTGCGTCAAAAAGGTTTAGACCGGAAAATAAAATATTCGCTTTGTAAAAGGGGTATGTGGGCTTTTTTAGGTGGAAGCTTGCCCTACTGGATTGATCTTTAGTTCATTTAAAAGGACGCAAGTTGTTTGAATAAACAGGGGGGTAAGATAGGTTTAACAGCCTCGGATCACAGGGGAAAAGACATCCGGGCAGATTTTAAGGACGGATTGAAAATTAAGGGTGAAACAACCCGTGAATAGTTCAGTTTGTCTAATAATAGCAAGATCTTCTAAGTCATGAAACTTAGAAGATCTTGGGACGTCATCCACTGGATGATTAAAGGGTTTATTTTGTTTTAACGGAGTAACGGATTTTCAAATTCAAACACACATGAACTGCTCTGTATATTACCCGGTAATATATACTTAAACAGTACCGGATACTTCCCGCTACGCATAAGGGGGTATGTCCCTTTTAAGAAGATCTGGCGCAGCCGTTCGGGAACCGCATTAAAGTTATAAGAATATTTATTCACTACTTTGTTCTGTAATTCCCTGAAATCAGTGTAGTAATAATAATCCTGATAATAGCGATACGGGAACCGTGTGATCAAGTCCGACCGATACGGCTCCTTCTCTGACATGGCCTTGTACCAGGTCATGGCTTCCACGCCCCGTACGGGTGGAAACCCGACAATGGACGTGTCTCGACTAATGGTAATGCCTGTTTCGAGCGGATATTGTTGGTAAATACGCGGTTTGATGTCTTGCGTGTACCAGTTGTCATTGAGCAATGCCACCGGTTGTATCAGGGGTTTTGTCCCGGATAAGTCGACACCCCACAGTTCGGCATCATCAAAAGCTTCCGATCCGGCAACATCGGCCTGCAAGGCACCCACATCGGTAAGAATAATCTGGTAAAGCGGGTATGTGGGGACTTTGGCTGCCATTTTATCCCTGAAACCATAATACTGGCTGGTGTTGAAATTATAAGTCAGGTATGTTCTGGCTTCAGAAGAGGTAACTGTTCCCACTGCTTTCTGGTTGGTCACCTTGATGTCGTTGCCATCGGTTGCAATGGTAGATGTTTCTTGCTTGATGTTATTCGAGTTGCTGGTAGCAGGAACGCCGGCTAACGTAAAGTTATATGGATGAGATGTTTTTAATTCAGGAAGTGTCATGATTATCCTTTGGGCATTTGCATCATACCTGAAAGGAGCTGTTACTATTGATCCTCCGGTAGAAAGTTGAACTTGCTGTGTGTACTGAGCATCTTCAAACAGATAAGCTTGCCCGCGTTTTAGTTGCACATAGGCTTGCCGGGCGTTTTCCAACGGGAAGAAGTATTTCTGATCCTTCACCGGATAACAATAGGCTACGTTTTGCATCGGGATATTATTAGGGGCTGTGCCAGTAGTAAAGGTTAGCTCGCGTTGCTCGGTCACTTTTTTCCCATTATCAAATACCGTTTGCCAGGAATTCCCGCTTTGTTGTTCAAAACTAACGCTGACAAAGGCTTTGAGCTCCGATACCGGCGGCAGGATTTCGGTGCTTTCAAAAGTTACAGCATCGTTGTTGCTATTCCAGGTGAGTTTGCCCGGTATGGATACCCCTGCTTTTGAGACAGTAAAACCATCCAGCTTAATGCGGTATGTGGATCCGCTTTCGAGGGTGAATGGTTTATTGACCGGCATATTAAACACGGCTTGAGGTGTAGTAAATACATCAACTGCAGTCGATTGGTCAGCCGGAGTAAAATCCGAGATTATTTTTATATCGTCAAGCGGATTCTCCGAGTCGGCTATTATTTTACAATCATTGCCTAAGGTTACCTTAAAGCTGTATTTGCCTTTTACAAGCCCGCCCAATACATTAAAATAACCACCCATCTGTCCTGAGAACCAGGTTGGATTTGGCAATTTTGCCTGCATCAGCAGGGCTGCACCTGCACTGATAATGGGGATCCGTTTTTTGATAAACAGCAGTTTTACCTGTATGCCCAGTTCTCCCTGCATGTAGGCATAAGCCTGTCCATTGGCATACCACCCGTTGATCCCGATCGGTTCCGAACTGCCCTCGCAATGGGCATTCCCGTAGTTTTTAAGCATAATATCAAAACCTAATCCGGCTTGGAAATTGGCATAGAACATCAGAAACCGCAGGTCGCCTGTATTCACTTTAAAGCTGGAGCCAAAAGCAAATCCTTTTCCATCTCCCAGCGCATTCAGGTCGCGCATGTAATCGAGCGATTGTGAACTGACATTCAGTATCTGTGCAACTTCTGTCGGCGGAGCAGGACTTGCAGGAATCTTACTACCGACCATAAAATAACCGCTGGATTCGGCACTAAGGCTGCCGATTCCGATTTTCAGACCAATCCGGTCGGTAGGAGTACCGATGTGCACGTACCATTCTTTGGGCTCAAAATGCAGGACTACCCAACCGGCCCTGTTGTTATCTCCGCTACCCCGGATTACATTACCGGGTGTTTTCAGGTAGGCATCCGCGGTAGCATGCAATACGTTATTGCTAAAATCATAACTCATCCCCACCTTGGCCAACATAGCGGCAGCTCCATCCAAGGATGTATTGACCGGTTGAATGTTGTTCGCCAAATCGGCAAACTGACCGCTTTCCGTCATTTTTTTATAATTCGGATAGTTCTGTATATTAGTCAGTGTGCTTTTCATTTGGTCCGACAAATAATTCTTTGCCTTTGCTGCGTCCGAATAAAAATCGTTGATAAACGCAGGAGGTGCAAAATACGCCTTCCCGTACAATCCCATATTGGACAATCCATTGCTTGAATTAAACATCATCTCAAACCCGGCTTCTCCGGAAAGAGCTTCTGCTCCTTTGAAATTGACCTTAGCATTAAATCCCAACCCGTATGATTTGTCGGGCGTGTAGTCAATGCCACACAGGCTTTGCGTGGCTTTACTGGCTTGTTTCAGCATGTGGTAACTGGCACCACCGCCCAATCCGGTCATGCTGATACCGGCAAATAGCGGAACATTAAAGCCGGTTGCCATGGCCTGCACATACCAGTAGCGGAATGCTTCGGAAGGATTGCTGCTGTCCGGCTTAGCGCCAAAGGCTGCCTGGGCATTTACCGTAAATGAGTTACCCAAGTTGGTGGTCATCTTCAGCGTGCCGGCAAACCCATCTCCCATGGTGGGGTCATCGCGCAGGAAGTTGACACTTCCGCTGATATTGAATCCACAGAAACTGACATTGTCTATAGCCACAGCACCAATATTCAGCTTTTTGAAAACAAAGGCTGTGGTTTCATTGTCAGTCTGCATGGCCCCTACTATGCCCAGCCGGGTGGATGCACTTATCTTATCGGCCATCAGGTTTACATTCACTCCCATCGAGAGTGTTGCCTCGTTGTTGTTGGTCGTAAGGCTTATGTCGGAGAGCGATACCGGGAAGCTTCCTATTTTAGCTTCGCCTTTGTAGCCAAAATACTTCGCCCGAATATAGGGGGCTTCGGTTTGGAGCACCAACTCCTGAAACTCGATACCTTTGATGGACGTAACTGACTTGCCGCTTTTCGCTGTTTCCGTACTTTCCTGCTTGGTGGCTTCGATAGTCAGGCTGCCGTTGAGTACCGCTTTCGGAAGGAAGCGGCCGTCTTTCACTGTCAGTTCGATGTGTGAGGTTGGGTCCAGGTGTGCCTGGGCCTGAAACAGATCAAAATTGACGTCGCAGAGCGAGCTCGCCACCAGCGTATATTCGTTGCCGGGCATAATGGCTGCTTTGTAGGCAACACCTCCCCGGCAGGAATTATCCGGTTGATCATTTGATACCGGCAGTTGTATGCGACCCTCAAATCCGCCGCCGGTCAGCCGGCTGGTTTCTAAATTAATAAAGAACTTATCTACCGAAAAATTCCATCCCGAGGCCGATCCTTCGGGCAGAAGACCGGTAGCAGCAAAGTTTCCCGTCACCCCGGCATTGTCAATAAGCAGTTGGTTCGCCTCAAAACTGACTCGTTCGGTCGAACCCTTCTTTTTGAATTCCGGCGGCAAGGTTATCTTGAGCTTGTTGACGTACACTCCCCGCCAGAGGCTTGCCTGACCGGGAACGATGTTAGAATAACCCGAAGGGAAGACAACACCGGAAGAATTGCGGGTGTCGCTGAAATCCAACACAGCCTTGTCTACCGAGATGGCAATTTTCTCCAATCCCTTTACGGCAAAGGGTTGCAGGCTGAATTCTGCCAGCATATCGTTCCAGTCGGTAATTGTTGTTTTGAACGAACCTTTGACCTGCTGCGTAGAGTCGGGTTCCAGGCTTTGATTCAGAGGCACCAGCATGTTTTTAGAGAAAAGCACATCGGCCGATAACCCGATTTGTTGAATGCCGTTGCAGGTAAACACAGCGTAGGTCTCGCTTTGCGGATCGGGCACCTTGAGGTCTTTAGTGCCCTTTAGCGTAACAGAGAAAGAATTGCTGCCAAACGGTATAGCTACATCCTGCAATAAGTATAAGCGGGCATCGCCTATCAACCCGCCACCGTGCGAGAGTTTTATATTATCAGCTCCGAAATAAAGTTCTTTCGGCTTATTAGTCTCCGGGTCGTTCTGCGGCAATGCCAACTTACAAAACACGGTCAACTGCGTGTAGGCAGGAAAAAACCGGGCCTGGCTCACGCCGATAGTCACTGTAGACGTGCCAAATTTCTTTTTCATGCCCACGGGCAAATCGGTCAGGTCGGTAGGCGAAATAATGTCTACGTATTTTTGGTAATTTTCCAGATCGTTCAGCGTGGCTACCGCCCGGGCTTTGGCGCTGTCGGCCGGCGCAGTGGCACTTGCCGCACGACCAGTCAGCGACATACAACAGAGAAATACGATCAATAAATAAAAGGTACGTAAACGATGTGGCATATTATATTCTAAACGATTAATTGCAAATTATAAATTATGAAGCTTCCACGCGCGTGGATGCTCCGTCCCGTAAAAAATCAGTACTTCCACGCGCGTGAACAGTCCGTCAAGTGAAAAAACAGTGCTTCCACGCGCGTGGACGGTCTGTCAAGTAAAAAATCAGAGCTTCCACGCGTGTGGACGGTCTGTCAAATGACAAAACAGTGCTTCCACGCGTGTGGACGGTCTGTCAAATGACAAAACAATGCTTCCACGCGTGTGGACGGTCTCGCAAATACGATTTACAGGACTGCACCCTGCCGGCGAGCACGCATTTACTGCGTTCATCCACCGATTTGGTGCGTTCACGCACACTTTCACCTCGATGTTTAACTAATTCGGTGCGATATCGCACTCTTTTGCTGCGCTCACGCACTGAATTGGTGCATGCACGCACACTTTGACCCTGATATCGCACCCATTTAGTGCGATGTTGCATTCTTTTACTGCGTTATCGCAACTTTTTACGCTGAATCAGTACCTGCTGCTGCCGCACTTTGTCTGAACCACGATTACAGCAGATAAAAGGATGTATCAGATTTCAGCGTATCTGTCTTCATCTGTTTCATCCCAGTTCAGACAATTATTCACCGACTAGCCCGCACCTTTCGTGCAAGTAGTAATGGTTATATATCCGCGAGAACAAGGGGCATTAACTACCTTCTCCAGTAGGGCATCTGAGTTAATAAAACTTTAAAATAGTTTATTCCATAAGGGTGACTAAGTATTTCATTTATAGTATGCCCTTCCTCATTTTCAACATAGGGATTGTGCCAATTTTTCATATTAAACCATTGTTCTACCGTAATATGATATTTATTAAAAAAGCCTTCACCAACTCCTGCTAAAAAACCAATAAATTTTTTTATATCTTCAGGAAGTCTTTCATCATTTTCTAATTGGTTATAAATATGATATTGAGTATCAAAATGATGATGTTTTTTATCAACATATCCAAAAT
>Ga0318567_10000232_pt1 | contig 25188 bp, 20 predicted proteins | sample GRESIP088b5f20_FD_203691 | JGI IMG/M metagenome (GOLD analysis project Ga0318567, IMG submission 203691) | Tropical soil microbial communities from Luquillo Experimental Forest, Puerto Rico - GRE.SIPMG.088b5f20 | ecosystem: Environmental > Terrestrial > Soil > Tropical forest > Bulk soil...
ACTCAGGCTCACTCGGACGCGGGGCACTAGCATCAATAATCTCGCCATCCTTGTTAATGAAAATATACCTTGGAATGGCCGTGATCATTAAGCGTTTGAAAAAAATATTTTCGAAGCCATTTACAGCATGAAGCTGCAATATATTTTTATTCAGTGAGTCGGATTTGTTAGCCATCCACTTATCCCATTTATTTCCAAAATTATCCGCGGATATTGATATGAACTGGACCTTGTCTTTATATACATCAGCCAGGCTGTCTAAATAAGGTAATTGTTGCAGGCACGGCATGCACCATGTTGCCCAACAGTCTATCAGAACATATCTTTTATTAATCAGTTCGCTTAGCTGGTGGCTGACATGATCTTTATCCTCAAAACTGAATGCCAATACCTCTGCAGGCAATAGCTTTGAATTTGATGCCATACTTTTAATGGAATCAACAAATTTATTGACGCCCTCACCGGATGTTTTACGATCATAATTTTTATATACCAAATCAAATAGTTCTTTTTGTCCGCTTGTAAAGAACCTATCCATGAACCATGCTAAAGCATATCCCTGAACTTTATTGGATAGATTCTTTTTACAATACTGCAAACGGTTGACACAATAATTACTATCCAATTTATCCATCCATCCGCCGCCCGTTGTATTGAAAGTAGATACGTGATACCTTAAGACTTTTTTAAATAAAGAACTATTCTCAAGACCATTCTCATCATTGATATTGACTGCGATTTGATTAATCGTGTCTACAAGGCTTTTAGGATACTTACCAATGTTCGCAGTGTTCCCATCCATAGTTGGCTCGAACAAGTCACTATAATAAGCATACTGAATCTCTTTATATGCATACTCCCTTATTTTAGGAGGCATGTAATAATGATTGGCAAACCTGTTTAAAAAATCCATCCTGCTTTTATAAGCCGCATTTACGGTATCTAAATATTTTTTTAAATCATCGTGATGCGCTTTAACTGAATAAAAATACATGGGATCTCTTAAATCTCCGTATAGGTATGCAAGACTATCAATAAACCCCATGTACTTGTATTTTTCCGGATACGACATTTTGAACATGCACCTGCTTGTCACCGAATCATTTAACCGCAGCGTATGGATCAATTGCGTTACTACCAACTCGATAGTATCATTCTGCATTGACTTATCAAAAAAAACCTGATGCCCCCAATTGTCGCAAATAAGATACAGTCCGCTTGTTTGTAAAGTATATTTGACAATGTCAACTTCATAGCCCGGTTTATTCGTAACAGTCTTCACTTCCCATGGAACTGTTGGTTGACTATTCAAATCCAACCTATCCCAATTGCCTTTTACAATTTTGAAGAAGTAATCAATCGTTTTATGTTTGGTATAAGTACTGTCGTTGGTTATTGTGTACTTTATGTAAACATCATAGCAAAAGCCTTTGAAAGAGGCAAGTAATAAAAGGGGAACAATCAGAAATGTCTTATTCATATATCTCGGTTGAGGATTCACTTTGGGCTACTGGTTAGGGTTGCCTTATAAAAATCTGAGACGAACCACTAGAAAACAATCTCTTTTTTGACATTTCCTTACGTTTTCTTGCTGCCGCGCAAAAAAAATCTTTTCCCCCAATTCCCCTGCCCTCTTGACTATCCCCATAAAATTGCCTAGCTTTTACCTCCCATTCTGAACTACAATTGAAACTTCGTATTTACTTCCGTCCTCTTCTTGTGCACACAAGACTTTCTCCTCATACATAAAGCCTAATATCCCATCATAACCTTTCTCCTATTTCACTGGTATTTTATTGTTTTATTTATTCACCAATCCAACAGGAGGTTCATATGAAAAGTTTCATCAGGCTGATCATGATTGGCATTCCTGCTACTCTAGCTCTGTATTCCTGCCAGAAGGGATCCAATCAGTCCAACAACAATCAAAGAGTGGAATTGCTCAACGCAAAACCCACTGAAAACGTTATGGGTACTGTCTCTGTATTTGCTTGGGGTTTCAATAATCCGCGTGGACTTAAATGGGGTCCCGACGGAAATCTTTATGTCGCTGAAGGCGGTATCGGCGGTGCCACCATAACAAACCAGTGCGCACCGGTTATCTTTCCCGTAGGTCCGTATAAAGGAAGTTTGTACGGCGGTCGCATTTCAAAAGTAAACTGGCAGGGCGTTCGCACCACTGTAACGGATTCATTGCCCACCAGCAGCGCCAATGAAATTATTGGTGGTGATGTGGAAGGTGTGGCCGACGTTGCTTTTATCGGAAACCAGCTATACGCCTTGCTGGCCGGTGCGGGATGTTCACATAGCGTTCCCCAGTTGCCCAATGGTATCGTAAAAGTTGATGTTAACACCGGAAAGTGGTGGATGGTTGCCAATCTTAGCGCATACCAGATGTCGCACCCGGTGGCGCATCCTAACGCCGACGATTTTGAACCAGATGGCACATGGTACAGCATGATCAGCTTGCAGGGTGACCTGTATGCGGTTGAACCCAATCACGGAGAAGTGGTTAAAGTAACTACAGACGGAAGCATTAGCCGCGTAATTGACATCTCTGCCACCCAGGGACACATCGTTCCCACTGCGCTCTCTTACCATGGCAATTTCTATGTAGGCAACTTAGATACTTTCCCAATACCAGGCAACGCTTCCAAAATATTTAAGATCACTCCGTCTGGACAAATAAAAGAATGGGCAACAGGTCTCAACACCGTCCTTGGATTGGTATTCGACGATCGCGACAGAATGTATGTGCTGGAAATGACAGACGGCGCTCCATTCCCGACTCCGGGTTTGGGAAAAGTATTGCGCATAGATCCAAACGGCGACAAGACTGTTATTGCAAGCGGACTTGATCTTCCTACTGGCATGACAATGGGACCAGATGGCAATCTCTATGTATCCAACTGGGGATTTAGTCCTAAGGCTATTGGCGGCGGCCAGATACTAAAGATCACTCTTCCTTAAACTATATAGTGGCAATATGTGTGAAGGAGATATTTTGCATACTATAACGAAAAATAGACCCGCTGATGAAGCGGGTTTATTTTTTTGCGATGATGCATTCCCAATCTGCCATTCCTAAAAAACCATAAATTATTCAAGGATATTGCTCCTATTGATCGGGCATTAAAACACCACGTTAACTTTATATCTTGCATGTTCTTTCATTAATGAAATCAGATTCACAGTCTTTGTTCACCAATAATTTTAGCACCACATGTTAAACAGAAAAAGCTTTCTTCAATTAAGTTCATTAGGATTAGGAAGTCTATATTTTTCAAAACTCAGCGCAGCCACGCGTGGCGGTGGTTTCAAGCCGATCGTTATTTCAACATGGGCTGAAGGTATCAATGCAAATAAAGCTGCATGGAACATTTTGAAAAACAAGGGACGTGCACTGGATGCTGTAGAAGCAGGTGTGATGGTTACAGAAGCTTCGCAAAATTGTTGCGTAGGTTTAGGCGCCAATCCTGACAGAGACGGCATTGTTACTTTGGATGCCAGCATTATGGATGAATATGGCAACTGTGGAGCAGTAGGTGCGATTGAACGTATCAAGCACCCAATTTCTGTGGCAAGAAGAGTAATGGAAAAAACACCGCACGTAATGCTTGTGGGACAAGGTGCCCAGCAATTTGCCGTGGCAGAAGGCTTTCCGCTGGAACCGCAAAAATTATCGGACGATGCTGAGCGAGCATACAAAGAATGGTTGAAAAAAGCAGAGTACAAACCTGTTATCAATATTGAAAACTCAGGCAATCAGGGTCACGGTCCGTTTGCTCCCACACATCTTGACAATGGCGACTGGAACCACGACACCATCGGCATGATAGCTTTGGATGCCATGGGCAATCTAAGCGGAAGTTGTACCACCAGCGGGATGGGTTTTAAAATGCGCGGACGACTCGGCGACTCTCCTATCATCGGCGCCGGTTTGTTTGTGGACAATGAAGTGGGAGCGGCAACTGCAACAGGAATGGGCGAAGAAGTAATTAGAATTTGTGGTACCCACCTGGTGGTGGAATTGATGCGCCAGGGATATAAGCCTGAAGATGCCTGCAAAAAAGCGGTGGAGCGCATTATAGCGAAGAACTATGAAAGAGCAAAGGCAAACCAGGTTGGGTTTATAGCCATTAATAAGAAAGGCGAATACGGTGGTTACTGTTTACAACCGGGATTCAATTTTGCTGTCTGCTACGCTGATGATAAAAATTTTATGGTGGACGCGAAACACCATTTTTAAGTAAAAAATCAAAAGGCAAAAGGCAAAAGCTTGTGGCGCGGTTTCCCAAATATCGTTTGACATTGCAAGGATGCGGCACTTACATTCACCACTAAGGCACAGAGGGCACTAAGCTGCACTAAGAGAACCTCAAATTTATAACAAACCTTAGTGGCCTCAGTGCCTCGTATTTTTGCTTACAAAGCAGGGATGAGTAGGCGCGGGGACTAAGACCTGACAGGTTTTAAAAATCCGCCGCGGCGGACTGGTGCAACACCCCGTTCCGATTGGCTGTAGTTAGAAACAACCCTTAGTGGTTCTTAGTGTCCTTAGTGCCTAAGTGGTAAAGATCAGGGACCTGCACTTTAAAGGCTGCAATGGTTAATATAATAGAGTCTTTTTGACTTTTTACTTTCTAATTTTGACTTAACAATTAAACGTGACGATTGATGAAAAGACTATTTTCTACAACAGGTTTGCTAGCGTTTTTACTGTGTTCAATGAACCCTGCAGTAAAAGCACAAACACAAACACAACCCGATTCCATTCGTGAAAAAATGCAGTGGTTTGCTGATGCGAAGCTCGGCATATTTATCCACTATGGAATTTACGACGTAAATGGTATTGACGAAAGCTGGAGTTTTCACAACAAGAAGATAAGCTGGCGCGACTATATGAATCAGATGAAAGGCTTTACAGCTTCAAAATACAATCCTGAACAATGGGCAGCGTTGATTAAAGAAAGTGGTGCACGTTATGCGGTTCTTACCACCAAACACCACGATGGCGTGGCGCTTTGGCCAACTGCTCAAAACAGTTACAACGTCGTAAAAAATACTCCGGCCAAAAGAGATCTGGTAAAACCTTTCTTCGAAGCATTGGACAAACAAGGCATTAAACGCGGCGCATATTTTTCCCTGATCGATTGGAGCTATCCTGATTATCCGGGTTTCCTGAAAGACAGCAACCGTTATAAAATCTCTGATGATCCTCAACGCTGGGCTCGTTTCCAAAAATTTTACCAGGCACAAATAAGTGAAATAAGCAAACAATATCATCCCGACTTATGGTGGTTCGACGGCGACTGGGAACACAGCGCTGCGGAGTGGCAAGCAGATAAAGTGCGTAAAATAATTTTGGGCGACAAGCCAACTGCGATCATCAACGGCCGTTTGCAAGGATATGGAGACTACGATACACCGGAACAAAATTTCCCTGTATCTAGACCTGCATTTAAATGGTGGGAACTGTGCATGACCATTAATGGCAATTGGGGTTATCAGCCACAAGATACCGCATGGAAAACGCCATACGAAGTGATCACGATTTTTGCTGACGCTATTTCAAACGGTGGAAATTTACTCTTAGATATTGGTCCAAAGGAAGATGGCACTATTCCTCCTCAAGAAGTGAATGTTTTGAAAGAGCTGGGTGCGTGGAACAAAAAACATTCGGAAGCAATTTTCAACACTATAGCCGGCATTCCGCAAGGACATTTTTATGGTCCAACAACTTTATCAAAAGACTCAACAACACTTTACCTGTTCTTAGCAGGAAAAGTTACGGGCAATGTTATGCTGAAAGGTTTGATCAATAATATCAAAAGCATAAGAGTAGTAGGCACAAACCAAAAGCTGCAATACAAGATTGTTGGCAAAATATCATGGAGCCCTGTGCCAGGACTGGTTTATATCGATGTACCAGCATCTGTGCAGGATAAATACATGTCTGTACTGGCGGTTGAATTGGATAAGCCGATAAGTCTTTACAGAGGAAAGGGTGGATATTTGACGAATTAAAGCTTTGGCACAGATACGCCATGCTACAATAGCCAAGCTGCATATCTGCGGCCACATGGTTTTTAATCAAGATAAAGGCGCCCCGCAATATTGTGGGGCGTCGAAGTTTTAGGCACAGATACGCAGCGGCACAAGCCCAGCGGCACTTCTGCGCCAACATGCGTTATAGTTAATGTTTAATGCCATCCCATCACTTCATAACATTCTTCCACGCAAGAAGATGCACCTTGATTTTTTTGCGGCTATTGTATTCAATGGTTGGAGCAACAAAAGACTTGAGCATATTCAGCACAAAAAAGGTTCCTGTAAGAAAACCACTTTTGGTATTTATTCTTGAAAAATCGATATCGGGCGAAATATAAAAGCGTCTTACGCGGTGAATAAATTTATAGTCGAACGAAGATCCATCTTTACCTGTCCATTTATTTTCAGTGGCTCCCAACATAAGATCTGAGCTATAGCCAAAAGCAACATTCATCCATGAAGGCGCACCTTTGAGTCCAAATGAATTTGGATTTGCAGCCAGCCAATAACCTTGAGAGTTGTAGTCTTTCAGCACCCGTTCGAACGGGCTTGAGCCAAACAGATCATTGCTTCGCTGCTGAAACTCCGGACCATATTTAAATGGCCAATAGCTGAATTTCAACTGCAGTCGCTGACTGTTCCAATATATTTCCTGTAAGACAAACAATGATGCACCTGTTGTATTTGCCAACATATCTCCCCAACTGAAACCCCATTCAGCAGAGAAGCCATCATGTATTTCAATGATGCTTTGGTATGCCAGCGCACTGAATCCACCTATCAATGCACTCGTTTGATTTTTCAAACCTGTCCACTTCCACATTTCCGTACTGAATCGTGCTACCTGGTAGGCTGTCCATGCATGCCCAAGCTTATCCATTTGTTCCCATTCATTATTGTCGTTGAAAAAATGAAATTTACTTTTAGGATATTTTGCATACCATGCACGGTTAAGAGCAACAAATGATCCCGCCCACAATGCAGCGCTTGCACCAGCCGCCACGACAACTCTCGCTGTATTAACCGACGACGGTTGCTTGAATTGCGCAATACCAGCGGGTTGTAATGACAACAACACCACCAATATAATTAACAGCCGGAATAATAAAAACTGAACGCTTTTCATTGTGACATTTATTAAGCGGTAAAAGAAATCCCGCCATAGACATGGCAGGATTTTCATTTTGTAAACTATACGCATTATTGGTTAGCAATAGACATAACCGAACCGTAATGCTCGAAATCTTTAACTAAAAGCTTTACACCTGGTAATGCAGATGCTGGACACTTCATTACAATTTTCACTTTTAAAATTTTATTTGCCAGTTTCCCTAAACCCTTGCTCTGCCGGCCATTGTAGCACTCACACTTTTGCGATATGACCAATAGAACACAATAGGGAAAATGAACAAGTTGAACAATGTGTCAGATATCAATCCTCCGATAACCACCGTTGCCAAAGGCTTCGATGTTTCAGAACCGATACCGTTACTCATCGCTGCGGGCAACAAACCAATGGCCGCCATCATCGCCGTCATGATCACAGGTCGTATTCTTGACTCTACACCATGCCGCAATGCATCACCAAAGGTCCAGTCGGTGTTGACCTTCATGTCTTTGATATTGCTCTTGAATTTCGTTATCAATATCACACCATTCTGCACACAAATACCAAACAACGCAATAAATCCAATACCGGAAGAGATGCTAAAGTTTATGCCGGTGATCATCAGTGCAAATATGCCACCAATGATTGCGAACGGTACGTTGTTGAGTACCAGCAATGAATCTTTGATCGTACCAAATAAAATAAAGAGGATAAAGAAAATAATCAGGATACTGATAGGCACAACCTGCGTCAGTCGTGCAGTTGCACGTTGCTGGTTCTCAAAGTCACCCGCCCATTCCATTGTATAACCTTTCGGTAAATGGATCTGGTCACCTACTTTTTTTTGCGCCTCCTCAATGGTGCTACCCATGTCGCGGCCACGAACAGAAAACTTGATGGCACCGTAACGCATGTGTTTATCGCGGTAGATCATGCTTGGGCCAATGATCTTGTTAATGTCTGCAATTTCTTTCAGCGGAACTTTTGTTCCCCTCAAAGTTGGTATCATCAGGTTGCCAATCGATTCTTCGTTGTTTCTGAAATCTTCAGGATAGCGAATGCGCAGGTCAAACTTTTTCTCTGCCTCATAAATCTGGGTGACTGCAATACCCCCAATCGCCATTTCTATCACGGCGTTTGCATCGGAGGTAGTTACACCGTACAGCGCCATTTTTGATTGGTTCAGGTTGATCTGTAATTCCGGTTGTCCAAGGTTGCGAAGAATACCAAGATCCTCCACCCCTTTTACTTTTTGCATGATAGCGAATATCTTCTCTTCCTGGCTTTCTATGTATTTAAAATCATCTCCAAACAACTTAATTACAATCGACCCTTTTACACCGGAAACAGCTTCCTCCACGTTATCTGAAATGGGTTGCGAGAAGTTCAGATCGATGCCCGGAAAAACAGAAAGCTTTTTCTGCATTTTGTCTATTAGCTGCGCTTTCGTCAGTTTGCTTTTCCATTCTTTTTCAGGGTAAATATCAACATGGAACTCGATGTTGTAAAAACCTGTAGCGTCTGTACCATCATTCGGTCTGCCGGTTTGCGACATCACCTGCTTTACCTCGGGAAAACTCGAGAACACTTTGCGCATTTCGTTTGCCAGTTTCACAGAACCTTCGAGTGACGTACTCAACGGCCCCGTTGCACGCACGTAAATTGCACCTTCATTCAACTGCGGCAAAAACTCCGTTCCCAAAAATCTAAATGAGTAAAGACTGATCGCCAACACACCAATAGCAATAGGAAAAGCAATTCTTCTTCCTTTGAAACACAGATTGTACAAACGCATTGCATTCTTGGAAACGAACTCGACAAAAGGATTGTGTTTTTCACGCACATTCTTGTTCAACAATACACTTGCCAGCACCGGCACCAATGTGAAAGTTAGAATCAATGCACCTAACAGCGCAAAGCCCAGTGTCCACGCCAGCGGCGAAAACATTTTACCTTCTACTTTTTCAAAGCTGAAGATCGGCAGCAAGCCCGTGATGATAATGAGTTTTGCGAAGAAAATACCTTTACCGTTTACAAGACATGCTTCTTTTATCATGCCCAGTTTACTAAGCTTATTGAATTTCTCCATGCCCACCTGGTGCGATCGTTTGTCGAGAATTACAAATATCCCCTCCATCATTACCACCGCTCCATCTATGATGATACCAAAGTCTATTGCGCCCATCGACAATAGGTTGGCAGACATGCCTTTCAACTTTAAGCAAATGAATGCGAACAACAATGCAAGCGGAATGACAACGCTCACGATGATCGTGGTGCGCCAGTCAGCCATGAACAGGAACACGATGACGGTCACGAATATGATACCTTCAAACATGTTGTGCAGTACCGTGTGCGTTGCGAAGTTCACAAGATCCTCACGATCGTAGAATGTATTGATCTTTACATCATCAGGCAGTATGCTGTTGTTAAGTTGATTGATCTTAACCTTTAAATTCTTAATTACCTCGCTCGGGTTTTCTCCCTTGCGCATTACAATGATGCCTTCCACCACATCCGGATCTTTGTCGCGGCCCACTTGTCCCAGCCTGGGTAATGCAGACTCTGTTACCTCTGCAATGCTTTTTACGTAAATAGGTGTTCCCTTGATATTGTCGACAACAATGTTTTTGATTTCGTCAATATTATTCAACACACCAATACCTCTAACAACATAAGCCTGACTGCCCTGAACAATAACATCACCACCTACGTTGATATTACTTTTTGAAACCTTATCGTACAACTCTGTGGCTGTAACGCCGTACTGCAAAGCCTTCTGCGGGTCAACGGTAATCTGGTATGTTTTTACTTCACCACCAAATGAGTTAACGTCTGCAACGCCCGGCACCGATCTGATCTCTCTTTGTACTACCCAATCCTGCAGCGTCTTCAACTCTCTAACACTTTTCTTGCTGCTCTGTAAAGTGTAGCGATAAATCTCTCCTGTAGGGCCATATGGCGGTTCTATTTCGGGCTGGACGCCTTGCGGCAGATCTGCATCATCGATGTGATTGTTCACCTGCAACCGGGCAAACGCATAATCTACATCATCTTCAAAAGTTACTTTCACAACAGAAAGACCAAATAAGGAAGACGAACGGATTTGTGTTTTCTTCTGTGCCGGATTCATAGCGATTTCCAGCGGCCTTGTCACAAACTTCTCTACCTCTTCGGCACTGCGTCCGGGCCATTGTGAAATGATGGTGATGGAAGTATTGGTAACATCAGGAAAGGCATCGATGCTTATGCTTTTAAAACTTATGTACCCAGCTGCCAATAGCAGAAAGGTCATGAAGAAAATAAAATATTTATTCTTGAGAGAAAAGCCAATGACCGACTTAATAATTTTATTCATCTGAGTATTTATATTTTATTTTGGCCAGATGGAATTCGCATGAAACAATCATGTTTTTATGTAACAAAATTGCTGTCATGCTCATTTCATAAAATAGTATGATTAAGGCCTGAGCCTATAGTGTAACGGAATTGCTGATAACGACGCAGAGCATTAATCTTTAAGCGACTCGTACAAGAACAATTGTCTTGAGCCAACAACTCTGTCACCGGCATGAATACCTTCGCTTATGTAAGCACGATTCTCAATCTTCTTCGCAATGGTCACTGGTTGAATGCGTATTTTATTTGTACCCTCTGCTATCAACACGTAATAGCGATCGTTGTCAAACACCAGAGAGTTTGTATTTACATAAGGTAACGTTTCCCCTGAAGTAGCGCGGATGTTGATGTTCGCAAACATTTCCGGTTTCAGCAAATAACCGGGATTACTGATCTTTACACGAGCATACATCACCTTATTATCGGGATCGAGCATGTTGTATATCTTGTCGATCTTGCCACTGAATACTTTGTCAGGAAACGAAAGCGTAGTAACCTTCACATCATCTCCTACTTTTATTCTTGAAATTTCAGACTCGTAAATATTCGCCATGATCCACACAGTAGAAAGATCGGCGATGGTGAAAAGATTCTGCGTATTATCTGTACGCACCTGCATGTTGTTCGTAATATTTTTTTCTACAACAAAACCTGCGATCGGAGACTTGATCGTGTAGTTATCCGCACTGCCTCTGTTAATATCTGTCACTGATTGCACCCTTTTTTGTTCCGCAACTGCTTTGTCATAGTCGCCCTTAGCTTCGTCCAGTTCTTTTTGGGAAGCCATGCCACTGTTGTACAAGTCGTTCGTTACACTAAGGTTTCTGGATGCGTTTTTGATATCTGCACTCGCTGCAATTACATCTTTTGAGTAACCGGCCATTTCCATACTCTTCATGGTAGCAAGCTGCTGACCCGCTTTTATTGCATCGCCGAGTTGCACGTGAATGTCTTTCACAATGCCACTTACAAAAGGAAATATTTTTACCATCTTGTCTTCATCAGGAGTAATCTTGCCCGATAAAGTCAATTCCGACAATGCATCGGACTGGCCTATAGTGTCTATCACGAGGGATTTGAGCAAAGAATCAGTAACCTGAAATTTATCGTCGCCTTTAACCACGGTAGCGTCTGCTTTTCCGGAACAACCGGTAAACGCGTAAACACTGATAGACGCAGCTGCAAAAAGGAATAATGTTTTTATGTTGTACATGACTTAGTCTTTAATTGTTGAAGAAAGGAGTTGCCGTTACGAAGTTTAGATTCTCTAGCGTTGTGCGCCTGTTTTGCAGAATGCTGTTCATTTGCAGCGAATTCGTTTTATAAGAATCATAAAAATCGAGGAACTCAAGCAGGCTGATATTTCTCTTCTCATAATTCTTATAAACCTCCGCTATCAGGTGGTTGAAATCCCTCGGAAAATTCGGATCGAATGAGTTATACAATTTCTCAAGACGCAGCGCCTGTTCATATCCATTCGCTACATCATTGCTAACCTGGTCCTGCTGACTAAGCAACGCGGTTTTGCTTGCATCCACAGCAACTTTTGCCGCCTTGATATTACCTTGGTTGCGATTCAGGAAAGGCAACGGGAAAGCCACGCCCAGCCCGCTGTAATTGTTTTGATAACTTCCCTGCTTGTCATATGTAACAGAAACGGTAAGATCGGGAACTGCCATTGCTTTTTGCAACCTGAGATTAAGATCGCTGTAATCAATGACAGACTTTGCGATTTTAATATCGTTGCGATTATTGTAGGCTGAATCAATTAATGTAGTGTAAGTAACTTTTGAAACAGCATCTTTATCCGGAGCTGTCTGTTCATCTACAGCTTTAATGTATGCCGATGGATTCGTGCGTGTCAGTACCTTCAACTCACTCTGTGTATCTTCCATACCGTCTTTCAGATCGTTCAACTCAGTTTGCAAAGAATACAATTGTGATTTGATGCGCAGCACTTCTTTTTCTGCAATATTGCCTTTTGCATACTGTGCCTCGAAAATCTCAAGTGTTTTCTTCAATGAATTGATCTCCTCTGTATAAACGTTGGCTGATTGCTGCTGATAGTAAATGGTATAAAAATCACTTCTGATTGTGTAGCGAAGTGTACGCAACAAATCGAAGTATTGATATTCGGCTTGCTGCACGCCAATATTGGCCAGCTTAATGTTTTTGTTGCGTTTGCCTGCAAGCAAAAACAATTGAGAAATCGCAGCCTGGTATTGGCCCGTATTGTCTCCATAGCCCTTTCCAAAATCGAGAAACTTGTTGTTGCTGGGATTGTATAAGACGTTTTCGAAACTAAACTGCGGATTATCAAACAGCTTTGCAGTGATGACCTGCGCCTTTGCAATGTCGATGTTGTACCGCTGCGTGACAAGATCAAGATTGTTTTTCAGAAATAATTCTTCGACCTGCCTGATGGTTAAATTCAGCGTATCCCTTTGCAAGGGATCCTTCTGAGTAGTTGCTGCCTGTGCCTTTAATGCGGATGGAACCGATAGGGTAAGAAATAACAGCGCAACTACAGTTAATCTGTAATGCATAGTTTATTAAATGAAGCCACAAAGCTATCCGGCGCAGGTTTGAACGAAATTAAAGTGAGATTAAAATGGGATTAAAAACAGTTAGCGGGTTGTTAAAGTGTGGGCAAATTTGAAAATTTGAAAATATGCTAATTTGAAAATTCTGCGTATCAACCATTGATTACATTAACAGTCATTCAGGTTTTTCAGTGATTTAATTTAAGAATGTGCATTCACTAGTGACTATCTGACTTTTAGAATTTTCAAATTAGCAAATTTTCAAATTTTCAAATTATTTGCCGTGGCAAAACGTCACGACAAACGTCGCACCTTCATTAAGTTTTGACTTCACGCGGATTTCTCCTTTGAAAAGTTTTATGATGCGGTGGGCTATGTAGAGACCAATGCCGTTGCCGGAAAAATTCTTTGCATTTTCGCCTCGGTAAAAAGGAGTAAATAGTTTTTGAATGGATTCTTCATGTATGCCAGGGCCCTTGTCTATGACTGAAAGCCGAAGCATATTGTCGTCTGCAAAAAGATCACAGATAACTTTTTTATTGCTGCTGAACTTGAAAGCATTGCCAATTATATTGTTCAGCGCAATGATGAGCAGTGACGGGTTCGCTGCTATTGAAGTCAGCGATTGATCTTCCGGAAGATGGGAGATTGTAATCACCAGGTTGTTCGTGCCATTTTTTTTGTGCCATTCCGTTTGCAGTTGCCATAAAAGCTCTTCAACGTTGACTTGGGACAAAGTGGGCTGTGCAAATTCCATGTCTACCTGTGCCAGCTCCATCAAATTAGTTACGGTGTCTTTAAGTTCCTCACTTGATGAAAGCACCGAGTGAAGTGTTTGCTTATATTCTTCCTCATTTCTTGCTTTCTGTAGTGCCACTTCTATCTCGCCGATGATGGATGTGATAGGCGTTCGCAGTTCGTGCGAAGCATTTGCCACATATGTTTTCTGCATTTCAAATGCATTTTCAAGATGCTCCAGCAGTTCGTTAAAACTCTTCGCAAGCTGTGTGATTTCATCTTTTCCTTTACCCTCATTTACACGATAGTGAAGATTGCTCGCCCTGATCCTTTTCATTTGACTGATCACACTATTGATGGGACTTAATGCCCTGTCTGCAAACCATCGCCCTGTAAAGAACAAGCCAACGCTAACAAGCACAAACAAGATGGCCATCACTTTCAACATGTTGCCTCTCTGCAGCAAAAAACCTTCGTCGACAGCGGAAACAAGAATAACAAAATTGCCCTGGTTGTCCAGATAGTAAATGCCAACGACCTGACGTTTGCCAACGCTGTATTGGTAATATCTTTCTTTCCTGATGGTTCCAAGTATTGCATCGTCCCAGTAAACATGCGTTTCCTTTACAAAAGCCGGCGCATTGTCATTGTCATAAAGTTGTATGGATTCCTCCGGAAGCTTATCAAGATATTTTTGTTTAACCGACAAAAGCGAATCACCCGTTATTTCATCTGCCTCCAAATAAAGTTGCGCGACCACATTGGCGCGGTCTTTCAACTTTGCATAAAATTCGTTGCGGGCGAAATTGTAAAACAATATATAAATAGCGACAAGCACTACCAATAAAACGGAAGCGCTGATAAGAGTGAAGGAAAGTGAAAGCCGGTTCTTGATCTTCATAAAATGCAGTTCAGGTTGTGAGTTTTGAGTTTTGAGTTTTGAGTCAACGAGCGAACTCTATTTAACCTGACGATTATTACCTACAACTCACCACTCAAAACTCATTACTCATAACTTTTTTACTTCAAAATATACCCCATTCCAATAATGGTATGAATTAACTTTTTATCAAACCCTTTGTCAATCTTGTTGCGCAGGTAATTGATGTACACATCTATCACATTGGTGTTGATGTCAAAGTCTGCGCCCCAAACACTTTCTGCAATATTTTCGCGGCTGAGCATTTTGTTGGGGTTCCGCATAAAAAGTTCCAGCAACAAAAATTCTTTTGTAGTAAGCGTGATTGATTTCCCTGCCCGCTCTACCGTTTTGCTCCAGCAGTTCACCGTGATGTCTTCAAATTGTAATAGTTGATTTTCTTTTTGGCTGACATGATTTCGCCTGCTCAATGCCTCTATGCGTGCGATCAGTTCCTTTAAGTGAAAAGGTTTCACGAGGTAATCGTCAGCTCCGGCATTCAACCCATTTACCTTATCATCAATGGTTCCCAGCGCAGAAAGAATTAAAACCGGGATGTTTTTATTTTCATGCCTGATCAACCGGCAAACCTCCAGCCCGCCGATGTAGGGCAACATCATATCAAGTATCACGATATCGTAATTCCCTTTCAGTGCCATCTTTTGTCCTTCAAGACCATCCACTGCAATATCTACAGCATAGTCGTTTTCTTCCAAACCTTTTTTTATAAAGTCGGCAACCTTTGCTTCGTCTTCTATCAGGCAAATTTTAAACATGGGGTCCTAAAATTATCTTTCGAAATTAAGAAGATTAGATAGACCAGCTCGTGTCATTGATCATAAGAACACTCTCTTAACAGTTTTTTTGTAAAGTTGGAGATAAGTCAAAAGTAAAAAGGATGGGCTTCCTGTTTATCTGATGTTCGGGATGCCTGGTGACCGCCCGAAAAAATCCTTGCCGGAAACTCTCGTTGCCGAAATCCTGCAATTGTCATTGCCCTACTCTTCTTTTACCACTTTGTGGTATTGCAAAAGCAAATTGATTTATCTGCTTTGGCGATGCTAGCCAGAAAAGTTCTGTTCTTCTTTCTTACCTAACTTCACACAATTTGTGTCTCAAAATTATTTTTTAAGCGTGTCGACTCACCAAATCCTGCCTTAACAAAGCGAGTTAATTTTTCATGTATAGAACCCCATGTTATGAAATTGAATTTCACCCCTTTGCTATTTCTGATTCTTATGATTTTAAGTAACAGCTGTACGAAGGCCTCTTTGATGCCCCTAAATGAATTTCGTACACGGTACACCTTACATCGAACTTCGTACACACCGCACAATCCATAAGTATTTCCATTTATAACACATACAAGTAAACTACTACCGACAAATTTATTCCATTGCAATTCTTGTTCGTTAAAATGTTCTAACCGATTTTGCCGCCTACCTCAAAAACCACATTAAACCCTGAAAATGCAACGCACGCTTACAACGAGAAACCGGCATTTTATTATCTTACTACTTATAGCCTTGATCGCTTCTTCCTGCTGCAGTACTGTAGAAAAAAGAATCAAAGAAAACGACAAACAAATACCAATTGGATTTGGAAAAGAAGACACTTATCTTCTCGTTCTTCAAAAAAACCGACGTTACAACAAATGGCTCGACAAAAGATTCCCGGAAAACTATTTTGGGAAATACGAAGTGATTGCCCCGGACCAAATAAGTGATTCAAAATATGCCGACAAGGATAAGTATCGATACACATTTGACTTCGAATATGGAGCGGACCCGGATTTCTATAGGATGGTGGCGACCGGCACAATGGTATCATTTGTGCTTTTTGACAGAGTTACAGGAAAGTTTTATAAATCTGCATTTGCTGGTCAAGATGTTTCTGACTACATGAAAGATTATTTGATAAGACTGGAACAAATCAGAAAAAAGAACAGTGGACAACAACTTTCTCTTTCTTCCCAAAACACAGGCAAATAAATTTTAAAATAAAAACATCTTAAACCCTCTTTAAACTTAGAAAATGCAACATTCGTTTTCAACAAAAACCCGCTTTCTGCTTACCTTGTTAGTTTTTACTCTTGTAGCCTCTTCGTGCGGCCGCATGGTGAGAGCCAAATACAAGGAAGATGACAAACAAATACCCATAGGATTTGGAAAAGAAGACGTGTATATCCTTGCTCTACAAAAAAGTAACCGATATAACAAATGGCTGGACAAGAGATTCTCAGAAAACTATTTTGGCAAGTACGTGTTTATTACGTTTGATCAGTTAAACGATCCCAAATATGCCGATACCAAAAAGTACAGATATATTTTTGATGAGACTGAAAAATTGGTAACAAGCGGCAAAACAACTTTTGCTTCTCAAACAGCAAGCGGCTCCATGGCTTCAACAGATGTGTTCGCTTCATTTTTACTGACTGACAGAGCCACGGGAATAGTTTACAAATCCAGGGCGCAATCCGCTGGTATATCTCAGCTAATGCAACAGTATCTTATAAAACTAGAACAGATCAGAAGTAGAAATAGCAGTAACTAGCAATGATTTTTTCTACAGCTACTACAGAGAAGATTTGTAAAGTCGAAATACCAACAAAGAGCAGACCGGTAAAGTCTGCTCTTGTTATTGATATGCATTTTCAAAATGCAGGGGCTTTGAAATGGCAGTGAGCGGGGAGATGTCCCAAACATCAACCTCTCTACCTTCCCAATTGTTTCGCCAGCACCTTTCTCACATCATCACCTTTACCAGATCCTATAATTCGCAATATTATTACACCATTAGGATCGACGAGAATCTGTGTCGGAAAATTATGCACCTTAAATTTATTGACGATCTGTGCCTTCGAAGCATCGTTAAAATCCTGAAAAACATGTATCCAATTCATCTCTTTGCTTTTGATCATTTCCTTTAGCGTTTCCATATTCTTAGGTTGATCAAATGCAATGCTTACCACCTGCACGTCATTCTTGTATTCCTTGGAAATGGCCACCAAATCCGGGATCGAAGCAACACAAGGGCCGCACCAGGTGCCCCAAAAATCGATCAGCACATATTTCCCCCTGTATTTTTGCAGATCAAATTTGTTCCAGTTCAAATCAGCGGCCACAATGTTGTATGCTATTTTCCCGGAATCGATTCCATAAACAAAACCTCCCTTTCTGGCGAATGAGAGCTTTAAAGAATCACCCAAAGTTGAAATACCTGAAATGATATATCCATCCTGGTTCAGCCAAACTGTATCTCCTATTACATATTGCTTATTGCTGATTACTTTACTGCTTGCATCTTTTTCCGTAAAAGCAACAGTAGTACCTGCAGAATCATATCTCACTACCGATCTTGAAAATGCTGTGAAAAAAAACTGGCTGCTGCCCTTTTTAAAACTTCCTTGCTGTGCCTCATTTGCGAAGCATACCAGCTTCATTCTTTCCCTGCCGGGGTCGGCATATGTCACGGACGAAGAAGGAGCAAGCTTCACATTGTAGTTCTTGTCATACACTTTGCCGTTAACTACATACTGGTATTGCACTGTATAGGTTGGACTCAAAGACAAAATGGTCTTGAAATCTTTCTTTAAAAAAACCGAATCGTACGCCATCACTTTATCATCGCTAAAATCAAGGTTATTATTCGCATCTATTCCTAGCAGCTTTTTTCCGGAGGAATCTATACCGGTTATGAGATATACCGTGTGCCTGACCGGACGCCTGCTCAGCTGGAGTGTATCTGCGTTGTACTTAGCCAGCCCTTCCATCAACATGGCGACCGGCATACTTCCCGCAAATCGAACATAACATTCATAAATGCCCTGTGCCGGCTGAAAATCCACTTCCATTATCATCATCTCTTTAAGCGAAGCCGGTATTCCCCTGAAATGCCGGGAAGTATCATAGTTGTTAGTCATTCGCTGGGTGTATGGCCACATCGGCAGCGCGGCATAGCCCATTTTTGTTGTATCAACAACAGCTTTCAGCGGAACAATTAATACTTTCTCTTTCTGAGCGAAACCATGGAATGTCAAGAATGAAAACACGAGAAATATTTCCCAACCTCTGATACTTTTCATAAAGCGCTTTTAATGTCCGGAAACATTTTTAAGGTTAATTAAAACTTTTGCAAATGAGTGAACAATATAAACAGCAACAATGAAAGCTGCAACAGGCAGAAAATTTATTGTGGAAAATCAATGCTTTAAAAAAATAACGTCGATGATCATTCTAAATCATCGACGTTAGCAAATACCCGGCTTGTAGTATTTAATCTGTTTAAACCATCAACAACTGGGCATTTATAAATTGTAACTCTTCAGTGGTAAGATCAATATCAACAGCCTTCGCATTTTCAATGGCCTGCGCTGCATTTCTTGCTCCTGCCAGGACTACGCTAATGCGCGGTTGCAAAGTCGTCCAGCGTAATACCAATTGCGAAAGTGTCGCGCTCTTTTGTTGAGCAAGAGGTTCGATGGCTTGCAAAAAGGTTTGCACTTTCATTAAGTCAAACTGTGAAAAATAACCGTTACGGTGATCGCTTTCTTTGAGCTTTCCTTCTTTGAAATATTTTCCGGTCAACAATCCTCTTTCCATCGGACTGTATGCAATAATACCAGTGTTTGTTTGCAATGAATAAGGCACCAGTTCCTTTTCAATACCGCGATTCAGCATGCTATAAGCAACCTGATTGCTTGCCGTTTTAATTGTTCGTGAAGCGTCTTTCATTTGATCCACACTATAATTGCTTACGCCGGCAGCGCGAATCTTTCCCTGCTGTATCAAAAGTTCCAAAGCTTCCATCGTTTCGCTGATCGGCGTAGAGTTATCCGGCCAATGCAATTGCAACAGATCGATGTAATCTGTATCCAGCCGCTTTAAACTATCTTCTACTTCCTTCATCACGTTTTCTTTTGAAGCATACTTGAACACAGGAATTTTCTTTCCATCATCTTCTGCATCAAAGAAAAATTCACCTTTGCGGTTGTTGCTGCCATCCCACACAAGACCAAATTTTGTCAGCAACTGTATGGTTGATCTGTCTCTTCCTTTGATCGCCTCTCCTATCATTTCCTCGCTCAATCCAAACCCGTAAAACGGCGCTGTGTCTATTGTCGTCACTCCATGATCCAGTGATGCATGAATGGATGTTATAGAATCTTGTTTATCGTTGCCTCCCCACATGTTACCGCCAATAGCAAACGCTCCATGTGTGATCACTGAGAGTTGCAAATCTGTATCACCTAGTTTTCTGTATTCCATTGTTACTATTTATTGTATTAATGTCGTTAATAAGATCGTTGGTTTTTCCTGTAGCTTTTGTTCTACGAGCTCACCAAACGCTTCGATGTAGGGTTGTTGATTGTGTGCGTTCAAACCTTCTTTACTTTCCCACACTTCGTAAAATGTAAATAAATTTTTATCTCCTATGCCTTGGTGCAGATTGTACAATTCACAAGCTTCTTCTTTTCTTGTTTGCACAACCATGTTTTGCAGAACAGCAAACACTTCGTCTCTGTATTCATCTTTTGTTTTGATGATCACTGTCAAATATATTTTCATGCTACTGCTTTTTCTTTTTGCTCACTTACAAATACTTGTTCGAGGTGTTTGCGATAAATTGCCATGTCGCGTTTCACATCTGCATTTTTCTCCACATCGTGAAAGTGAAAACTTTTAAGCGGCTCCATCCCAGCGAATGCATTCATTCTGTGAAAACCAAATAAAGCGCCTTCATCTACGCTGCGTTCCTTAAAAAATTCGCCGGGCAATGTGAAGGCTGTTTCAGGTGCGTTCCAGCTCGTAGTAAGCATATAGGTGCGTCCGTGAAGCATTCCGCCCGTTCCGTAATTGATCTTCGGGTTTTCGGCAGAACGTCCGTCGCTGCGGTAAATGCCTTTTTGGTGACCGGCAGTAAATACTTCATCAATGTATTTCTTAAATCCGTGTGGTAACTGGAACCACCAAATCGGTGTGTGGTAGATCACGATGTCTGCCCAAACAAATTTCTCAACTTCTTTCTTTGGATCATAACCTTCGGCAATGACGGTTTGACGCACTTCCACATTTTCCTGTTCATCAAAAAACGAAAGCGTTTCCTTTGCAATCGTGTTGTTGTACTTCCCGCCTGAGTGGCCAAAGTTTTGTCCCGCGTTTATTATGAATATCTTTTTCATCTCTTTTAGTTTTAAATCGAACACAAAATTATCTCCGCCACAGTTATCATTAAAATAGCATGATTTATACCTTTGTATTATTAAAATAATAGATCAATATGGTAAACCTGGAATGGTACCGCACCTTTAAAGCGATATACAAAACCGGAACGCTTACCGGTGCGGCGGAATCGTTGTTTGTTTCACAACCCGGTGTGAGCCTGCATTTAAGCTCGCTGGAAGCGTATGTCGGCTACAAACTATTTGATCGCACAGGAAGAAAAATGATTCCCACAGAGCGTGGAAAAGTACTGTTCAACGCTATCTCAGAGCCCTTAGCGAAGCTGGAGGACGTTGAGAAAAATTTTCAAAGATCCATAGAAAAAACAACGCCCACTATTAGTGTTGGCATGTGTTTCGAAACTTTTCAAATAACGCTTGAGCAGTACGTTTCGTCGCTTCCATTTAACCTCATTATTAGCTTTGGTGAATATCCCGAAATGCTGGACCAACTGGACAAGGGCATATTGGACCTGATCATCACGCCGAAAAAAGGAACATCTGCAACCATTGAGCACGAAGCGTTTTCATCGGAAAATATTGTTCTCGTGGGAGGGAAAGATGTTGACATAAAAGCTTTTAAAAAGATCATTAAAAGCAAAAACAAAGATGAGGCGGAGCAATGGCTAAAAAAACAAAAATGGTATGGCACCACGGGCGACATGGAGCATCTCTTCCAATTCTGGGTGCTGAATTTTGGCAAGAAACCTGCGTTTCGCCCCAACTACATTGTGCCTAACTTAAACTCAATTGTGCGCTGTTTAAGCGGCGGCAACGGTCTTGCCGTGATACCGGATTTTCTTTGCTATTCAGAAATTGAACGCGGTCAAATTCAACTGATATGGGAAGGAAATACGAAACTGACTAACACACTTTACTTCGGAACGAGAAAGAAAAATGTTCATCAGCAAGAGATTGAACACATTAAGAAGTTGTTCAGGAAAGTGATGAGAAGAATTGAAAGTTGAAAATTGAAAATTGAAAATGAGTTCAAGAAGCGACTTGATTCTCCACTCACATTTTCTACTTTCAACTTTCCATTTTCAATTAAAAAAATCCCAGCTGCTTTGGCGGACAAATATCTCCGTTGATGATTTCATATTCCTGTCCGGGTCTTGAGAGGGCCTTTCGGATCGTTTGTATCTGCGCATCCGATGCTTCAAATTCTTTCAGGAACTTATTACCCATCTCCCTGTCCTCCTCACTTTGAGAAGCAAGCAATCCTTTTACTTTTTCAATCATGGATTTAGTCAGCATGAAAACAAAGAAAATGAAAATCAGGTATTATATCAATTGAAAGTTGAAAATTGAAAGTTGAAAATGGGTTCAAAGGTAACTTGTCTCTCAACCCTCCATTTTCAATTTTCAACTTTCCATTTTCAATTCCTTTTGGATTGTCACTGTTTCCATGAATTTGGCCGGGGGACTATAATCTATCAAAAAAAATACCTAAGTTCACCTACCAACTACCTGTATCCGCAAATGTATGGGGATCAACAGCGTAGTGAACTAAACCCAAACTCTAAACTTTGCACGAAGGTCTGCATAGCTATGAAAAAGTATTTTTTAATCATAACACTGCTCTCCTCACTGGAACTCGCTGCGCAAAAAAATCTGCTGTTCGACACCAGCAAGATTGACTCCCATACTAAACTAATCGGGCGGTATGATCAAATCGACAGACAAAAGAAATTTTACTTTCTGAACTTTATTATTGAGGACCCGGCCAAAATAAAAAAGGTGCTCGCCTCATCTTTAGCATTGGGCGCCGAAATAAAATCGGATTATACAAACATGGATTTCCGGATAGACCTTATCCAGGATTATCGCAAAACGCAGTCGTGGATGATCAATCCTGATATGAATTGTGTGCTGGTTAACGACAATTTCTATACGATCAACATTGACAAAATAAAAGCACTGGCAGATAAAAACCCATTCGATTACAAGTTTGAAGCGTTAACATTCAACACGCAAAAAGAATATGACGAGTACTTAACAAAGCAGAAGAAAGACGACTTTTTTTTGTTTGCCTACGCCAGCTCTTTTGCATTTGAAGGCACTTTCGAAATGCAATTTCCACGCAACAACAAATACCCCAGCCCAACTGCTATTCATGATACGCTGGCGCCGCAGATTGAGAAATATGTACCAAAAGGCAAATACAGTTTCTCATACATTTTAGATGACAGAAATCTTGCAAATCCAAAGCAGTTTATTATCACCATTTATGGCACGCGTGAACTTTATGATAACCTGCATGTGGAGAATTTAAAACCAAATAACTGGAAGCAGAATGTAGCGAAGGGATATTTTTTTTATAGAACGAGGTAGACCGCTATCTTGCAATGGAATTCAGTCACACGGCAGTGAATTTTCTCATTAAATCCCGATAAACCCCAACGATGACCGCTAAACAAATCGAAGATTCCCTAAACCAAAACAAACTGCAACTTTCCTTTTGCGATAAAGCCAATCACTTTGGAATCGTTATTTTTTGTTGCTTCATTTCAGCATGCGGTGCTTTTTTACCAAAGGATCATTTCAATATTTACTTTGTGATTGTTCCCGCTCTTATAGGTTTGCTTTTTTATATAATTCAATCCAATCGCTTACATTTTAAAGAAATCCATACAACACTGTCAAGGCAAGAACTTGGTGACGTTATAAAGAAAATTGGACACGAATTGGAATGGCACATTGCCAAAACCGCCAGCAAGTATTTAATCGCTAAAACAGATCCACCTTTCGTTTCCGGCAGTTGGGGAGAACAGATTACTATCTTATTTGACAAGGACAGGGTTTTAGTCAACAGTATCTGCGACCCTGGTAAAAAAAGCTCTGTCGTTTCCATGGGCCGAAATAAAAAGAACATGAGAAGACTGATTGAAGAAATTGAAGCAGCGAATCGAACTTTCGTTACTACAACGTAACAGTTCGCAAACCAGCGTCTCTGGTTTACCACTAAGGCACTGAGAATACACTAAGCGGCACTAAGGGTTGTTTATAATTTAGACTTTCCTTAGTGTAGAAAACAAAAGCCAACTTACCCTTCCGCATCAGTGGACTTCTTCTCATCTTTCCAATACTGCTCAGGTATTGTTGTAGTATTGCCATCGCGTTGGGATCTGTAATGTGGCGACATAATTTCAATGCCCGCTTCTGCGCAACAATCCTGTATATTTTGATGGAGCTGTGAATATGTGTTTTGCTGTTCATTTGCATCTCTCGTGTACGCATTGAGTTGATAGGAAACATAAAAATCATCAAGGCTCGTCTGCAACACAAACGGCTCTGGCTGCTTCAATATTAAATCGGTTCTGTTAGCTGCTTCTATAAGTGCCTTGTGTATTTGTTGCCATGGTGTATCATACCCTATTGTTACAGTTGTATGCAATATCAGGCCGGTGTTCTCTGGTCTTGTATTGCTTGAGTAATTGATGGTACTACTTGATAACACACTGGAATTGGGAATCGTAATATCCTCATTTTTTATTGTTCTGATGCGGGTTACCAGCATATTCTTTTCTATTACGTCGCCGATTACATCACCAATTTGAACGCGATCACCAATCCTAAAAGGACGCATGTAGGTGATAACAAGTCCCGATACAACATTTGAAATCGCACTGCTTGAACCCAACGAAAGCAATACACCTAAAAACACTGACACGCCCTGAAATGCCGGCGAATGCGAGCCGGGCAAATATGGAAATATGATCACCAGCATGAATGCATACAACAAAAAGCGGAGTATATTAAAAGTTGGCCGTGCCCAATCGCGATGAAACCCAGTCATCCGGATTTTCTCATCTTCAATTTCCAATACAAAATAGCGGATAATTTTTATGAGGTAGTTGAAGACGAAGTAAATGACAAGTATGGTAAAGAGATTCGGTAAGAACTTAACAAACGCGTGCCACAGTGCTTTTGCAGGCGTCAATATCCAACCCAGCAAAGTTTGCGCCCAACCCATCGTTGTAGGAAAAAGGCTGAAAAGAAATGAAAGTGACGCGTATATGATGACCAATATCAACACTACTTTTATGATCCTCAGCGAACTCAGAAATAGACTCAAATGCTTTTGCTGTGAGATCACCTGGAATTTCCTGATGGTAATACCTTTAAAAAATCTGTCGCGCTTGGCATGTGCGTAAATAGCAAGTCTTCTAAAAAATCTATTGATGAGTTTGATGAGTAACCATAGCGC
>Ga0318567_10000233_pt1 | contig 25145 bp, 19 predicted proteins | sample GRESIP088b5f20_FD_203691 | JGI IMG/M metagenome (GOLD analysis project Ga0318567, IMG submission 203691) | Tropical soil microbial communities from Luquillo Experimental Forest, Puerto Rico - GRE.SIPMG.088b5f20 | ecosystem: Environmental > Terrestrial > Soil > Tropical forest > Bulk soil...
CACTTGGCCCAGCCCTTGATACTCCGGCTGTTTCCGTGCAGATAGAGAATTAAGCCTTTGGGATTTTCTCTGTAAAAATGTAAGCCGTTTATCAACACGCCCGGACCGATGTCAAAATTCAATTCGCGAAAAGGAACATCGTATTTGAAAACGAAGTCTCTCCGTAATTTTTCGGGTTTGAAAATAAATTTTTCCTGGAAGAAATATCCGAGAATAGAAAGTAAAACAATGGCCCCAGCTATATAAAAAATAATATGATTCAAGAAATCGTCTGTTAGTGATTCAAGGTAACAATTTTTTTACCCGTAGATGTTAATGTTATACAAAACAAAAAAGTTGGACCACGATCGGTCCAACTCTATAAAAATAAATTTTCCATTTTCAACTTTCCATTTTCAATTGGCCTAGTCTACTTCAATTCTCTTCAATCGCAAGTTGGTAACCGGTGACACGATCAGTGGAAACTTTTCAACAGTTACGCTTGCCGTATCAAGTCCAAAGCCTCTTTCTTCAGAAAGACTCATTTCTTTCACCCAGAAGTAGAGCTTCATAATAATTCGCTCAACGATTGGCAATTCATTATCCTGGCTCAAATATTTTTCCATAACAATGAATTGGAAATCGCCCACCACATTGTTTCTTTCAAGACTTTCATAGCGGCTCGTAATGTTCACTTCTTTATTCGCAACAAGATCTGCCACTACTTTACGGAACATTAAGTTGATGCGCGGCTCAATTCTAAAGCCTAAACGAAACTCCACTCTGATGATGTCATTTGGAATAATGTGGTCAACAGAATACTCACAGGTATATGGATCATCCAAAGTATCCACGTGAATGAACCAGTAGATGTCTGCACGTTTCGGTTTTCTGTTCAAAATGGAATAAATGATCTTATGCTCAATTTCCTTAGGGTTATTGGCACTCGTCATATATACCAGGTGTGTAGCGTGTTTCGGAACGGTTCTGTCGTTGCTCAATTCCTGTATTTGTGGAATATAATGGTCCATGCGTACAAACTCCACGTAACGGTTTTTAATTTTTCTGCTACGGAACCAGATATACATTACAGTAAACAAACCCCCTGCAATGATCAAAGAAACGAAACCACCGTGAGGGAATTTCTCAAGGTTTGCAAAAAGGAAACTGCCTTCAATTCCCAGGTACACCACCAGGTACAAATAAATGAGGTATGGCGGCGTGCGTTTGGAAACAAGATAATTCGCAAATAAAATAGACGTAGCGATCATACACAAAGTAATCGCTAAACCATAGGCAGCCTCCATGTTGCTCGATTCCTGGAAGTACAATACAACAGCTGAACAACCGAGGAACAATAACAGGTTAATGCCGGGAATATATAATTGTCCCCTTTCTTCAGTTGGGTAAACGATTTTTAGCTTTGGCCAAAGGTTCAGTCGCATCGCCTCACTAATCAAGGTAAATGAACCACTGATCAACGCCTGGCTGGCAATGATCGCAGCGGCGGTCGCAATTACGATACCGGCAATAATGAACCAATGTGGCATGATACCGTAGAATGGGTTGATCAGGTCCTGCGCTTTTGGAAACTCCGCTATGAAGCTCGGATTCTTCATCAGTTTGTCAGTCGCAAACACCGCACCGTGGTGATTTGCCAAAATCCATGCACCCTGTCCGAGGTAGTTTAATATCAGGGTTGTTTTTACAAATATCCATGAATAACGTATGTTCCATTTTCCGCAGTGGCCAAGGTCCGAATAAAGTGCCTCCGCACCTGTCGTACACAGGAAAACTGCACCCAGCAACCAGAATCCTTTTGGATAGGTAGCCAATAATTTGATAGCATAGTAGGGATTCAATGCTTTAAACACTTCGTAGTCCTGGGATATCTGCGAAAGCCCCAGTACGCCCAGCATGCAGAACCATACGAACATGATCGGTCCAAAGAACTTACCAATAGACGCCGTACCAAATTGCTGCACAAAAAAGAGCGCACACAAAATGCCCAACACTATGTACATAATAATGTTAGGATTGCGACCTACAATGGGTTGAAAGAAATCCTGCCGTCCAAGCTCCTCAATGGCAGAGGTAACGGTAATTGGAGGCGTGATCATACCATCGGCCAGCAATGCGGCGCCACCAAGCATCGCGGCAACAACCAGCCATTTCCGTTGCCGTCTTACCAATGCATATAATGAAAAGATACCACCTTCACCCTTGTTATCCGCCTGCAAAGTCAGAATAACATATTTAACTGTGGTTTGCAATGTAAGTGTCCAGATAATGCAGGACACGCTTCCGATGATGAGGTCTTCTGAAATAGGTCTTCCGGCAATGATTGCACTCATTACGTAAAGAGGAGAGGTTCCAATGTCACCATAAATAATTCCTAAGGCGATTAAAAGTCCGGCTAACGATGCCTTGTTTGATATTTTGCCCACGATTGAGTAATTATGAACTTTACTGTGTACGAATATTTTAATACTGTGTTAACACTTTTCGCGCAAACACAAGCTGCAAAGTTATATGGAAACACAATTAAAGTTGTTTAAAAAATTATTAGTTATTAGCTGAAACTATTAACCGTTAGTTAATCAGGAACCAGAAATCAGGAATTAGGAATTAGTTGAATGCGGAACCTGACTCCTAATTCCTGTCCTCTCAACGTATAATCGCAGTTTTTGTTTACGTTTGTAAGGCTATTAAACAACCCGGGATTATGAAAAAAGAAGAATTACCACAGGATAAAAAAATCATTCATGGCGAGGACAATACTTTGAGAAAGGTATTGTACGTGACTGATGAGTCCGGTAATTACGAATCTGCCCAGTCGGACGGATGGGAGGCAGAAAACTTTGCGCTTACCCAAGCCTGGGAAGATATCGACGAACATATTGCAGAAACCAGGGAAAAAGTGAAGAAAGGAGAAGTGAGTCCGATTGCCTATTACATGCTGAAGAACCTGATGGATATTCCTATTCTGGCAAGCTATATGGGTAAATGGAAATGGGTGGTAAAGCGACATTTGAAACCTTCTGTTTTTAAAAAGTTAGACAAAAAAACATTGGAACGGTATGCATCCGTTTTCAACATAACTGTAGATGAACTCACCAAATTCCCTGCAGCGCAATAACATTTCAACAATTTATGATCATTGAAAATTTCGAGCATCATCAGTATGCACACTGTGAAAGCGGCGTTACGGTTAATCTTTTAAGATACTACGGAGTAGAACTTTCTGAACCTATGATATTCGGCATCGGTGCCGGATTGTTTTTCGGGCACTTGCCTTTTGTAAAAGTAAATGGCGTTCCCGGAACAACTTTCCGCATTTGGCCAGGTTACATTTTTAAAAGAGTTAGCAACCAGCTTGGCGTAAAAATAAAAGTGGAGAATTTTAAGTCTCCCGAAAAAGCCATGCAGGCATTGGATGAAGTTTTGGCCAGCAAAAGACCCGCAGGCATGATGGCCAGCGTTTACTATTTAGATTATTTGCCCCCGGCCTTCCGTTTTCACTTCAATGCACATAACCTGATCGCGTTTGGAAAAGAGGGAAATGAGTATGTGATCAGCGATCCTGTAATGGAAAAAGTGGCTAATGTGTCATCTGAAGATTTAGCCAAGGCCCGCTTTGCAAAAGGATTTCCGGAACCTAACGGCAGAATGTATTATCCGGTTCAGGCGCCAAAAACAGTTGATCTTACAAAACCAATATGGAGCGGGATCAATCAGACGTGTTTTTTCATGTTAACACCGCCCGTGCCATTCTTTGGCGTAAAGGGCATTAAATATTTAGGTAAAAAAATAAAGCAGTATCCTGCCAAACTTGATCCGCGAAGATCGGCGCTGTATGTTGGAAACATCATTCGCATGCAGGAAGAGATTGGCACCGGTGGCGCAGGTTTCAGATTTTTATATGCCGCGTTTCTCCAGGAAGCGGGCAAGAAATTTGGCGACGACGAACTACTGCATTTGTCAGAAGAAATGACCGCAATAGGCGACCAGTGGCGCAACTTCGCGTACTCAGCTGCCCGCACCTGCAAGGCCCGCAGCGGCGAATTACACTCCTACGATGAATTGGGCGACATGCTCATCGACATATCCGGAAAGGAAAAAGATTTTTTCGAGAAACTTAAAAAAGTAGCGAAAGGGAAGAAATAATTGAAAATTGAAAGTTGAAAATTGAAAATGAGTGTTCGCTCTGTCTTTAATTTTCAACTTTCAACTTTCAATTTTCAATTAAATGAAATGCTTCAAATTACCAATCTTCATAAAACATACAAGCATGCGACCGAGCCGTCGTTGCAGGGGTTGAACATTAATTTCTCTGCAGGGATTATAGCGGGTTTGCTTGGACCAAACGGTGCCGGCAAAACAACCACTATTTCTATTATCTGTGGATTGGTAGCCCCGGACAACGGAGAGGTAATTGTGTTGGGCGATAATGTGAAAGGCGGGCTGGAAAGCATTAAGCAAAAGATTGGAGTTGTTCCGCAGTCAATCGCTTTGTATCCGCAACTGTCGGTGTTTGAAAATTTGCAGTATGTTGGGAAATTATATGGATTAAAAGGCGTCGAGCTGAAAGACAAAATCTATCACTATTTGAAGATTTTTGGTCTGGATAATAACGCCAAAAAGTCGATCAAGCATTTTTCGGGAGGAATGAAAAGACGGGCAAATATTATCGCCTCATTGCTGCATGAGCCGGTATTGCTGATTTTGGATGAACCAACTGCGGGAGTAGATGTGCAGTCGCGCAACATGATCATGGACTTTCTGAAAATGTACAATGCGCAGGGACATTCAATAATCTACACTTCTCATTTGCTGGAAGAAGCCCAGGAGTTGTGTGATGAAGTCGCAATCATAGACAACGGGAAATTGGTGATCCATGGAAATACTGAAGAGTTGATTTCTTCGCACTATGCAAATAATTTAGAAGATCTGTTTTTAAAAATAACCGGAACAAAAGTCAGAGATTAAATAGTTAGGAACAAGTAAAAAGTATTCGCGTGTTCATGCAAAAAAAGGCCGCATCTGTATCTAGAATTATTGCCACCATCATCAATGAATGCCGACTTTTCTTAAAAGATATAGCCGGTTTATCGTTGCTGTTATTAATGCCAATCGCTCTTACGGTAATCATGGCATTGATACAGGATGCGCCATTTCGCGAATACCAGAATATTAAGTTCGATGTTTTGTGGGTCGACAATGATCACGGCCAGCTCGCAAAAAAACTACAGGAAGATTTCAGCCATACAAAACAATTCCATTTAGTAAAATCGGTAGATGATAAAGCACTGGACGACGCTGCTGTAAAGGCGTTGGTACAAAAAGGAAAATACCAGATCGGTATTGTTATTCCAAATGGTTTATCCGCAGAAGTGATCAACAGCGCCAATCAAATTGCAAATGATATAGGTTCAAAAATAGGAGCTCCGGGAAAACTGCCACAACGTGAAAGCCGCCCCGGCAATGACATACAGGTTTATTTTGATCCTGCAGCCAAACAGACTTTCAAGCTTTCGATTATGAATGCACTTGAAAAATTTACTACAAAATCCGAGGCTGAACTAACGCTTTCCAGATTAGCGAAAACAATGAAATCTCAGGAAAGCAATGTCAATGATTCTGTAAATATTGATCTGCAGGATAAACTTCGCGCAGTGGGCATCAGAGAAGCTTCACCTGTAAACACCGCCATTTACGGCGCTACAAACTCAGTGCAACATAACGTTCCCGCGTGGGCGATATTTGGGTTGTTCTTCATCATCATTCCTATTGCCGGAAACATGATTGGCGAGCGTGAAGACGGTAGCCTGACAAGACTGAAGTTGATTCCGGGTTCTTACTTCGACATTCTGTTTGGTAAATTGCTTTTCTATGTGATGGTGGGTGTGGTCCAATTTTATTTGATGTTGCAAGCAGGTGTTTATTTGTTGCCGCACTTGGGTTTGCCGGCGCTATACATGGGCCATGCTCCAATCTCTTTGTTTATCACTGCCGCTGTAATTTCACTCACTGCAACTTCCTATGGGGTTCTGATTGGAACAGTTTTTCAAACAGCCAATCAGGCGTTACCATTCGGTTCTATTTCTATCGTTATATTATCTGCCATCGGCGGTATATGGGTGCCCGTTGAAATTTTGCCGTATGCTTTGCAACAACTCGCAAAAGTCTCTCCACTCCACTGGGCATTGGATATTATCAATGATTTGTTTTTGCGAAATGGCAGCTTTTACGGCATAGCGCCTAAGCTTTCGATACTTCTTGCTTTTAGTGCGGTGTTTTTTTTAATTGCTGGCATTGTGGAGAAGAGAAGGAAGAAGTAAACTGTCATTTTAGCATTTGGTGCGGTTGGCGCAGATATGCGGCTTAGCCTGTGCGGATGCGTATCTGCGCCTGTAACTTTTTCAAAGCCTTATTCGATAACTGGCATCTAGTTTAATAAAAAAGCCATCGCCCCAATGGTAATCTGTCAGATAATGTTTGTTAGGGCCATTGCCTGTTCTTAATTTTCGGAAAATGCCGTAGCCGGCTTCGCCCGTAAATACAATATGCTTTGTTGCATAACAGTCAATAAATCCGCTAAGCTGGTTATCATCAATGCGTAGGTAATTGCCATTGTTTAATCTATACGAGTTGGTAATGGCTCGAAAAGTGGAGCCGGTATAAAAATGATTGTTGAGCTTGTGTTCAAAAGTTAATTTGCCGGGCAAAACACCAAACAAATTATTGCGACTGTCTATGTGCCAATCAATGCCAGCAAGTGGAATGATAAATGGCCCGAAAAATTCGCTGTTGGCATAAACGCCAAACTTGTATTTCAGGTTGTTATTTTTTTTGTAAACAGCCAACAAGACGCCCCCCATTTGAAAACTGTTATTCAAATTTAAATTTTCGCTGTTGATGCGGGGTATGGCAGAAATTGTAAGCGACCAGCGCGCAGTATCAAGCGGGATAACAGCGCTAAGTGCCAGGACAACACTACTTACCGTTGGTAGGAATGATTTATTTGACGATGAATCAATATTCCAGTTTTCATACACCGGGCTAACAACAAAAATGAAATTCTTCTTTAATTGTGTCGGAAAATCAGGGCCTATGTAAAGATGACTGAATGGTGTTCCTGCTTTTGACTGAGATTGAAATCCATACGTGTACCTTATATGAATTGGATCCACATAAGGCTGTGTAAAACCTTTCAATGAGATAATGATTAGAATTGCAAAGAGGGGTTGTTTCATTATTATTATTGGTTGGGTAGAAGGTGCAAGTGTAAAGAAGCTTTAATGCTCGAAGAAGGCTATGAATTTGATGGCAATGCAACGATAAAATTATATGTTCCCAAGGCAGTCTGAATGCTTATAAAAACATACAGCATGGAGTGCCGCATTTAAAGCAATAACAAACTATAAAAAAGTATCAACTTTTCCAAACAATTTCCGACCCACTTTGTTAACAAACCTCGCGTCGATTTTTACATGCTTTTCACATTTACGTATGTGCATAACTCAAAAGCTGTATGCTATTTGATGCTTTAATACGCGTTGGCGCAGAATGCAGCCCGGCTTCGCGGCGAGGCGTAATGGGCCGGAAATCCCACCCTTTACTATTAACAAAAGTCATCATTAAACGATTCCTTTATGGTGTTTCCATATCGATTGTACCTGGTTGTCAGTGAATTAGCTTGCAAAGGAAAAAACATTCTACACGTTGTAGAATCCGCTGTACGCGGAGGCGTCGACCTCGTCCAATTCCGTGATAATGAGATGGATGAGGCAGATTTCGCTGTTACGGCCATCGCTTTGCAGAATTTATTGAGTAAATACAATGTTCCCCTGATAGTCAATGACCGTTGGGATATTGCGAAAGATCTGAATGCTTACGGCGTTCACGTGGGTAAAAACGATAACTCGCCAGGTATAATAAAACAGGCCTGGCCGGATTGTAGCTGTGTCGGCTATTCTGTTGAGTATGAGGAACAAATCAATTGCGAGGAAGCGAAAAAAGCAGATTACCTAGGAATCTGCCCGGTTTTTACGAATACTAACTCGTTGATGGAGTGGGGTATAGAGGGTATTCGGTGGATCCGGTCACAAACAAATAAGCCACTTGCGGCTATCGGCAACATCAATATGGCGAATGTAAAAGAGGTGGTAAAGGCAGGCGTAAATTGTATTGCCGTGATGTCTTCTATTTGCAACGCGAAAGATCCTGAAAGAGCGGCAGCTTTGCTTAGAAATGAAATTGAGATCGCAAGCTTAGCATAAATGAGGAATATATAAATAATTTTTGTCAGTTTTCTGTCTTGTTTAATAAGTTTTCTTTTTATTTGATGTTATTTCTTACCTTTGCTCTCCTGTTTTTACGGGAAAATTAGCTAATTGATGTTATATAACGGGTATATTTTTTGTATAACTTATTGATTTGTAGTGTGAAAGAGAACATTTAATGTTCTCATTTGGTATTTTGTCTATAGACGATTTAAAATCTTTAAAACCGGTTTAATTATACATATGTCTTCAACAAAAGTGAACAACAGGGTCAATTTTGCAAAAATTAAAAACATTGCAGAAACTCCTGACCTACTCGAAGTACAGATTCAATCATTTAAAGACTTCTTCCAGTTAGAAACGACTCCAGACAAAAGAAACATTGAGGGTTTATTCCGCGTGTTCAGGGAGAATTTCCCTATCACCGATACCCGCAACATCTTCGTGCTGGAATTCCTGGATTACTTTATTGATCCGCCGCGTTACACTATCGAAGAGTGTATGGAGCGTGGTTTAACGTACGCAGTTCCATTAAAAGCTAAGCTTCGCCTGAGCTGTAATGATGAAGAGCACGTAGATTTCCAAACCATCGTTCAGGATGTGTTCCTCGGAAACATTCCCTACATGACACCACGTGGTACTTTCGTTATCAACGGTGCTGAGCGTGTTGTGGTTTCTCAATTACACCGTTCTCCAGGTGTATTCTTTGGCCAGTCTGTTCACCCGAACGGTACTAAGATTTACTCTGCAAGGGTAATTCCTTTCAAAGGTGCATGGATGGAGTTTGCTACAGACATCAACAACGTGATGTATGCTTACATCGACCGTAAGAAAAAATTCCCTGTAACAACCTTGCTGCGTTCTATCGGTTACGAAACTGATAAGGACATTCTTGAGTTGTTCGGAATGGCCGATGAAGTAAAGGGCGAGAAAAAAGAACTTGATAAATATATTGGTAAAAAATTGGCTGCTCGTGTATTGAGAACATGGGTAGAAGATTTCGTGGATGAAGATACCGGTGAGGTAGTTTCTATCGAGCGTAACGAAGTTGTGCTTGAGCGTGATACTATCCTTGACGAAGAAGCAGCCGAAATGGTGGTTGATATGGGCGTTAAAAGCGTGTTCCTGCAAAGAGAAGACGTTGGTGGCGACTATGCGATCATCTACAATACTTTGAATAAAGATACTTCTAACTCTGAGTTGGAAGCGGTTCAACACATCTACCGCCAATTGCGCGGTGCAGATGCTCCTGATAACGAAACAGCACGTGGTATCATTGACAAATTGTTCTTCAGTGATAAACGTTACGATCTTGGAGAAGTGGGCCGTTACAAAATCAACCGCAAGTTGAATTTGAACTATCCTCTTGAGAAAAAAGTATTAACTAAAGAAGATATCATCGAGATCATTAAATACCTGGTTCGCCTTACAAACGCGAAAGCAGATATTGACGATATCGATCACCTGAGCAACCGTCGCGTACGTACTGTGGGCGAACAATTGTATGCTCAGTTCGGCGTTGGTCTTGCACGTATGGCTCGTACTATCCGTGAAAGAATGAACGTTCGTGACAATGAGGTATTTACACCAGTCGATTTGATCAATGCAAGAACACTTTCTTCTGTGATCAACTCATTCTTCGGTACATCTCAGTTGTCCCAGTTCCTTGACCAAACCAACCCATTGTCTGAGATCACACACAAACGTCGTATCTCAGCGTTAGGGCCAGGAGGTTTGAGCCGTGAGCGTGCGGGCTTTGAGGTTCGTGACGTACACTACTCTCACTATGGTCGTCTTTGTACAATTGAAACTCCGGAAGGACCGAACATCGGTTTGATCTCTACTTTATGCGTACACGCGAAGATCAACGAAATGGGCTTCATCGAAACTCCATATCGTAAAGTGAACGACGGTAAAGTTGATATGAAAGAATTGACTTACCTGAGTGCAGAAGAAGAAGATTTCGCTAAGATCGCACAGGCAAATACTCCGCTTACAGAAAAAGGAGAATTTGCTGAAGACAAGATCATCAGCCGTGAAACAGGTGACTTCCCAATTTTGGAAAGAGGTGAAGTAGAATACATGGACGTTGCTCCTAACCAGATCGTTGGTTTGAGTGCTTCCCTGATTCCTTTCCTTGAGCATGATGACGCCAACCGTGCATTGATGGGATCAAACATGCAACGTCAGGCGGTTCCATTGATCAACGCACAAAACCCAATTGTAGGTACTGGTCTGGAAGGTAAAGCTGCACGTGACGCACGTACGCAGATCATGGCGGAAGGACCTGGTGTTGTTGAATTCGTTGACTCTAACGAAATCCACGTTCGTTATGACAGAAACGAAGCTCAGAAACTTGTAAGCTTTGAAGAAGATCTTAAGATATATAAACTAACCAAGTTTATTAAAACCAACCAGGAAACATCTATCACCTTACGTCCGGCTGTGAAAAAAGGCCAGGAAGTAATTGAAGGCGACTTCTTAACTGAAGGTTACGCTGTGAAAGATGGTGAATTGGCGCTGGGACGTAACCTGAAAGTGGCGTTCATGCCTTGGAAAGGTTACAACTTCGAGGATGCGATCGTAATCAGCGAAAAAGTAGCACGCGAAGACTGGTTCACTTCTATTCACATTTCTGAATACGAACTGGAAGTACGTGACACTAAATTGGGTGAAGAGGAATTAACTCCGGATATCCCTAACGTATCTGAAGAAGCAACAAAAGATCTTGACGAAAACGGTATTATCCGCATCGGTGCTCAGGTAAAAGAAGGAGACATCCTGATTGGTAAGATCACTCCAAAAGGAGAAAGCGATCCTACCCCTGAAGAAAAACTGTTGCGTGCGATCTTCGGTGATAAAGCCGGCGATGCAAAAGATGCTTCACTGAAAGCTCCAAACGGAGTTGAAGGTGTAGTTATCGACAAGAAACTTTTCCAACGTGCTAAAAAAGATAAGAATACAAAAGTTCGTGAAAAAGCAACTATCGAGAAGATCGAGAAAGTTCACGAGAAAAATGTAACTGATCTTTTGGAAGTGTTGTTGAGCAAATTACAAGTGTTGTTGAGAGATAAAGCTTCAACTGGTGTTAGCAATAACTTCGGTGAAGTACAAATCGGTAAAGGTGCGAAGTTCACCGCTAAGAACCTTGCTGGTCTTGACTACCTGAACATCAATCCTCTGGGTTGGACAGGTGATGCTGATATCGACAACCAGATCAACATCTTGTTGCACAACTATAACATCAAGTACAATGAAGAACTTGGACGTTATAAGAGAGAGAAATTCAACGTATCAATCGGTGATGAATTACCTGCCGGTGTATTGAAATTGGCTAAAGTTTACCTCGCTGTAAAACGTAAGTTGAAAGTGGGAGATAAAATGGCCGGTCGTCACGGTAACAAAGGTATCGTTGCTAAGATCGTACGTGCAGAAGATATGCCATACCTGGAAGATGGTACTCCTGTTGACATCGTATTGAACCCATTGGGTGTACCTAGCCGTATGAACCTTGGACAGATTTACGAAACAGTACTTGGATGGTGCGGTGAGAAATTGGGTGTGAAATTCGCTACTCCAATTTTCGACGGTGCTACTACCGACGAGATCGCTGAATACTGCCAGAAAGCAAATATCCCAATGATGGGCCACACATACCTGTATGATGGTGAAACAGGCGAGCGCATGCACCAGAAAGCAACTGTGGGTATCATTTACATGATCAAACTGCATCACATGGTTGATGATAAAATGCACGCACGTTCTATCGGACCATACAGCTTGATCACACAACAACCTCTGGGTGGTAAAGCTCAGTTTGGTGGTCAGCGTTTTGGTGAGATGGAGGTTTGGGCACTTGAAGCATACGGTGCATCTAACATCCTTCAGGAGTTGTTGACTATTAAATCTGATGATATCATAGGTCGTGCAAAAACTTATGAAGCAATCGTGAAAGGTGACAACATTCCAAGAGCGGGTGTTCCTGAATCATTCAACGTATTGGTACACGAGTTGAGAGGTTTGGGTCTGGATCTGAAATTTGAATAGTAGATTATTCAGTATACTTAGAGCCGCGACAATTGTCGCGGCTTTTTTATTTTATTGTAACAGAACGCACAGTTTGGTGATGTTGGAGATTTATTTGGAGGAAGATTACTAATTGTTCGTAAGATCGACACATCTTCAAATTTCCGCAACTCTAAAAGGCACCACCTCATAAGTTTCCCAAACACCGTCCTTCACATAAGGATCTGCCTTCAACCAATTTTGCGCAGCGTCCAAATCCGGCAAATCAATTACGAGCATCGAGCCGATCATTTTGCCTTCGTCGTTCAGTTTTGCGCCGCCGATAACAAAATGTCCTTTGGCTTTTTCTTCACGCATCCGCGCAAGATGTTTCGGGCGAACAGCGAGCCTGCGATTAAGCGCTTCGGCATCTGTGTGGTCGTTGGCAGTAATAAGGAATTGCATAAACTTTCAGTTATAAGTTGTGAGTATTGAGTTCCAAACAAAAAATCATTGCTAATCATGGCAATCATGAAAATCTGCCTGCCCGACTTTGTCATTCAGGCGGGCGCTCCATTCTCTCCAAAAAAAATCCCCGTGAGAAATCTCACAGGGACAAATTATTTAAAATTGGCTAAAGCTAATTATTTGCCTTTTGCTTTTTCGGCTTCATATTTTGCGAAGTCGTCAGCGCTTAATACCTGTCCGGCAATTTTCAATTCCAGAGGCTGATCAGCACCAGCAACTTTCACAAAAATTGTTTTTTCGAACGGACCTGCAGCAGCAGCGTTAAAACCAGCTTTTACCACATCGCTTTTACCTTTTGCAACAGGTTTTTCAGGTTTTACCGGTGTAGTACAACCGCAGCTTGCAGTTGCAGATTCAATTACAACAGGAGCGGAACCGATGTTCTTGAAAGCAAATTCGTAAGTAACAGGAACGCCTTGTTTGATTTTACCGAAGTCGTGTCTTGTTTCAGCAAATTTTACTAATTCGTCAGCTTTTTTAGTTGCAGTAGTAGTTGGTGCAGTTTGAGCAAATGCAAATACGCTTAGCAAAAGAGAGAATACAGATAACAGAGCGATTTTTTTCATGCTTATTGATTTTTTATTGTTTTAATAATTGAATGGAACTATTGGCTGGAGCCGGACCCACAGGAGCTTTAGTCACTTCGCCCTTGATTTTAATGGCAGAAGTTTTATTGCCGTTGTAAAAAATGGTTACGGTTTTTTCGAAAGGACCTTCCGCGGCTGCGTTATATCCCACTGTTATCTTGCTTGTATTATTGGGCAACACCGGATCTTTTTTCCAGACAGGGGTTGTGCAACCACAAGATGCCTGCACATTGTCAAGGCGCAGAGTATCAGAACTATTGTTGGTAAAGTAAAACTCATGAGTAACAGGTCTGCCCTGGGAGATTTTTCCAAAGTCGTAGACTTTTTCGGGAAGCATCAATGTTTCCTGTTGTTTTTCATTGGTTTGTGAAAATGCCAGGGAAGAGATTCCCACTGACAAACAAACTACTAATAAGGCTTTTTTTATCTGCATATAGGGTGATAAGATTGGAAAATTACAACTAAGTTTAACGAACAACAAATCTATAAATTGTAATCTCAAACCAGAACTTTTTGCATTCTCAAAAACAGGTTATTAACAATCAAATTACATTCGCCGGATTATATTAACAGTTGTTAGTTTTTGTTTGCCAAATTCAGTTTACATTTGCCCCATGGAAAATTTGATACACAACGATGCCATTGCCGATGAACAACTTTCGTTCGATTCATTCCGCGAACAGGTTCTAAATGATTATAAAGTAGCTTGTGAGAGCAGGGAAGCGAGTTTATTGGGCCGTAAGGAAGTTCTTACAGGGAAGGCGAAATTCGGCATTTTCGGAGATGGAAAAGAGGTACCACAGGTTGCGCTATCAAGATTTTTCAAACCGGGCGACTTTTATTCCGGTTATTACCGTGACCAAACCATTGCTTTTGCTACTGGCGGAGCGACTGTTCAGGAGTTTTTTGCACAGCTATATGCAGATCCTGACAGAAATAACGATCCTCACAGCGGCGGTCGCCAAATGAACTCACACTTTGCGACTGCTTTCGTAGATGATAACGGAGAAACACTGGATCTTATAAACCGTCGCAACCTTGCGGCTGGCATGGCTCCTACAGCGGGCCAGATGCCCAAGGCGCTTGGTCTTGCATTGGCATCAAAATCATTCCGTGAGGTAGATCAACTACATCAATATACCAGTTTGTCAAACAACGGAAACGAAGTTTGCTTCTGTACTATTGGTGATGCCTCCACAAGCGAGGGCCATTTCTGGGAAACAGTAAATGCTGCCGGTGTTCAACAGGTTCCATTGGCCATTTTTGTTTGGGATGACGGCTATGGAATTTCTGTTCCTACAAGATATCAAACTACCAAAGGTTCTATTTCTGAAGCATTAAAAGGTTTTCAGAAAAAGAATGGTTCCAATGGTATTGACATATACAAAGTGAAGGCTTGGGATTATGCCGGAATGTGCGAAGTTTTTGAAGCGGGTATTCAAAAGATAAGAGACACGCATATCCCCGCAGTTTTCCACGTAGAGGAAGTAACACAACCACAGGGACACTCCACATCTGGCAGCCACGAGCGTTATAAATCAAACGAAAGACTGGCATGGGAGAAAGAATGGGATTGTTTGAAAAAGATGAAAGAGTGGATGATAGAAAATGCACTCGTAAGCGAAGAAGAGATTAGTGACATCGAGCTGAAAGCAAAAGAATATGTAAAGCAAAGCAAGATCAATGCGTGGGAAAATTACATCACACCGATCAAGCAACAAGTCAGCAAAGCAGTAACATTGTTGAAAGAATTCGCATCTTCTTTGCCAGATCATGCTAACGCGATCAATACCATTTCCAGCGTGCTTTTTTCTCATCGTGAACCTGGACGCAAGGATGTGATGAAGTCCATACACAACGCGTTGTTGCTTTCTACAGATAAAAAGAAAAATCAGCCCTTACAGGATTATTATAATGAACTGCTCGCATTAAATAAGTCTTTGTACAATACTTATTTATTAAATGAAAATGCTAAAAGCGCATTACTTGTAAAAGAAGTGAAAGCGGCATTTGATGATCATAGCCAGGTGTTGAATGGTTATGAAGTGTTGAATAAATATTTCGATGCCTTGTTTGCAAACAATCCAAAGGTTCTTGCTTTTGGCGAGGATCTTGGAAACATCGGTGACGTGAATCAGGGCTTTGCAGGATTGCAGGCAAAATATGGTGAGAAAAGAATTTTCGATACCGGCATTCGTGAGCTTACCATTATCGGCCAGGGCATAGGAATGGCGATGAGAGGTTTGAGGCCAATTGCAGAAATACAATACCTCGATTATGTATTGTATGGTTTGCAACCGCTAAGCGATGACCTTGCTTCTATGCACTACAGAACAGCCGGCAAGCAAAGTGCTCCGTTGATTGTACGTACAAGAGGACACAGATTGGAAGGCATCTGGCACAGCGGTTCTCCAATGGGAATGCTGATTAATTCACTAAGAGGGATTCATGTGTGTGTACCACGCAACATGGTGCAGGCAGCGGGTATGTACAATACGCTTTTGCAAAGCAGCGATCCTGCAATCGTTATCGAAAGCCTTAATGGATATCGCCTGAAAGAAAAATTGCCAAATAATTTACTTGAATACAGAGTGCCACTCGGCGTTCCGGAGATTATAAGAGAAGGCGCAGATATCACAATTGTTTCTTACGGATCGACTCTTCGTATCATTCAGGAAGCGGCCGATATTCTAGCTGCGCATAATGTACATTGCGAAATTATTGACGTGCAAACGCTTTTGCCTTTTGATGTCAACGGATCAATTATCGAATCTTTGAAGAAAACAAACCGTATTGTTTTCATCGATGAAGATGTTCCGGGTGGAGCTGCGGCGTACATGTTTAACATCGTAATGGAAAAACAAGGTGGTTACAAATGGCTTGATGTTGCGCCACGCACGGTTACTGCAAAGGCGCACCGTCCTGCATATGCAAGCGATGGCGACTATTTCAGCAAACCTAATGTGGAAGAAATTGTAGATGTGGTGTTGGAAATGACTAGAGAATAATTAGGAATTAAGAATTAGGAATTAGAATTTTCTGATTATAAAGTTTTCAAAACTGCAGGGTGAACGCCTTGCAGTTTTTTTGTGTTAATACTCAACCATTTTAAAGGCGTTGAAATTAAGAGCCGCAAATTGTTTTGTTTGCATCAAGAGTCTGGGTCAATTGCAGCGCCGGGTTCTTGAATCCTTCCGCCGCCCATCAAATAAATTCTTCCCAACTTGTATTCCTTCTTTATTCTGTTTATTTTGAAAAGTATTTTGAATATATAACCCGGTAGAAGTTTCCAATCTTTGAATTTTTGCGATATAGGTAGGTGATGTTCTCTAAAAATTTCCATTAACCCCAAATGAGAGAAACGACCATACTGCCAAAGCTTCTGGCAACATTTTTATTTGTTGCTGTTATTTTTTTTGCGCCTTCCCAATCTTTTTGCCAAAGTATTATTGGAACCGTTGTCGACTCGGTCAATAAGCCGCTGTCACATGCAAATGTTTTGTTGCTAAAGGCAAAAGATTCATCATTGGTAAAAGCAATTATGTGTGATGATAAAGGTGCTTATGCATTCAGCAACGTTAGTGAGGGTCATTATCTGATCGGTTCCAATTTTGTAAATCACAAAGAAGCGTATAGTAGTTTATTTGTTCTTAATAAAACCAATTTAAAAATTTCATTGCCACCAATTATTCTCGTTGAACAAACCACTACATTAAAAGAAGTTACTGTCTCCATCAAAAAGCCATTACTGGAGCAAAAGGTTGACAGGCTGGTTATTAATGTTGCGAGCAGCATCACCTCTGCAGGCAATACAGCACTGGAAGTTTTGGAGCGATCGCCAGGTGTAATTGTTGATCACGAGAACAATGCAATTGCCATGAACGGCAAAAGTGGAGTCGTGTTAATGATCAACGGAAAGATAAGCCGGGCGCCGGTTTCCGCGGTAATGCAAATGCTCGAATCAATGCCTTCGGGGAACATTGAGAAAATAGAATTGATCACTACGCCTCCTGCATATTTGGATGCAGAAGGTAATGCCGGGTACATCAACATTGTATTGAAAGAAAACAATAATGTCGGCACAAACGGGTCTGTTTCCGGAACCATTGGTTATGGCAAAGGTCCTGTAACGCAGGCTGCGGTTAACGTGAACCACAGAAAAGGAAACATCAATCTATATGGGGATATCTCTTATTCGCGTGTGCGGAAACCGCTTCCGATAGATGCATACAATGTCATATCAAACGAGGGTGACATTATAAAAACAACCCTCACTACAGACAGAACCGAAACCAGGCCAAATCTAAATTATCGCGCAGGCATTGATATTGACCTTTCTAAAAAAACAGTACTGGGTGTAATGCTTTCAGGCTTTGACAGTAAGTATTCGCAAACGGAACACAACATGAGCACAATAACAAAAAATGATAAACTGGACACAACGATACAACATTACAACAACGAAATCAACCATTGGTCCGGCGTAAACGGAAATATTAATCTACAGCACAACTTCAACGTAACGGACAAGCTTGTCTTCAACGCAGATTACATGTATTACTACAATAATCAGCCGGTGAATTATCACAGTGTTTATTATAATGGCAGCAATGATTACATGTACGAAGAATATTTTAGAAGCGGAAAAAAAACGCCGATTTCCACATGGGTTTTCGCAGTTGATTATTCTAAAAAAATAGGCAATCACCTAAGCCTTGATGCGGGTTTAAAAGAAACCATTTCCAGGTTTGACAATGACGTCAGTTTTGAACGCCTCTTACAAAATGAATGGGTAACAGACGACTCCTTGTCTTCAAAATATACACTTAAAGAAAACTACAGCGCCGGTTATGCATCGCTTAATGCAAACTTGAGCAAGAGTACAGAAGCCAAGCTGGGATTGCGTTACGAGTATACTAACTCAAATTTGGGAACAGCCGAGCAAAAGGACATTGTTGACAAACACTATGGTAATTTTTTTCCGAGCCTTTTCGTAACACATAAAATTAATGATAAAAATGCCATTGATTTTTCCTATAGCCGTCGTATAACACGACCAACGTTCAATGATCTGGCGCCTTTCACTTATTATGTAAATGCCAATATCCTGGTAACGGGCAATCCTGCACTGCAGCCTGCTATTTCCAATAATTATAAAGTGGGGTATACGTTTAAAAATTATTTGCTTTCTGTTTCATATTCTAAGGAAGACAATTCGATTGCTGGGTTTCAACCGAAGTCTGATTCTTCTTCCAATAAAATGATCATATCTGCTCAAAATCTTAATTATGTAAAGACAGTTTCTGTTGTGCTGTCAGTGCCATTTAACGTTACCAAATGGTGGGTGAGCCAATTGAACATAACAGGTTTGTGGCAGCAAATCAATGCAACTTATAAAGGCGATCCGGTTTCGGTGGAACAACTTAATTATCGAATCAATGCAAGTGAACGATTTACACTGCCCAAAGATTTTGCAATAGAGATATCCGGTTACTATCAGTCAAAATCTTTATGGGGCATCCGCACAGTAAACCCACACGGTTCACTGGATGCCGGAATCAAGAAAAAGTTGCCTGGTAAAGGCGGGGCATTTACGTTGAATGCGCTCAATATTTTGAACACCGATTATTTTTACGGACAAGTGAATATGCCTGAACAAAACCTCGTGTCAGGAGTTAAAATATATTTTTCTCAACCTACTATAAAGCTCACCTATACACGAAATTTTGGCAAAGAGAAATTAAAGGCAAAAAGAGATTATTCAACCGGTGCAGAAGAAGAGAGTGGAAGGGTGAAATGATTGAAAATTGAAAGTTGAAAAATGATCGGTGCATCAGAACACCCATTGATAGGCAAGTGAAGCCGCGTTATAATCGTAGCCACTTTTGGTGAATGCTCCTACGTGGAATTGAAGTTTTAAAGAATGTCCCTTTGCAATAGGAAATGACCATGTAGCGCCGATGCGCCAGTTGTCAAGCAAGCTGCCTTGTTCTACTCCGTCAACAATTGTTTGCCCCCCGTTGAACCAGTTCCCATTTATGCTTACCCACATTTGTCTTTTAAAATAATAAGCAGCGTGTCCCTGTATATTAAAAACAGGCTTCTGCGTTTCTGTTTTTGTAACAAGATATTTGTCGTTAGCGGTAAAAAACCAAACTCCACTGTATAGTTCTGCGTATACATGATTGAACCTTTTGGAAATACCAATTTCCGGTTTAAAGCCCCAGCGATGACTTCCAGGGTTGATTCTTTTATCTTGTTCATAATAGCCAATAGGAATACTGGTAACAAGGCTTACCCCAATAATTGTTTTTTGAGTATAGCGCACAAAATCTTTTTTGTCGAGGGGAGGAGAACCTGTAAGATTAATGCCGAAACGAAGCCTTGCATCACCAAAGCCGCTCCTGGTGGCGCTTGTATCTACACCGTTTAATTTAAGCTTACCGGACAACTTCATGTAAGGCACGGTAAGCTGAACCCGCGCCAGTTTATTTGCAAAACCAAATGTATGCACATAGCCCAGCGTTAAGCTGTTTACGTTGGCCTTCATGTCTTTTATGGGAAGCGAAGGATCAGTTAAAACATTTCCCTTGGTGAGTCCATATGCAAGAACCAATGTGTTCAGGTTTTTAGGAAGGGCGGCATAGGCACGGGGTTCCAGTTCCTGACCATAGCTAATGCCGGATAACAGGTAAAACAGACTTAATAAAAAAGCAGTTTTCATATCGATATTTTGAAACGCCTAGTGAACTGTGTGCGATGTACGAGGTATGCCCACCCAAATACTGACCACTAAGTAACGAAGGACACTAAGCCACTAAGGGGGCCTTTAAAATTAATTCTCTCTTAGTAGAACTTAGTGTCCTTAATGCATCAGTGGTAAAGATTCCAGAGTTTCACTTCAACGACTTTCATACATCCAGCACTCTCTACTGGCTGTCCTGCACACTTTGCCAGATCCTTACCAGGTCAGGGTTTATGATGATTTCAGTTCTTCTGTTTTTAGCGCGGCCCTCTGTAGTACTGTTATCTGCTATGGGCGAATATTTACCTCTGCCCGCAGATGTTAAACGGGTTGGGTCAACTTTGTAATCGTCGCGGAGAATTTTCACCACACCATTTGCTCTGTCGGTACTAAGCGTCATATTATCCCCACCTTTCTTGAATGGTTTGTCGTCAGTATTGCCTACTACATATACTTTTAATTTCGGGTATTCATTCAGCACAGAAGCAAGATTGCCCAACGCTGCTTTTGCATCTGGCCCTAATGTAGAGCTACCGCTTTTGTACAATAAACCCTCAGCCATGCTTACATACACGAGGCCATCTTTGTAATAAACATCAACGCCTTTATCATTAAAATTAGCGAGGGCATCTGCAATCTTTTTATCCACTTCCTGCAGTGTTGCATATTGTTCTGCCACCATTGCTCTTACAACCTGCAATTTCTGTTTGGCGTCTTCGCATTCTGCTCTGTATTTTTCAAATGCTGCCATATTCTCTTTTCTTTGGGCCGTAAACTCGTCCAACTGTTTTTGCAAGTTTTGATTCTTTGAAGTAAGGTCAGCATTGTCTGCTTTAAGTTGAGTGATCTCAGCTTCAGCCGCTGCCAGTTTTTTCTTTGCAGCGCAGGAAGAAAACAACACTACACAAACAAGTACAACGGGAATAATTAATTTTCTTGTCATGATGATGTATTTAGTATGATTAACAGAGAATTAGGACAAACGACTTGTAAAGAAGGCTTAACTGCTAAACTGTTTCATCAGGTAGGATGCACAGAAACATCTAACAAATACGGGGATTAAATGGTTGGGGTTTGTGCAAAAAAAGCTTGGGCTTAAAGCCAAACGCCGAATGCCCAACGCTTAACCCGAATGCACGGGCCGCCTCTGCGTTTAACCTTCAGCATTATTGTAAAAACTTCGCTTTAAGCTCAGGCGTTGGCACCCAGCAGGCTTCACGCTTACCGAACCAACGGTAACGGTTGTGTGCAATAAAGCTGTAAACACCGTCGCGGATAAATTTTGGAACAAAAAGAAATATCCTTGACCAATGCCAGTTGTGTAGTTGTGAGAGTACTTTTAAAGCTCCGGTCGATTTTGTGAAGAGCGTATCCTTTTCTAAAAGAAAAAACGAACCGTAGTCGTCAGAAGATAAGTTGTGTTGGGAGAGAATATTTTGACCGAATTCGGATTGTAAAGAAGCAAACTGAAACCTGTTCTGTTTATCACGTTTGATAACAAACTGCACAGAACTGTTGCAGAGATTACAAACGCCATCAAACAATATCACCGGTTTATTTTGCACAGTGGGGAAATTTGAAAATTTGAGTATTTGAAAATTTGAAAATTCTTTCTCCGCGGTTTGTACTTTTTTAAATAAACCCACTAAATGAGGAGTCAATAAAAAACATCAAAAGGTCGTACCTGAAGCATTTTCAAACTTTCAAATCTTCAAATTCTCAAATTAATTTATTTCAGGTTGTGGAACACTTTCTGAACGTCGTCGTCCTGCTCCAGTTTATCAACAAGTTTCAAAACGTCTTGTGCCTGCTCTTCGTTTAACTCAACCGTAGAAGTTGGAATCCACTCAAGCTCAGAACTGATTGGCGTGATGCCTTTATCTTCCAATGCTTTTTGCAGGTTACCAAAATCGGTAAATGCGCAACGCAATACCAGTACCTCTTCGCCATTTTCACCGGTACCTTCACCCATTTCATCAAGACCTGCGTCGATTAGTTCGAGTTCCAGCTCATCAGCATTCAGACCAGCAGGGTTCAATTTGAAAACACCCATTTTCTTAAACTGGAAGCTAACGCTACCGCTGTTACCCAGCGCACCATCGCCTTTGTTGAAAATAGATTTTACGTTTGCCACAGTACGAACGTGGTTGTCGGTTGCAGTTTCAATAAGAACAGCTACACCGTGCGGAGCATAACCTTCATACAATATCTCATCGTAGTTGGTCATGTCCTTACCGGAAGCTCTTTTGATAGCAGCTTCTACGCGGTCCTTAGGCATGTTCACCGCCTTGGCATTCAGGTAGCAACGACGCAAAGCGGGGTTGGTATCAGGATCAGGGCCACCGGCTTTAACAGCGATTACAATTTCTTTTCCAATACGGGTAAACTGTTTAGCCATGCGATCCCAGCGGGCAAACATGGTTGATTTACGAACTTCAAAAATCCTTCCCATGATATATAATTTCGAATTTGACGTTAAAAATTTTGGGGTCCGGCAAAATTAAGGGTTTTGAAGGAGTTGTTGGTTGTAAGTTGTTAGTTGATAGTTGTTCGTTGTTAGGGATTGGTAATGAATGTTCAAACCAGAAGCCTGTCAACTAGCAACGAACAACTAACAACGAAAAAGACGCCCGGAGGCGTCTTTTTTATTTATCTGTCTACTTTTTCAAAATCTTTGGCATGTGTCAGTATTTCACTGGGATTTCGAAGCTTGCTGTGCTTTCTGCTGTACAGGAAGTACACCACCAAGCCAACAGCCATCCAGAGGAACGCTACTTTTAAAGTTTGTGCGTCAAGCGCAACGATCATACCTCCGCAAATGATCACGCCTAAGATTGGAACAATTGGAACCAACGGCGCTCTGAACGGACGCTCAATATTTGGTTCTTTTCTTCTCAAAATCCAAACACCCGCGCTTACCAGAACGAATGCGAACAATGTTCCGAAGGATGTCAAATCGCCAGCAACGCTTCCCGGAACGAATGCTGCGAAAAGGCCAACGAATACGAAAAGAATGATGTTCGCCTTGTACGGAGTTTTATATTTCGGATGAAGATCGCCAAAAACTTTAGGGATCAAACCATCGTTGCTCATTGTATAAAACACACGGCTCTGACCAAGCAGCATCACCAAAATTACAGACGAGAAACCCGCAAGAATTGCAACAGTTACGCTTGTTCCTAACCAACCATAGCCTTTCATGTATGTTTGAATGGCATACGCTACAGACGCTTCTTTACCGGCAGTTTTAAATTCCGTCCAGTTTGCAACACCTGTAAGTACGTGGCCGAAAAGAATGTATAAAATGGTACAAACTACCAATGAACCAAGGATACCGATCGGCATGTCTCTTTTTGGATTCTTCGCTTCTTGTGCCGCAGTACTAACTGCATCAAACCCAATGAAGGCAAAGAATACGATGGCCGCACCACCTAACAAACCGCCCCAGCCATGCTTGAAGAAACCTTCATGACCTGGAATATTATCCGGAATTAAATATGGTGTATGATTTTCAGGTTTAATGAATTGCCAACCAACCACAATAAATATCAGCACTATAGCAACCTTTACAAATACAATGATGGCATTTACAAAAGCTGATTCCTGTGTTCCTTTTATAAGCAATAAAGTAAGAAGCAAAAGAATGATGAGAGCTGGCGCATTCACAAGACCGTGAGTTGATTGTACCATTGGTACAAGACTAGCAGGCAACAATTTCATTTGATCGTCGCTCAAAAGAAGAACGCCGTTTTTAATACCTTTTGCAAGATCAGGCATTGCAGACGTAAACTGCGCAATAGCGTCTCCGGTTACTTTGTGTAGTGATTCAAAAGGAGAGTGGCACCATTCATACGGTATGCTTCCTCCTAATAAGTTGTTTAAATATTCGCTCCATGCAATAGAAACCGTTGCGGCACCAAGGGCATATTCCATGATAAGCGCCCAACCGATGATCCAGGCAACCAATTCACCCATTGTTACATATGAATAGGCATAAGCACTACCAGCGATGGGAATCATACTGGCAAATTCAGCATAGCATAAACCGGCAAAGGCGCAACCAATGGCTGCGATGACGAAAGACAAAGTAACTGCCGGACCAGAGGCTTCGGCGGCAGCAGCAGCGGTTCTTACAAACAACCCTGCGCCAATAATGGCACCAATTCCCAAAGCGATCAGGTTTCCGGCTCCAAGGGTTCGCTTCAGTCCCTTTTCACTATCTTCAGCCTGGGCAAGCAACTGTCCCAGCGGTTTCTTAACGAACAAACTCATATTAGCTGTTAATTAGGTTTTTAAAACAAGTTTAATTTAGGCAGGTAAAGTAAACAATTATCTCCAAACATCGACCGATTTGCCCGGCTGATTTGGAATCAGGAAAAGAAAACGGGACGAACAACAGTAAACTTTATATGAATGCTATTTTAAGTCAAACGAAAAAAGTATTTTTATAGTAGATACTGGTGAAGAGTTTATGATTGGATCCAATGTCTCCTTACACTGCATGAAATGTGATTTGTAAAATTAATTTCGCCCCTGCTCTTTCCTCTAAAACAGCCTCATATATTTGCATTGGCTCTGCACCATAGGTTCGTCATTACCCCATCCTTCTCAATTACTTAAACTCCTTAAATGGGGTCCGTGTCGGTTTTTATTATAGATTTATCATCCGTTCAACCAAAACTTGCTAATGAAACGTGTATTTACCCTGACGCTGCTTAGTTGTATTTGTTTAATAAGTTCTTATGCCCAGCCTATATGCGGGTTTGATCATGTTCACCAAACAAGGCTTGCGGTTGATCCTCAATATGCCAACCAGGTACAGCTGAATGAACAGAAGATCCAAAAAATTATTTCGGAAAAAAAATTGAAATCTGTGCAGGGATTTGGCACATTGTCAACAGCCATTATTCCGGTAGTGGTGCATGTTATTCATACTGGAGGTGCTGTGGGAACAATCTACAACCCCTCCGATGCCGACATCCAGGGTGCCATTGACTATCTGAACAAAGTATACGC
>Ga0318567_10000236_pt1 | contig 24970 bp, 12 predicted proteins | sample GRESIP088b5f20_FD_203691 | JGI IMG/M metagenome (GOLD analysis project Ga0318567, IMG submission 203691) | Tropical soil microbial communities from Luquillo Experimental Forest, Puerto Rico - GRE.SIPMG.088b5f20 | ecosystem: Environmental > Terrestrial > Soil > Tropical forest > Bulk soil...
TATCCAGCCCACCGTTTTCCCCTGCAAAAAAAATGCTATCCCTACAACCGGTGGAAGCAAAAGCACGGCCAGAATCATCCCAAACGTCGGATCCACATCAAAAGATAAATTTTTAACCAGCATTGCCATTACACTTAACATGTAAATAGCAGACAGGGCCACGGTGATATTAAACGACTTTGGTTTAACACGAATGAATTCTTCTAGCTCTTGGAGTAAATCGTTGTTTTCGTTAGTCATGCTAGTCAAAATCGTTTAGGTTGGGTATTTATTATTGGCGAACATTCGACGATTGCAAACAAAAATAAAAAAAACGCTAAGATTACCTAGCGCCTTTTATTTTTTGTCTTCGAATATAGCCCACCTGCATGGCTGGACCAACGGATAATTATTTATTGCTTATTTATTCTACCGTTATCTCATCTAAGAAAACCCACGACGGGTTTCCTGCATAAGCATGCCATGCAGGTAAGGTCAACGTTCCGCTAATATTGAATTTTATATAGCGGCCTTCAACAGGTGAACCAGGTTTATACAAAAAGTTTTTTATAAGGGCCACATGCGCTGCGGTATCCGTTATCGTTTCTACACTTTTCCAACTGACTGCGTCGTCTGAAATCATTATCTGCACAACCTTTGGCAGAATGATCCAGCTTGAAGGATCATTTAAAGCACCAAGTTGAATGGAATGAATGGTATCCTGTTTTTCCAGATCTAAAATTAATTCAATGTCTTTCCCCTGCCAGCCCAGCCATTGCGTCCGGCAATCACTACCGCCTTGTACGCCGTCCGTAAGGACTGCTACTTTCCCCTTAAGATATTTTGGATCTGGTAATGGAATGGCATTCACAGGCTTTCTGAATGCTTTATTATTTTTAATTTTTACATCAAGTAAATGAAGAATGCCGTTATAATAATTAACAGGAGTCAATCCGGCTTCGCTTAAAGTGGTTACATGATTTCTTTGACAGGTTGCAAAAAAATCATCTGCCATTTTTTTCATGAGAGGCTTTACCGTGTAATCTCCGTTGTAAAGTTCAAACCAGCCACGCTCGCCAAACATATCGTTTTTAGCAATTTCCATAGTAGCATACTGCAAAGGAAGCCGCGCCGTTTTTACACGTTGCAACAATACAGTATCTGTTTCAACTGCAGCCTCTGCCTCATCAAACAATTGATTGTATTGCCTTATGTACTCTTCTGAAAGAAAGTCCTCCGAATGGTTGGCAGGAGGTTCGTATATATCCAGCCTTACTTTATATTTCGCAACAGCTTGTTCCATCAAACTGTTATATGCTTTAATGTAGCTACCGGCTTTGCCATAATAGCCCGTCATAAATTCAGTGATCACCGAATCGGCATTAATACCGGGGTTCCATAACAGGCGTGCTATCAGATAACTTTTTAGCTCGGAAAACTCATGCCCCATATCTGTATTGCATTGTTGAAAATGTTCATAAGCACTATGCCTGCAAAAAAATTGCAGGTTGGGCTGCAGTGTATGAATATTGGGAAATGGCGAAACATGATGGGAAAAGTTAACTTCATAATCCCACAAATAGATATGGTTGCTTATCTTTCCCCAATCGACAATATCCTTTACAAAACCTTTTGATGTAGAATCTTCTTCAATAGGCAAACTGCGGCTAAGCTCAATTGTACACAACATGATCTGAACATTGGGCAAAGGCTTGATGTGGAGAGGCGCCTGGCGGGAATATTGATAAGCGAGCGTTGAAATGATTTTATCAGGAAACTGCTTTGCAACTTCATTAACGAAGCGAATAATAACTCCCGATGGACCGCCTTCTTCATTCATGATTTTTGTGCAATCATCGCAATGGCAATACGAATAATTGTCATTCTGACTAACGGACCACACTTTTTTCCCGGGCTGTTTTTTCATTTCCTCCCTTAGGGTTTCGATGGTTATTTTCAAAACATCGCTGTTAGACAGGCACTGTTGATCAACGGAACGTTTTCCATTCACTAATGCAAAATATTCCGGATGTTCGGCAAAGTATTTATCGCGCGGAATAAGCTTGCCCAGCGTATGCACATAAAAACCATCGGCAAACATATCGTCGACAGTATTTTGCCTTTGCCAGTTTTTGTATGCTTCATCTTTGGCAAACTTACCATACACAATTCTAAAATTATTAACCGGCTTATCCTGAACGTTTATTTTTTGTGGAAGTGCTATCGTGGTTTTCTTAGGTGTAAACTCTGCATCTACGCTAAACTTTCTGCATCCCATATATTTTTCAAGAAAATCTACCACTCCGTAAATAACACCTTTTCCGGTGCCACCGGTAAAAACTAAATTTCGCCGGGATGTAAAATATTTAAAGCCATCGGCACCTAATCGATTGTCGCTGCTGCTAATCAAAAATTTATTTTTAGCAGTTGTACCATTAGTAGTTATCACCAATTGAACACCACTAATTTTATGTACGTATTCCTGCAACAACGCAGCAGCAACAGAGTCTGAATGAGTCGCCTGTAAAGGAATAATAATTGAATAAGAAGTTGCTCCGTTTTTCGCAACAATAATTTCATTGTTTGCGCTGGCTGCCGTTTGCAGGAAGAAGATGCAGCAAAAGGTTTGGAGGGCAGTGATGAGAAATTTCATGGTAATATAATTTGAGAGATCAAAAGTTATCAAACAATTCTTGCGACGAGCTTGCTTCGGAATGACATATCTAAGTGGCTGCCGAGTAGCTGCGGGGACCAGACCTGACAGGTTTTTAAAACCTGTCAGGTCTGGCTCTCTGTTATTCATAGATTTTTGCTGTGCAACAGATTTGGCACTCGGGATGACAAGCAGTTTGCACCTGTCTACACTAACAACCAAATAATTCAATCAGCGTAAAACAAAAATGCACAGAAGAAAAGAAAATCATCCCCCTTTTCCGCTGCACATTTTTACTTTTTATTTTTTACTTGTCTCTAAAACCAACCCTCTTCCAGCAAATCCGCTTCTACCATGGCTTTCCAAAAATCTGCAGGTACAGGCTGATTAACCATGTTAACTGTTGCACTTAATCTTTCAGGTTTGGAAGCAGCGATAGCAATGCTTTGCACGCCAGGTGCCGTTAAGCCAAATTGCAACGCAACGGCAACATGCGACAGACCGTGCTTTCTGCAAAGTTCATAAAAGCGTTCGCGCCAACTGAGCAAGTCTTGTCCGCGTTTTGTAGTATCATCTACAAATTGATAGTTATAAAAATTGCCGCCAGTTAAAAATCCACCATTAAATACGGCAGAGTTGATAACAGTAACATTTTTATCGGCCAATGATTTCATGAAATGAGCGAGTTCTTTTGGATGACTGTGAACGCTCATGCTGTTGGCGATCATTACCCAATCAAAATCGATGTCGTGACTCAGGCGCTCAATCGATCTCCAGCTTTTTGCACCAACGCCTACTGCATCAGCTTTGCCACTTTTCTTCAAATCGAACAGTGCACGATAAGCTTCCAAAATTTCTTTGTATCTCTTTTCTTCGTCCGATGCATCAGTTGCTGCGGCTAAATATTCATCCGGATCATGTACTGAGACAAAACGGGAATCGTAACCGCCCAACAATTGATTGCCTTGTTCAAAGCAGGCCAAAATGCCGTCGTAGCCAAGCTTTTGCACAGCATCGTGTTTGATACCTTTCCAGATATCTTTTTCAAATGTTGGCTCGGGCGTGGTCAATGGCACACGGTACCAACCCAATTTATTACTGATGATAACATCTTCCGGAGCAATGGATAGTTCTTTCAAACCTTTGCCAATGCATTCGAGCGCAAGGCCCGCGCCGTATTTGCCGGCGGTATCAAAAAAATATGGTTTGTCAGACAAAGAAATATATGCCTCAATCAAGGCAGTCTTTTCTTCCTGCGTAAGTGCGTTGTAAAGGTTGCCCAGCGTGCTGGTGCCTAAAATGGCCTTTGGTAAATTAACGTGCATGACCGAAAGTAGCCACATTTCAGTTCGCAGAAAAATCAAATTTGCGTACTATATTAGCAAGGAGGGCACGCAGATGACGCTGATTTGGCAGATTTGCGCTGATCTTTTTACTAACTGAATAACTGAACGTTTATGTTCGGTTTGGCTGTTTGATCAGAAACGCTCAGTTACTCAGTTATTCAGTTATTACGCCGGCCTAATCCAAATCGCTTGACCGCCGGAGTTCAGCAGATGTGCATCCAGGATGGTTTTGCTGTCCAATGAAATTTGCTTCATGGAGACTTTTGTTCTGATTGGAGAGGCAGGATCGTCGTAATAAATGGTTGCTTTAAATTTCTTTCCTGCAGGCAGGAAGGAGCAATTGATTTTTATGTCTCTTGCATCGTTATTGGTAATGCTTCCTACAAACCATTCGTTGTCTTTTTTGCGGGCAATAATTATGAACTTTCCTATTTCACCATCAAGCACTTTTGTATCATCCCAAACAGTTGACAGGTGATCAAAAAATTCAAGCTCGGGTTCATCTTGGGAATCTTCGGGTTTATCGTACCAGTACATAAATTGCAGAGGGCTATAATACACAACGGACAATGCCATCTGATGCACGGAAGTTGTTTTGAGCGATCGTGCATTCTGCGTTTGTGCCAACCTTGGTTTTAATTCAGGACGATGATAGTAACAAATTGTATAGTCAGCCGGCCCGCACAAAAATCTTGTAAAAGGCAACACTGCATTGTTGTTTGCTTCCGGCATTTCTTCGTTCCCTCTTACACCTTCTTGCGTCAGCAAGTTGGGAAATGTTCTCGTATATCCGGTTGGCCTGTACTCGTCATGTATGTCTACCATTATATGATGTGCTGCACATTTTCTAACCGCTTCATGTAACCACTGCGTCCAATGTTGGGAGCCAACATTCACAAATCCAAACTTAATTCCTGCAACGCCCCATTTCTCATACAATGGCAATATCGTATCCAGCTGTTTTGCGAGTGCTATTTGATTAACATACAGCCAAACGCCGATGCCCTTTTGTTTTGCGTATTGGATCACTTCCGGCAAGTTCAAATCATTTTTCGGATTGCGTCGCGGATCAACATTCACAGCAGTGGCATCCGATTCTGCCGCCTCTTCTTTGCCATACCATCCTGCATCGAAATGAATGTATTGCAGATGACGTTTAACTGCAAAATCCACGACTTCTTTCGCGCCTTTGGTGGAGAGGGAGGTTTCCCTGATAATTTTTCCGGGCTTAATCCAGCCAGTATTTTTTATTGCACAAGGATCATTCAAATTCAAAATGAGATCATTGTTTTGCAAAAGAGCTGTTGGCTTCTCTGCAATCATTGCAACGTGCCATGGCGTTTCAAAAGGAACAGGAAGATCAACTTTTTCAAACATTGAACATATGATGGTGTTTGGTTTTGATGGATGCAACAAAAACTTTGTTCTGCAATAATCTACCACTTTTGCCTCAGCCAATGAAACAAATAATCCGTTGTTTAACTGCAATGTTAGCGGACGTTCTGCTTCTCCGCGCCAGTCTTTTAAACCAACTAATCTGTATTCGCCCTGTGCATGATCGGTAAACCATGCCTTGGTGTTTTCAGGTAATGTATACTCTGTTAAATCTTTGCTGATCACAATGTCTGAACCACCCGCAGATTGTTTAGGAAAGCAGTAGCGAAAAGCAATACCCTCATCATACGCTCTTACTTCCAGTTGAATGACCTGGCTTCTGCTGTTGTTTTTCCAAAAGGTAAATGTCTTTGCGTTGTAATGGTCGCGAACAATATTTCTTTCTCCATACACGGGTTTCCAGGTGTTGTCCTTTTTAATAGAAGCAACAGAGTGAAGTGTTAGCTGATCCCATCCGTCGATACCGAGCGCAGATGATTGCACCGCTTCTTTTTGTTGATAGGAAATGGAATAAGCTGTTTGGTTGTTTGCAACAGTTAGTTGAAAATGAATTTTTCCATTAGGAGAATTTACACTCAACGAATCCTGTGCGAATGTTGAAAATGTTGCCAACAAGAATGAGCAAACAATGATGAAATTTTTACTTAGCATTACGATCTTAAGTTTGACTATGTGAGCAATAATTATTTTTTGATTTACTTTATTTTTTCCAACAGAACACAAGCGCCACCACCGGGAGCTAATTGAACTGTTATATTTTGTTTGGAAGATACGGTTGCGGTTGATGTTGTATAGCTTTCTTTATTCGTTCTAAAGTCTGCATCTTTTCTATCCTGGATAATAGTGGCTTTGTATTGTCCGTTGTCAAGTATTGATAATGGAATCGATAGCGTTCTGCTGTTTTCATTTGTTGCTGCGGCAATCAGCCATTTATCATCTGCCGACTTGCGTGCCATCACAATGTATTCACCAATTTCACCGTTGATGGTTTTACTTTCTTTCCATGGCATTTGCTCTGCACTTATGAACTTCAATATCTGCGGGTGTTTCAGATAGTTTTCAGGAATATCAGGAATGATGGTTGCTCCTGAAAACACAATCAAAGTTCTTGCGGCTTCTGCTGTTATTGTCGAAGGAACCGGTGAAGGATTATCGACCCTGCCTTTCTGCATCATGTCCATTAGTCCGTTGTCCATATCCAGCGGACCTGCGAGCATGTTTACAAATACTGCTGTAACAAATGTTGATGGCTGAAACACGCGGTGTGCGTCTAATTGCGAATGGCAATATTCTCTCGTAACAGCGTTGGGCCACGTGCGCATTTGCCCGTAAGGATGCACGGGACCGTCATGAAAATCAACGAGCATTTTATTTTCTGCGCAGAGTTTTGTTATCAATTGTGTGCGCTTATTTTTCTCTTCAGGATTTCCTTTCATAAATCCATATTTCAGTCCCACTGCGCCCCAACTTCCATATTGCTGAATGGTTTGTTCCAGCGGAAAAGTTAACCCGCCCACATCGTTTAAGTACAACCAAATACCTATGCCTTTTTGTTTTGCATAACTGATCAATTCATGTACCTGCTCTACCTTGCCGCCTTTTAACGGATCAGAGTTTTTATTGAACTCGGGCCCGTACCAATCTGCATCCAGCACAAGGCTTACCATGCCATTGGCCGCAGCAAAGTCCACCATTCTTTTCCATGAAGGCAAAGACATTTCATATTTAAAACCGTTTACCTCTGCGCCATTGATGCGCCAATCCCACACGGCAACGCCGGGTTTCACCCACGAAAAATTCATGTTTGTTGCAGGCGAAGGATTCAGCAATTCGATTAAATGAGTATCAACCATTTTGCCCGGCGTATTGCCAAACAACACCACACGCCATGCTTTTGCTTTTTTTGATGGCACTGAAAACACGGTTGTGCCTTTGTTTGCCTTTAACAACAATGGCTCACCTGATTCAAGATTTGCTTCATGCACGGCCATGTAGTGGTCCGCATCTGCCTTGACGGTCATTACAGGCATGCGAGCACCATCAGCATCGGTTAACTTTTCCGGACCAATGTTTTTATTTTCACCGTTGTAATACCATGCAGTGTAATCGCCTGCAAAATGAAACTGTGTTAGTTCCTTCACCGCATCTGCGCCTTCATACTTAAATGCAAAGCCATCGTTATAAACTCTAACTCTTATTTTATATGCCTGCAAATCTATCAGCGCTTCATTGTATTCATCCGGCACAATTGCACGCTTTCCCCAAACAGGCTTCCACGTTTGTTTAACCGATTTCGTTGAAGCTTGTTGCCAGTTTATTTTTCCCACGCCATCAAGTCCAACAGCAGACTCATCAATCAATTGCTTACCATTTGCAGTGAATGTGTACTTGATATTTTCATCGCTTGTTTCTTTTACAACGACTATTAATTTTTTATCGGGAGATGTTATTGTAACAGCATGCTTAGCTGTTTGAGCATGTAGAGAACCGGCACATACAACAATGATCAAATTGAATACAACCAACCTGTTTTTCAAATATTTTTCCATCTATTTATTCTTTTTATTGAGTATGATGAGCCGCTGTTGCTATTCTTTTACAAGGCCTATTTTTTCAAACGGAATTTCTTTAAAGTCCGGCATCAGTTTAAATATTTCTGAAGACTTTTTAAGTTGAAAATCCATGTGATCATAATCCACAAAATTCCCCTTGTCACTCAGCGTTAAATTTCTCCCAATATAGGACCATTCCGGCTTTCCATTGTGGATCATCTTCACGTTAACAAAAACATTTTTCTCTATAAAATTTCTTTTGGGCAAACCAACTTTGTCTTCAAAATAATTGCTGATAAGCGGATAAGCTGTTGCGTAAGGAGGTTGCTTATAGTTTACCGCTTGTAATCTTTGTTCAAACAATCCCTTTGGTTCAATGAGATTTTTTGCCCATCCCATCAAACGGTTATCAAGATGAAATGCCACCGGGCAATCTATAAAAATGTTATTGGAATATTTATTATCGTTGCCACCTCCTATCATCACTGCGTTAGAACCTGCTTTATAAAAAACATTTCCTGTTACTTCTGTGCCACATGCGCCGTCATCGTGATACACCGACATGATTGATCCATGCGGATTACCCATGTGATGAAAAAAGTTGTAACGGATTTTATTTCCCAGCTCACTTGGATCTCTGCCATAGTAAATAGCGCCCATATCATCGCCGTCTAACACTGCGTGATGAATATGGTTGTACTCGATTAAATGATCATTACCATGCATCAAAATAGCGCTTCCGGGGCAGTTATATATTTCGCAGTTGCGAATAATATTTCCTACTCCGTCAATATTGATCGCAGCTTTGTACGACCTGTCAAGCCTGTTAAAATCATGAAAGGAACAATTGTACACGAGGTTGTTTCCTTTTTCCAGTGTGAGCCTGTTGCCACCGCTTAAAATAATTCCACCGGAGCCTGTGTTATAAATTTCGCTGTTGCTTATTGTGCAATTATTACCGGCGTTTCTATAGAATACGGTGTTATTGTAAATGTAGTTGAACAAATTTCCTACCGCGCGGGATGCAGGTTTACCTACACCTGTTTTTTCAGACTCTTCTGTCGCCTCTATGCCTTTGCCCATGCATATTGCCATTGAACCGAGGTTTCTAAACACACAACTGTCAATGACGTTGTTATTGCCATTTTCTATGTAAACGGCCATTCCTCTTGCGCATTCAAAAGTTATTTTTTTAAACTGAACAAAGGGTGCATTTTCTAACACCAGCAATGGTGCTTCTGTTAGTGATAGTTCAATCGTTTTTAAATTTTCCTGCGGTGGATAGAAATACAACATGCCCGCTTTTCTGTCAATATAATATTCACCGGGAGCATCTATTTCCTCGAGCAAATTGAATGCATACCAACGCTGAAAAATCTTGCCACTTTCAAAACCATATCTTGTGTCTTGCGCTGTTGTGAATGTTTGGGCAACAGTATCAAGTTTCGCAATTTCAACGGCATCATCTGCATAACCGTATCTGAAGAATCCTGATATCCAAATGTCTTTTGCCTGCGACCACCGCAAAGGTCGATCGCTGTTGTATTTGAACACGCCGCCTCTGTGAGAGAAGTCTCCATTGCGTGGAATAGAACCAGGATCGAGCACTTTGCCCATCGGCACCAAACTATCATTGGGCCAGCGTGCGAGTTTCATTGCATTGTTATTGCAAAACAATTCCATGGCAGATACAGTGTAAGAACGGCCAAAGCCTTTGGGATAAATGGTTCCGTAGTTTGTTATTCCTAACGCTTTCAAATTTACCTGCAATACTTTTTGCTGCGCAGAAGCATCTAAACGTTTTAAAATAGAGGGGGCGGTTATTGGAACGGCTTTGTTAACGGGAATAAAAATGCCGCCGGAGAAATGAACGCTTTCATTTTTGTAAGCGCAATAAGTTATCGGATTTTCTTTTGTTCCCCCATCGCTGCTATCAAATGCGATGCCTGAAGAAATGAAATAATTTCCACCGCGAATAAAAACAACAAATGAGTTTTTGTCGCCTTTGTTTTTCTTACTCTTAATTGCCGCTTTGGCCCTTTGAATGGTTGCGAAAGGTTTTGCAAAAGTGCCCGGATACGAGTCTTTGCCGGCATTTGAAACATAGAAAACAATTTCTTTTTGTGCAGACAACAACTTGAACACAAAAAGAAAAAATACCGATAAACAAAACCTTGTCATTTTTTTATTCATTTGAACGCGATCATTTTTAAAGCAACTACAAATCTAAATTAGAATAACGCCTCTTTTTGGGAGGCGTTATTGTTGTTAATTGAGAATAATTTCGATTGACATTTTTAGTAGCCTGCATTTTGAGTAAGTACTGCCCCTGTATTAGCTTGTATTTGAGAATTAGGAATTGGCAAAAGCTTCAACTTGTCTGGTGCTTTAAGACCATTAGCCAACAAATAGCCGTTATATTTATTTAAATACTCAACGAACTTGCCGAGCCTCATCAAAGTGTTTATCCTGAATTCTTCGCCATACAGTTCACGGGCTCTTTCATCCAATATTACATCAATATTTACATCGGCTGGTGTTACAGGCGTAGCTGTGGCTCTGCTGCGAATTACATTGATATCATTGGCAGCGCTGGCATTGTCGCCTTTATCCATATAAGCTTCTGCACGCAACAGGTAAGTTTCCGCTAAGCGCATAATATACCAATCTTTATAAGTGCGTCCGTTATTATGCCAGTTTTTGCTGGTGCCGTCCTGGAAAACAGGATATACGTTCGGCAGGTTGTGCACAGTGTTTGCAAATTTTTTAAAAGTTGGCGCTGCCCTGAAAGCAAAATTTGGCTGGCTTGCCGCATTGCAATCCTGGGACCTCATTACCTGTCCAAAGAGTGAACTGTTGGGATTGGTCCAATAATATACACGTTGAATATTGTATTGCGAGTTGCGCATATCATTATTAAAATCTCCTTTGTAGTTCCATATCTGTGTGGCTGCATAATCAGAAGGCGCTATTGTACCTGTACCTCTTCCCATCAATGTGTCCATCAGATAGCTGACAAATCCATTTTTATCTGTCAGTACCCAAGGAGCCGAGGTCCACCATCTTTCCATGCCAAAAAAGCCGCCGCTTGCATTTACATCCGTATTGTCGCCACCTATTAATTTTCCATCCTGTTCTATGTTCCAAATTGTTTCTTTGTTTCCTTCTGAATAATTAAAGTTGCCATCCTGGAACAAATCCCAATAAACATCGCCCCATGGAACTGCAGCGCCCTGGTATGAATAACCGCTGAACTTGAAACTTTTATTAACGCCAAACCTTGTTGTCATTAGCGAACTTTTCCCATTATTGATAACAGCAGTAGCTGCGTCAATAGCGGCCTGGTAATTTTTTCTGCAGATCTCTACTTCGGCCAGCAAATGGTACGCTGCTTCACGAGGCGCACGACCACCTTTTAGTTTATCGATGGTAGGCAAGTACTGAACTGCAAATTGCAAATCCTTTTCGCATTGCAGCCAGATTGAATCCTGCGTGGTTCTTACATAGTCAAATTTTGGACCCGTGGTTTCGTTCAACACCAAAGGAACGCCACCCCACATGTTGGCTAAGAAATGATAAGAAAAAGCACGTAAAAATTTGGCTTCGCCTACGATTGCATTTTTATCTGCATCGGAGGCCCACTTCGCAGCCGGCTGATCGGCACGGTTGATAATGGTATTGGCATTGGCGATCCATGCGTAAAAGCGAGAGAACCATTTGGATGAAAAACCATCGTCGGCATTTATCAATTGCCAGGAGAACAACGAGGAAGTAAACGTAACCGCATTGTTGGTGTTGCCCAAATCTACATCAGGACCAAGCATATCATAGTTTGAAGCCGCATCTGTTTGTGCATACATGTGCGTTCGGATCTGCAGATAAATTTGTGCCAACGCAGATTCAAACTGGGTTTTATTGGTATAAGAATTTTCGGGACTGTATGAAGCCAAAGGAACTTCCGTCAGTGTTTTATTGCAGGATGTATTGATGCCAATAACGCCTGACAATAATAATATAGGAATTAATAGTTTTTTCATGTTGTCTTTTTTAGAAATTAAAGTTTAACACACACATTACATTTCTCAGCGAAGGGATAGAGCCATCATTGATCCCATTGTTTGTTTCGGGGTCCATACCTACCCAATGAGGTGCATAGGTAAAAATATTGTCTGCACTAATTGAAACATTCAATCCCTTAAATCCTGTGTTTTTAACTAAATCAGAAAAATCGTACGTAAGCGCCAGCTTTTGTAGTTTAATAAAGCTTCTGTCAAAATATTTCACACCTCTGTATTGAGCACCACCATTAGCAGGAGCGCTATTATAATTCAATCGTGGGAACATTGCACCGGTATTTGTAGGCGTCCAGTAATCATACACTGGGTGGTTCATATCAGGGCGGTTGTTATATGGATCGTTGTACGGCGTGTTGCTGCCAGATAAATACCAGTTATTTCCTCCCCAAATTGAATTGACATACACCATCAGCGACAATTTCTTATACCTGAAAACGTTAGTGAAGCTCCATCTGAAATTTGGATTTCCGTTCCCGATAATTGTTCTGTCACTGTCTGATGTAATTTTTCCGTCGCCGTTAATGTCTAACAATTTATAAGTGCCGGGATTCATTCCGGTCATGATGGTTCCCTTGTCTTTATCCTCCTGCTGCCACATACCAATCACTTTGTAGGTATATATTGAACCCAGGGATTTACCAATAAACAAGCTGCTGGCAATGATATCATCTTCTTTGCCATCATGATTGTTGTCGTAGCCCAACAGCGTTATCAGTTTATTTCTGTTTCGTGAAAATGCGATATTAGATTCCCATGAAAAATCTTTCTTTGTGATGTTGATTGTATTCAAAGCAATCTCAATTCCTTTATTGTTCAGCTTTCCAATATTTGTAAGCGTAGAACTGAAACCCGAAATGGATGGGATGTTAACAGCATAAATTAAATCATGCGTGTTCTTGTCATAGTAATCAATAGCGCCTGAAATGCGGTTTTTCAAAATAGAAAAATCTACACCAATATTTATTCCGGTTACTGATTCCCATTTTAAATTATTGGTAGCTGGTTGCGAGATATATTGAGTTACTGTATAACCGCCATCTCCTGCAAAAATATATTTGGAGTTGCCTAGCAAAGCCAGCGTGCTATACGGGCTGATAGACTGGTTTCCGTTTGATCCATAAGATGCACGGATATCCAGGTTATTTAAAAATTTCACATTCTTCATAAAGGCTTCGTTTGACAAATGCCAGTTTACCCCAACCGAAGGGAAGTCCGCATATTTATTATTGGCTGAAAACGCGGAATATCCGTCTCTTCTGAATGTTCCGGTAACAGAATACAAATTATTGAACGTGTATGTCGCACGCCCCATGTAACCAACGCCCACTGTTTGCGCACCTCCTGAAGAAATGCTTTGCGTAGCAGCTGCGCCCAAATTCCATGTTCCCAAAGCTGTGTTGGTAAATCCTTTACCACTTAAACCTTCTGAATAAGATTTGTTGTATTCATTTTCAATCAGTGCGGTTGCATCAATTGTATGTTTGCCAAAAGTTCTGTTATAGCGAAGTATATTGTCAGTCAAATATGAATAAGTTCTGGAATAGCTTCTGCTGCCTGTGCCACCTACTGCACTTCCATTTACTGTTTGCAATCCATAAAATGATCCGCTCTCGTTCCAGTTCAAATTATTTGACCATGTAAAACTGTATGACAAACCTTTTACCCATGGACATTTGATAGTAGCATTCAAAATTCCATTCAGTGTATTCTGCCTGCTATAAGCCTCTGTTGGTATTTGCCAGAAAGGATTATTGAACGAAGTGGTTGTTTGCGGAAATTGATTGTAAGCACCCGTAGAGTCCTTTATTGATGCCCACGGACTGAAATTATAGTAGCTTGATCCCAGGGACGTCGCTCCATAAATAGCTGACGCCGGCATATCATTTAAGCTGTAATAACTTTTTATACCAAACGTAAACCAATCAGTCAAATCTGTCTGTACATTAACACGGGCAGAATAGTGTTTATACATGTCATTGATGATAACTCCCTTTTGCCTCGTATAGTTTCCCGAAATATAATAGCTGGTTTTATTTATCTGGTTAGAAACACTTAAAGTAGTATTGGACATCGTTCCTGTCTGGCGGAACAGGTTGTATGGGTCAGCAAGTGTAGGCGTGTGCTCGGGTGTAGCCAGGTAGTTTGCAATTTCCATCGGCTGCAGGTATGTGTAAAGAGGAGCATTAACCGGCAAGCCGTTTTCGGTCCTGTAGTCATACATATACTTCATGTATAAAGTAGAATCTTCTACTCTCATTCTCTGCAGCTCAGAAGTAGTGCCATACGCGGTGGATACATTAAACGATGGTTTGCCGTTATAGCCTTTCCCTTTTTTCGTTGTGATAAGGATTACACCATTCGACGAACGGGACCCATACACAGCAGCAGCACTGGCATCTTTTAAAACAGTGAAGCTTTCAATATCGTTGGTTGGCAAATCATTCAAGCTGCCTTTAAATACAACGTCATCAACAACGATCAACGGCGAAGAGCCTGCACTAATGGAGTTTTGGCCGCGGATGCTGATGCCCGGCACACCACCGGCTGTGTTTGCCGCGCCGATATTTACCCCCGGCATGGTACCTTTGATCAAATCCAAAATGTTAGTTGTTGCAACCTTTTCATACGTCTTCAGGTTTGCTTTTGCAACAGCTCCGGTAACAGCCTGCTTCCTTTGAGTGCCGTAACCAACCGCAACAACTTCCGCTTCACTTAATGCTGACACCTTAGTTTTAAGAGCGATCACACCTAAATCCGATTTTCCATTAACGCTCACTTCATAGGTTTCTATACTAACACCGGTAAATACTACAGTCGCGTTGTTTCCGACTCCCGAAAATGAAAACTCACCTTTCTGGTTAGAAACAACTGTTTTATCAGTTCCCTTTATAGTTACCGAAATCCCGTCGATAGCTTCTCCTTTTTCATTGACAAGTTTACCGTGAACATCCATCGCAGGGCTGGTCAGGAGATTGATCAACTGGTTTATATTATCATCATTTTTCTTTTTTACAACCACTGTTTTTTCAATGATGGTATAGGTTAACTGTTGGTTTTTAAAACACAGCCGCAGTGCTTCTTCCAGAGGTATTTTGGTGGCATTCAAACTAACTGTGTTCGCCCCTTGCAGAACATTTTCTTCATAAAAAAAATCGTATCCGGTTTGCTTTTTTACTTCCTGAAAAACCTTTTCAATGGAAGTATTGGCAACGGAAATGGTAACGGTTTGAGCCCGTCCCTTTGCACTTACTTGCATGCATGCTATCAGTAGAATGAATGCGGTGATCTTCATAATGCGCAGCAATTTTTTCGTTAGGCCCCAACTTTGTAACCGGTTGGGAGCATAATAAGCAGTTAAAAGCATAAATTTGCCTTGTTTTAGTTAAAAAAATAGATGTCTATCAGCGATTTCTATTGCAATGTTTAACTGAAATACTTGTCCCGCCTTCCTTGCCCGTCGGCGGGATTTTCTTTAGTCTACACTTTGGGTAAAACCCATTAACAACAATGGTTTCAAGTGGTATGAATATGTTTACATCGGTTATAAATTGTTATTGCGTTACAATTAGTTTTTTGCCTTCTATCTTAAAATGAACTCCGGTATAGGCCAAAATTTCAAACACTTTTGAAACGGGAACATCTCTGCTGATTTCCCCCCTGAATTTTTTCACAGGAACGGTTCCTTCATATGCTATATCGACGTCGTACCATCTTGCAAGTTGCTGCATGATTGTTAGCAGGTCCGCTCCATCAAAATTGAAAACGCCTCTTTTCCAGGCAATCACTTTGTTCACATCAACACCATCAACCAGTGCTAACTCCTGGTGTTCATTCTTGGCCTGTTGTCCCGGCTTTAATACGATTGATTTTGTTGTTTGATTATTCTGTATCGAAACCTTCACTGCGCCATCTAACAGGGTTGTATTAATTACATTATCGTCGTTATAAGCTTCTACATTAAAAGAGGTTCCCAATACTTCAATTTCATTACGGTCAGCTACGTTCACCTTAAAAGGCATATCAGTTTTTTTGACAACGTCAATAAAAACCTCACCATTTATTTTCACTTTCCGTTCGTTGCCCGAAAACACAGTTGGATAGGTTATGGAGCTACTTGCATTTAGCCAAACCTGGGAACCATCAGGCAATGTCATTTGAAATTTCCGCCCTCTTGGCGTGGTAATGGTATTGTACACCACTTCATCGCCGGTTGCTTCGTACACCAGTTTGCCATTATCAATCTTTGCGGTAGCTCCTCCCTGTGGCGCCACCACTCCGTTTTTGACTGAATCAAGCGAAACATTAGAGCCGTCAGCAAGTGTTAAGATTGCACCCTGTTTACCGGGTTGGATGTCCTTAGGTTTAATGGCTACTGTATCTGACTTTTCAATTTTCTTTTGATGGATAAATAACACAGAAGCTCCAATTGCAATAAACGCAATGATCGAAGCAGCTGCTACATACTTCCACCACTGCATTTTTACGACAGGTGTATCCTCCTGTTTTTTAGATAAAATAAATTGAATCATTTCAGGACGGTAGTAGTCCTGCAATTCAACGTTATTGGGATCAAGTTTTTGCCACTCCTGCTCCAGTGCCTTTTCCAGCTGGCTCCTTGATATCTCTCCTTTACGGTATCGTTCAATCAGTTCTTCCATAATTATCATACTATTATTAATGACAGAATGGAACCTTAAAAAGGTCCAACGCTAATTTTATTTTTTTAAAAAAATTACAGAAAGCAAGCCAGCAGCAGAAGAAGCGCCAACTCAGTGTTGTGCTGGAGAATATAATCTTTGAGCGAGTCAGTAGCCAGCCGGATGTGTCGCTTTACAGTTTTTTCACTCAGGTTCATACGCATTGCAATCTTTTCATAGCTCAATCCTTCGTGTCGCGATAAGAGCCACGCAGCACGCTGCTGCTGCGGGAGTTGGGAAATTGCTTCGTCTATAAGATGGTAGGCATCTTCTTGCGGAGTTTCTGTTACAACTTTTATTTCATTCTCATATTCGTTATGGCGCCTGCGCGTGCGAAGCTCCTTGTCCAACAGGTTCAGCGCCTGATTGCGCGACACAATGAACAGGTAGTTTTTGAAATTTTCTATTTCAGAAAGCGTTTCTCTTGTAAGCCAGATTTTTAAAAAGACATCCTGCACAATTTCTTCTGCTGCTGAAATATTACGTGTGATTTTATGGACAAGAAATAACAGAGAAGGTTGATAGGTTTTGAAAAGTTGTTCAAACGCAGCACAGTCCCCTTTCGCAGTTTGCAAAAGTAGCTCAGTTTCACAGATAGCAATCGCATCGTTGACCATGTCAGGTTCCTGGGGAAATTTGGTTAAGTATTCAAATAAAAAGCCTGCCGTTAAAAACTTTTCCTAAACTGAATCTGTACTAATTATCATACGAAGGGCGCAAAGTAATGGCATTGTTACCAAAACAAGAAATTTGCGAATTCTTCATCTTTCATTCGTTTGTCTTGACATAAAATAGCAATACCTCTTCTTTCCAAAGGTATCAGGCAAAGGAGTTTTCGTTAATGGACAATCTTTAGACAATGATGGACAATTTTTTCCTATCTATCGTATGAGCCGCTCTGGGCAAGCGTTATATAAAACGACGAAAAAGCAATAAACCACACTGTTTGGATAATTTTCAACACTGGTTCTGAACGTTTGTACATACATTTGATCGAATGAATTAATAATTATTATTTGCCAACTATCAATGCTGCATGAAAAAGAAAGATGGATTTGATGGTCAACGTGCGATTATAGTACCTGCTCCAATAATCGCTTCGCTATGCGAAAATCATCCTATACTGCAACAGTTGCACGTGACAGATATCGGATACTATCCTAATGCTCAGGATCATCACAGGCACAGGCCCGAGGGTACTCCGCAGCACATATTTATCTATTGTATAAGCGGCCAGGGTTGGGTACAAGTTAATCAACAATCTACCACAGTCTCTGCAGGTGATTTCGTTTTACTGCCGGCAAATGTTCCGCACGAGTATAAGGCAGATGAAAAAAATCCATGGACAATTTACTGGATTCACTTTAAAGGCGACAACGCACCGCATTTAGCGAACTTGTTGATGCAGAAAAAAGAGAGCCACGTGGCGCCTATTTCTTTTCAGCAAAGCAGACTTGATCTGTTTGAAGAAATTTATACAAGCCTGGAAAGAGGATACAGTACAGACAACATTTGCTACGCGAGCATGAGTCTTCACTATTTTCTTGCGTCCTGCTGTTTTGATGGTAACTACAATCACCGGCTCATCAAAGAGAAGAAGGACAACATTGATCTTTGCATCAATTTCATGCAACAACATATTGACAAATCTCTTTCGTTAAATGATATAGCCAACGCTGTTAACCTTTCTCCGGCACACATCACGACACTGTTTAAAAAGAAGACGGGCTTTTCTATCATTGAATATTTCAATCAACTAAAGATCCAGAAGGCTTGTCAGTATTTGCTCTTTACAGATTTGCGCATCAATGAAATCGGAAACAAACTGGGCATTGAAGATCAATATTATTTTTCGCGTTTGTTCACAAAAGTGATTGGCATGTCGCCGGCGAAGTACAGGAGTAGTCGTGCGGTGGGGAAAACCAATTAATAATTAATAATTCTTTGTGTGCAGCCGGGTTTATTAAATTCATTTTGCAAGAATGATAAAAAGATTATCCATCATGCCGCAACACAATTGAAAGGCTAACTGTAGCAAGATGAATTCTTAATTCTTAATTCAATGTCGTTTCCTTAAGGTACGATTGCATACGAATTAATGCCCTACGGGCATATGGCCGCTTGTTGAATTGTTTCTATTGATATTATTCCCCTACGGGGAAGACTTGCCCGTAGGGCATCCATATCAATAGAAAATGTAACATCAGGGAAGACAAATGTCCGTAGGACATTAATCTGGTAGGCTGAATAGCTTAAGGAAACGACATTGATTCTTAATTCCTAATTCCTAATCCCTAATTCCTGATTCCTGATTCCTGATTATATAACTCGCTTTAACGTCCTTAAATGTTTTCTTCGACAACGTAATTCTGCAAATCGGCTACAACATAAAATCTCAAAAACGTTTTTCTAATGATTTGCTAAGTGTTCATGTCGTTTTCATTTTCATTGCGCGATTGTGTGAGCGCGACGGCAATTGCAATTCGCCCTTACATAAATGCAAATGAATTGCTGCGCCTTGATGACAAACATCCAATGCAAGGACTTGTTCAAAACATTTTCTTGCAGATACCAACTCGCTCAAACCCAGATACCCCAAGCCTTTCATGTACAGGCAGTGAATCTTGTTGCGCAAATTCAGGTCATCATCAAATATCATAAGGTCCGGCAATGACACTGCGAAATAATCGGTTTTAATTTCGTCATTCATGTGTTCATCAGCATAAGAGATGAGCTTATTCAATATCAACTCTGCCCTTGTTTCATCGCCCAATTTGATACAAGCCAATGCCTGGTACAAAATTTTGTCAGGCGATTGATCGTTATAAAAAATAGCGGGCGCCGGATTGGAATCGCCTTCAGTTGCAAGCGTGAAATGAATGTTTGCAGCCACAGCATTTTCTAAACCCTCATACGCACACCCGAGCCAAAAGTGAATGTCATTTTCTTTGGCGCCAAACAATTTCCCTTCTCCTAAATTCTCCGGATATATTTGTGCCGCATGCAAAAAACGAATGACACTCTCGTAATTTTTTTCAGCTATTTCTTTCTTCGCAAGCTCTACATGGGTAACAATATGCTGTGCGGACACTTTTCCTTCGCCACCCTCCCATGGATGAAAGTTCCTCTGAGCCAACAGCAGTGAGGATCCTGCATACTGTTCGAGTAAGTTGTTTAGCGTAACATATTCAATGAACAAATCATCTCTGCGCTGAACCAGGTCCATATGATCGTTCAAAAACTTTAGTCTGTGTTCCGGCGATTTTCCAACGCGTTTATACAGGCAATCCAGCTCAAACAAAATGCGGGCATCGGTTACGTCTGCGTTAAATGCTTTTTCATAAGATGCTACTGCAGCTTGTGCATCCTGCTTTCTGTTGTAATAAGCTATGCCAAGATTTCTGTGTGCAGTAGCAAACGCATCATTCAACGCAACGGCCTGCTCCCACGCATTAACAGCAGCTTCGTATTGCTTTTTATCGTACCAGATGTTTCCCAGATAGTACCATGCTTTGTAATCAGTGTTATTTTGTTTTGCAACAAATTCCAACACTTCAATATCTTCCAGCCTGTTGCTAAAGCTAGTGCCTGTGGGCAATTGCTTTACTTCTTCAATCAGTTGACCCGCTTTCTCTGATTGCTGAATGCAGGAGTGATAAAATGCCAGGTAGTAATACACCAGCGGATTACAGGACTCCGCTTTTACTCTTTCCAAAATCTCAATTGCTTCTTCATACAATCCAGCCTTCTCATAATCAATCGCAAGCTCAACGTAGTTAGTTGAAGCAAAACGCATTTTTGTATTCAATTCATTCAAACACAATTCTGCTTCAGCATTTCTATTCAGCGCTTTTAACAGTAAATATTTTTCATTTAAAATACCAAACTGAAATGCATCAATGCGCAGTGATTCTTCAATTAAAATCAATGCTTCGTCGTATTGTTTGGTCAAGCGAAGTATTGCAGCCTTGATATGCCTAGCATGAAAACCATGATAGTTTTTATTGATAGAATTGGTGGCGTGCATCAAAGCATTTCTATAGTCTTTTCTTTTGCAATCAATTCTTGACAAAAACAACGCACCGTTATCCTGCCACTCTTTGCTCCAATATGTTTTGTAAAATGCATCATAGGCTTCGCTGAATTTTCTCTGGCAGAACAAAGTCAATCCTAACTGATAATACAACTCTACATCATAAGGATTAGGGTTGTGTTTTGTTATTCGCAGAATAGCTGTGTTAAAATGAGATTCAGCTACTTCGTATTGTCCCTTTTTCAAATGCCATGCGCCCAAACCCTGGTTGTTCCTGATGTCTGAAGGATCGCGCCTCAACGCCTCTTCGTAATAATCAACAGGAGAATAGGTTGCGTGGCGATACTGTTCGAGATGTTTTGCCGCTAAAAACAATTCTTCATTCGTGGTAATAGAAGCGGGAGCGCCTATTGGTTTTGCCGGATCCGGAATTGCCTCTTCCTGCTTAGGAACAGGTGTGTATGCGACCAATAATTGTCCGCTGCTATTCAATACTTCAACTTTCAAATCTGTCTCAACAAATGCCTGCTGCATTAAATAAGTGGATGCAAAAGTTTGTGTTGGTGACAGATCCTCTTCCTCCTCAAACAACAATTCATTTTTTAACCATAAACGAATTTTTGCCTTCTGCTGCACTGCTGTTGTGTACGCTTTAATAGAAATGTCTTCTGCCTTTACTTCAAGATTAACTGCAGCATCTATTGTCGCATTTTTTACGTAACCGATATTTTTATACGGCATAAAATACTGACAAAAATTTCGCTCTTCGTTTGGTTTGATCCAACCAAAATCCGGTTGATTGTCAGTAAACATGCCTGTCATTAATTCAAAGTAAGGACCATCTTCATCTGTTAATTGCTTATCCCATGCCTTTCCAAATTCACCACAGCCCCAGGTCCACTGCTTCTTTCCGGGAGAAATGTGATGATCTGCGATATGCAAAATGCCGGCCTTCTTCTGGTGGTGATAGCCACCCACAAAATCAAATGCAGAATCAACTGCCATATAAGAAGTAGGAACAGGAATATTTGTATAACGTGAAATATCTGTACCCGGTGAATAATCAACTTTATAGTAGGTTCCTGTTGCTATTGGGAAAGAAGAAACATCTCTCTTGCCATGATCGTACACAGCATTCACATCTGGCGGAAATACTGATTGATAATGTTCGTCAACTGCAACGGCAGGATTGGCCCACCACAAAAATGTTTGCGGCAATGCCGTCCTGTTGTACAACTTTCCTTTTATTTCCAGGTATGCTTTATCCGGATAAAGTGTAAAACCTGCCATTCCTTTGGTATGAAACATTTGCTCAATTTCATTTGTCCATACCGTTTTGCTGCCGTCTTCATTTTCTTCAATGCAAAAATCAACAGGTTCAAATGTAGATGGTCGGTGGTGCTGTGGCCAGTTGAATTCAATACCGCCAGATATCCAAGGTCCCGTTAGTCCAACCAGCGCGGGCTTGATCACCTGGTTGTAATAAACGAAATGATAGTTGTTGGTTTTATCCAAAGCCATTTGTATACGACCACCCAGTTCAGGAAGGATCATGATCTTGAGATAATCATTCTCCAGAAAAACAGCAGTATATTCTTTGTCTTTTTTGTCGTCAAAAATTTTATCAATAACCGCGAAAGGGTAAACAGTGCCACTGCTTCCCTGGTACACACGTTTCTCCAAAAACAAAGGATTCTTGTCTGGCTCACCTGTTTTATAGGTTGGAATAATTACTGTTTCCTGCCAAGCCTTTACCATATATAAATATTTTAAACTGAAGTTCGATCAATCATTCTGAGGTTTGCTTCAACGAATTGTCCGGTGGGCGGGGCGATCTTCAAAACTGCCAGGAAAAAAAGACCACCCGCCAACCAGCGTTTGTTGCATCCATCGTCCCTACCAGTGCCTCAATTACACTGCGTTGAACAAACCTTTCTGATTTTTGTTTGCCGTTTCAAACTTAGCCTTCTTTTGACTGGCGAAAAATGGACTATTAAAAGGAAATGATAGACAAAATTTATGGGGCTTTATAGACGATGTCCCAATGACAAATACCACCTGAACAGTTTAAGTGTTTTACTACCGCTAAGGTGCACCAGACCTGACAGGTTTCTAAAAACCTGTCAGGTCTTAATTCCAGCGAACAGGCATCCTCGCTTTGTGAGCCGACATATTAAACACGAAAGGCACTAAGCCACCTAAGAGATATCGAAACTATCAACAACCCTTAGTGACTTAGTGCCCTGAACGACTTTAGTGGTAAAACGTTGGGATGCTTCGCATCTCCTCCTGAAAACTATTTCACAAAAGCTTTTACCACTTTTGCGATATCGCCGCCTTCATTAATTATTTTATAAGAACCGGCTGCTGCAGGCACAGCAAATGTTTCAGCGTAATTATATCGTTGCCTTAAACCGTTTTTTGTTTCAACAATTATTGAGTCACCTTCTACGAGCATGAGCACATGACATTTATTATTGGTTTCGACGTCAACACTGTCGGTAAATTCCAGTCTGTGTACATCATAAAAATGTTCCGCGTGTGTGGGCACGTGCATGAGTTGCCAATCATCGCCTTTTTCAATTAACGCTTCTTTCGAGATCAGTTCATCCTGTACTTTTTTTCCTTTACGGGAAAAATCAAGATTTTTAAATGCGTGTTCAATATTGATCGGACGTGGTTTTCCATTTAGATCGAGCCTTACCCAATCGTACATTTTAAAAGTGAAAATATACGGCGTCGCACTGATCTCTAACACGAGATTGTTTTTTCCTGAGCTGTGTATTGTTCCGTTTGGAATAAGGAAAAGATCATGTTTGTGTGCATCATGTTTCTGCACAAATTTTTCTATTTCGATCGCTTCGTTTTTCTCAACGCTTTCTTCCAGTGCTTTTTTAAAAGTTACCGGATCAATATCGTCCTGGAAGCCAAGATATACTTTCGCATCGTCTTTGCATTCTAGAATGTAGTAGGTTTCATCCTGCGTGATGGTTTCTCCAAAATTCTCCTGTATGTACTTCAATCGCGGATGGCACTGAATGGAAAGATTGCCACCATCAAACGTGTCAAGAAAATCGAACCGAATTGGAAACTCAATACCAAAGCGTTCCGCATCTCCACCCAACACTTCTTTGGAACGCAGCAACATCAACCAGTCAAATGCAATTTCCAACAGGTTTTCACTGCTTTCAAACACCAATCCATTCTCCGGCACGATCATTTCAAATGACCATGCATAGTTGATTTCGTTTTTATTGAGACCTTTTATATTTTCCTTCATCCAATGGCCGCCCCACGCACCAGCTTCGAACCATGGTCTTACACGAAAGGCATTTTGCGAAAGATGATGAAGTCCCTCGCGAATGTCTTTAAAGTATGCCCACGTAATATTTTCGTTCCATTGACCATCTGCAATAATTTCAATGGATGGAAGAATTTGCTTTTTGTATTCGTTCAGTACGACCCAGTCAACAAAATAAAATCGTTTGTAAGTTTCCTGGTTGTCATCGCGCTGCGTTTTACCTAAGTTATTTGCCTTTTCGGCACGCATCCGATATTGCAATTCATTCTTTGGAAGATCGATATAAACAACAGGTGCTTGTTTGTTAATCAATGAAGCGCCAACACCAATGACGATATTGATGACATCTTTTTTAAAGAGAACATCTGCAATTTTTCCAGTGTCAAAAAAATCTGCAAGTGCAATGCTTGCTCTTCTACCCCAAACCTCTCCTTTTGCGCCGATGAAAGGTTTTACAAGTTGCTCTATCTCATTTTCTGTTTTTAAAAAATCAGCTGTCTTGATCCAGTTGATCACAAGCCCTTCTTTGGACAATATTTCACTGAGTTCGTTGTACACGTGTTCCCAGTCATTTCCAATGTACCCATCTATGGCAACAGAGGTTTGGCTCTTTATCCATTGCGCAAGGCTTCTATAGCCATTGCTGATCTTTCCATCGCCAAGTCTGGCAAATGGATAAATGTCATACTCGCCCACATTTAGTTGTTTGACATCTTCTGTAACAACAGGCATTAAAGGCTGTGTTGTTTTTCTCCAATTCATCATTTATCTTTTTTATTTGATGGCACACGGATGATACGGATTGGACGGATTTACACAGATTTTAATACTGTGCTCGTCACGAAAAAAAACTTCGTAGTGCCAATTTTTTATAGAACTGTTTATTTAACGTTTGTTTTTTTTGGAACAAAATATTGCTTGCACAAATACGCGGCACC
>Ga0318567_10000242_pt1 | contig 24642 bp, 21 predicted proteins | sample GRESIP088b5f20_FD_203691 | JGI IMG/M metagenome (GOLD analysis project Ga0318567, IMG submission 203691) | Tropical soil microbial communities from Luquillo Experimental Forest, Puerto Rico - GRE.SIPMG.088b5f20 | ecosystem: Environmental > Terrestrial > Soil > Tropical forest > Bulk soil...
GATATAGGGACTTGTTTGTACCAAATTTTCTTTCAAAAAGTCAGGCAATTCATTCAAAGATTTATCATCATCTATAATAATGAACTCTTCGTTTAAGGGATTCAAGGTTACCCAATTAATGATCTCGTCTTTTCTGCTAAGGCTGTTTATATTTTCTGGAAGCGTTCTTAGATTGAAAACGGAAATCCCTCTATTACTAAAAATCTCCTTCCATTCCTGAATAGTATAATTTGCTTTATGCGAGGTAGTCAGCACCACAGTCGCGTTCTTAGAAACTAAACTCTTAAGCGCATGTGTAGCCTTGTCACTAAAAGCAGGAAAACCGTCGCCCAAAAATTCGGGAACTTTCCAACCTTTAGCTGGGACCATTACACCATCTATGTCTAAGAATATTAACACGTTGCAAAATTACATTTTATTTGAGCATTTCAAGTAGCTCGTCCATTCTCATGTTGTTAAATTCAGCGTCCTGCTTGTTTAGAATTTTGACTTTGGCTGATGTATCCCAATCGTCCTCATCAAAAAATATTGATTCCCAAGCGACGACCTTTGTCGCCGACGTCGTGAGTGATGGCGCTACACCCAAGGGATATTTTGCTAGCACAGATGCTAAATATCTATGATGTCCATCGCAAATAACATTTTCATCTACCTTGATCTCTGAAAATTTAATCCCGATTTTCATCTTTCGATAAATTCTTTCTACAATCGGCACGCACAAATTTGCCTGGGAACAACTAAACTTAATTTGATTTTCTTCAATAAATCTCAACAAAAAATCCTTGCTAATTTTTTCCAATAGATACGGTTTCTCGCAAAGACATACTTTGGAGACATAAGGTTGCTTTTCAAGGAATTAATGCAGCAACAACTCACAAGGTTTCAAACCCGTGTGCTTTTTAAATGCAGTGGAGAAGTGTGAAATAGAAGAATAGCCCAGCATTAATGAAACTTCTGTTACGCTCAGGCCTTTTTCGTACAGTAGATATTTTGCGTGCTCCATTCTTTGGCTTTGATAAAAATCAAAAATGGTGGTGCTGTACATTTCCTTGAAACCTTTCTTCAGGTAGCATTCGTTCATAGCTACTTTGCGGCTCAATTCCTTGATGGTAATTGGCTCGCCGATATGCTGAATAAGTATTTCGCGTGCTTTGGAAATCTTCTCGCGGTCCGCTTCGTTTGACAGGAATTTGCAATTGAAAACCATTTCTTCCTTCTCCCCGATCATACACTCAAGGCTATACAGCAACAACATTTGCGACTGAGCATTGATGTAAATATTTTCCATGCTATCAGAGTAGCTATGATTCAGCAAAGCCTCCAGTACAAGTCTTGTGCGACTGCACAAAGTCATTGTTTTGGAAAAAGAAGATTTATGGCGGAACTGAAGAACATCATCACCTGTGTTTGTTTGCTTGATTCCTTTTACAAACTGAGATAAATGAGCGGGAGAAAAAGTGAGTCTGAAAACATCAACTGTTTCATCTCTGTCAGAACAGTTTCTTGCGTTCAATTTGCATTGATCACACTCAGTTTCCTTGTGTTTGCAATACATATTTCCGCTGATGCAAAAGCGCAGTTCAAGATAATTCTGTTTGGGATCCGTTTTCTCGTAATGATATACCAACATACCCATATCATCTACGTTCCATTGTGAAAACCGGCGGTAGCGCTGGATGGAATATTGCACCGAACCTGGTATTTGCTGCTCTTTTGCATGCAAAACATGCATTTCCTCCTGCATAACAGGAGTTTTTTGAGCGAGCGTAAATATGTCAAGAGGTTGATGCATAACGGCAGCAAAAATAAGTACACAAATTTTCTAATCCTAATTCGTGTTAAAACATTGTTGTAATTGAATTGTCATTTTTTTGCTATTTGGATATTTGAGGATTCATCCCACAATACCGTGTGAATAAAAAAGGGATGCTGAAACCCAGCAGCCATACGCGTTTTAGACGCACACGCATTTTATTTTCGAATATTTTGATAGAAAATTAGATTCAAAAAAGATGAGCGTCCGAAGCGCTGGCCTGCCTGGATGAAAGTTTGCGAAAATGTGCTCTTTTTTCCAATCTCAAATCTCAAATTTCAAATCCGCCTTCCTTTCCCCATTTTTCTCACAATTGCTTAAAAAAGAGCAGAATTTGATCGGTTTTAAACGCCCTTTAGGCCTTATTTTCCGTACATTTGCAGATAGCGTTTTTAATTGTTCACAGACACGATTATTAAATAAATATGAGCGTTGAAACAAATGAAGTAATACCGGTTGCAAGCAACGGTTATGGTGCAGATAGTATTCAGGTTTTAGAAGGTTTGGAAGCAGTGCGTAAAAGGCCTGCGATGTACATCGGAGACATTGGCGTTAAAGGTTTACACCACCTTGTGTATGAAGTAGTAGATAACTCGATAGATGAGGCGCTTGCAGGGTATTGTAAAAATATCGTTGTAACAATTCACGAAGACAACTCTATCAGCGTTCAGGATGATGGTCGTGGTATCCCTACCGGTATCAACAAAAAAGAAGGCCGTAGTGCTTTGGAGCTTGTAATGACTGTACTGCACGCTGGCGGTAAGTTTGATAAAAATACCTACAAGGTTTCCGGTGGTTTGCACGGTGTGGGTGTAAGTTGCGTGAACGCACTTAGTACCAAACTCCTTGTAACCGTTGAAAACGAAGGAAAAATATTTGAACAGGAGTACCGCATTGGTGTTCCTCAATATGCGGTACGCGAGATCGGCACATCCGATAAAACAGGTACGCGTGTTCACTTCTGGCCAGATACAAGCATTTTTACTGTAAGCGTTTACAACAAAGACATTCTTGAAGGAAGATTGCGTGAGTTGGCTTACCTGAACCGTAAGATCAGTATCACCCTTATTGACGATAGGGAGAAGGACGAGCAAGGAAACGTTTATTCAAAAAATTTCTATAGCGAAGGCGGTATCGTAGAGTTCGTTGAAATGCTTGATCAAAGCGCGAAACGTACACCACTTATTGCAAAGACTTTGTTTGTTGAAGGTCACGACGAAACTACCAACGTAGCAGTTGAAGTGGCGATGACTTACAACGACGATTTTAAAGAGCACATTTTCAGCTATGTAAACAACATCAATACAATTGAAGGTGGTACGCACGTAACTGGCTTCCGCCGTGCATTGACACGTGTTTTCAAGGCTTATGGTGATAAAGAAGGTTTGTTTGAAAAAGCAAAAGTTGAGGTAGAAGGCGATGACTTCCGTGAAGGTTTAAGTGCCATCATTTCCGTGAAAGTTCCGGAGCCTCAGTTTGAAGGACAAACAAAAACAAAATTGGGTAACAGTGATGTGAGTGGTGTGGTGGATAGTACCGTTGCCCGCGTATTGAACGCTTACCTTGAGGAAAATCCCCGCGAAGCAAAGAACGTAATTCAAAAAGTTATATTGGCCGCCCAGGCACGTGTGGCTGCGAAAAAAGCACGTGAACTTGTACAGCGTAAAACAGTATTGAGCGGTGGTGGTTTGCCTGGTAAACTGGCTGACTGTTCCGAAAGAGATCCTGAAAGATGCGAGCTATACCTTGTCGAAGGGGACTCGGCTGGTGGTACGGCTAAGCAGGGCCGCGACAGAAGCTTCCAGGCTATTTTACCACTTCGTGGTAAGATACTGAACGTGGAAAAAGCAATGGAGCATAAGATCTACGAAAACGAGGAGATCCGCAACATGTACACAGCATTGGGTGTAACGGTGGGAACTCCGGAAGATCCAAAAGCTTTGAACCTTGCCAAACTGCGTTATCACAAGCTGATCATCATGACGGATGCCGACGTGGATGGTAGCCACATCGCAACGTTGATCCTTACATTCGTCTACCGCTACATGAAAGAAATGGTTGAGCAGGGATATGTTTACATCGCACAGCCACCTTTGTACCTCGTGAAAAAAGGTAAGGAACAGGCTTACGCTTGGAACGACGAGCAACGCAGGGGCTTGGTGGAAAGATTGGGCGGCGGTAAAGAAGACAGCGTAAACATTCAGCGATATAAAGGTTTGGGTGAGATGAACGCGGAACAATTGTGGGATACAACCATGAATCCCGATACCCGCACGCTTAAACTGGTTACGATCGAAAGCGCTGCAGAAGCTGATCGCGTGTTCAGCATGCTGATGGGTGATGAAGTAGCTCCAAGAAGGGAATTCATCGAATCTCATGCGAAATACGCAAAAATTGACGCGTAACATATTGATTTTCAATCTACAATTGTAAAACTTCATAATTTGACAGATCATTTCAGGCGTGGGTTGAAATATTTTATATCTTGTAACTAATTAGTTGTGATTATTTTATTTTTCTAACAATTAAAAAACCAACAAAAATTATACGACATGGCAGACATTAAATTAACAGCATACAACGTAAAAACTAAGGAAAAAGGTGTAGAAATTAAAGAAGCAGTGATCACTAAAACTGCACGCGGTGGCTACATGGCGCAAGGTAATGACGGTAAAGGCAACAAGCTTACTACTATGCTCAGCGAAGCAAATGCTCTGGCTGCTATTAAAGCAGGTATTGCAAAACAAGGCTGGTAATTTTCGATACTTAAAATCATTTAAAGCCTTCTTCGCTTGAGAAGAGGGCTTTTTTTATTTCCCCTCTACACATGAAACCCGCGTCGGCCAAGGACAAGTCACATTTTGTGGACATTCTATCAAAAGCATTCGAAAGCAATCGAAGCGTTAATGAAGTTGTATTGCAGGACGAGCGCAGATTGGAGCGCATACAAGTGCTGATGGATTATTCCTTTGAAATAGCTTTCGAAAAAAACGGCGCATGGCAAAGCGACGACGGCGATGCAGTTTTACTGGGCTATTACCCTATCGCCAACAAAACTACGCTAAAAGACTTCTGGCAAATGGGAAGACTTGCGTTCAAATCGGTTGGCATCTCAAGAGTTCGTCACGTTACAAAAAGAGAAAAGTATATCCACAAGTATCATCCAAAAACGCCACACTTTTATTTGTGGTTCCTTGGCGTAGAACCTTCTTGCCAGGGGCAAGGCAAAGGCGGCCAGTTGTTGAACGATCTGCAAGCGTATTGCGCGCAATTTGGCTTGCCGATCATTCTTGAAACGTCGACACCCGAGAACTTACCGTTCTATCAAAAACATGGGTTTACCATTTACCACGAATGGTTGGTAAGAGAAGGTTATACAGTTTGGTTTCTCAAATGGGAGCAAGCTTCCTGGTCCATAAATTGAAACCGGCTGTCAGCATTTATTTTGCCAACAGCCGGTTTGTAACGCAGCATTATTAATGCCCTACGGGCAAAAAAGTCCAGGATGGTTTTAGTTTCTATTGATATTGTTTCCCTACAGGAAACGCTTAATTGCCCGCAGGGCATTAATATCAGAGAAGATTTAACAATAAAGCCAACATTGTCAGTAAGACATTAACCCGTGAACTTGTTCTGTTAAACCTTACACTTTTTCTCCATAGTACGCTTTGCGCATAATCTCTTCCATGTCTTTTACAAGTGGCAATCTTGGATTTGCCGGTGTACACTGGTCCTCAAAGGCATTTAAAGCAAGTGTATTTAAATTGGCCATCCATTTAGCTTCATCCACACCTTGTTCTTTAAAACTCATTTTAATACCCAGTCTCACGCCAAGATCATAAACTGCTTTTGCATACACTTGTGGTGCGTCTTTAGGCCCCTTTGCAGGCAGTCCTAGTGCCTGGCAGATTTCGAAATATTTCTGATCAGCTTTGTACGTATTGTATTTTGGCCACACAGAAAGTTTGCCAGGCACTTCGCCATTGTACCTGATAACGTAAGGCAACAAGATCGCGTTGGTGCGCCCATGAGGTGTATGGAACATACCTCCTATTTTATGCGCCATACTATGAGAAATTCCCAGCATCGCATTGGCAAAAGCCATCCCTGCAATGGTAGACGCGTTGTGCATTTTATCTCTTGCTTCGTCGTCGTTTTTAACATCGATGAATGTTCTTTCAAGATACTTGAATACCATTTTAATTGCCTGCAATGCCAAGCCATCGGTATAGTCATTTGCAACGATAGAAACATAAGCCTCAGTTGCGTGTGTGAGCACGTCCATGCCTGTATCTGCAATCACATGCGGCGGTACTGTTTTGGTAAGCTCGGAGTCGATGATGGCAACTGTCGGCGTAAAAGCGTAATCAGCCAACGGATATTTTTTGTTGACAGAATGATCTGTAATCACTGCAAACGGTGTCACTTCTGAACCGGTTCCTGAAGTGGTAGGAATGCAGATCATTTTTGCTTTTTTGCCCAATGTTGGAATCTTAACGGCACGTTTGCGGATGTCTAAAAATTTCTGTTTTACATCGTCAAAAGAAATTTGTGGTTGCTCGTACATCAGCCACATTACTTTAGCTGCATCCATTACAGAACCTCCGCCTAAAGCAATAATGCTGTCCGGTTTAAACTCCTGCAAAGTCTCCGCCCCTGCCCTGGCTGTTTCGATGCTTGGATCCGGTTCAATGTTTGAAAAGATTCTTACATCCACTTTATTGGACCGCCTGTTTAACACGTCGATCACTTTTTGAACGAGCCCAAGATTCAACATCATTACGTCAGTTACGATCATCACTTTATCGAGGCCAGGCATTGATTTTAAATAAAGAATAGAGTTGGGCTCGAAGTAAATTTTTGAAGGCACTTTAAACCATTGCATGTTGTTGTTTCTCCTTCCTATCCGTTTTACATTAATTAAATTGACAGCTCCTACATTTCCGGCAACAGAGTTTTTGCCATATGAACCACAGCCCAGTGTAAGTGAAGGCATGAATGAATTGTAAACATCGCCTATGCCGCCGAATGTAGACGGAGAGTTCCATATAACACGAATGGCTTTCACTTCTTCACCAAACTTTTTGGCAATCTTTTCATCTTTAGTGTGAATGGCTGCCGAGTGACCAAGGCCATCAAATTCAACCATTTGCTCGGATAATTTAATACCGGCCTGTGTTGATAGCGATTTGATAACTGCTAATACGGGAGATAATTTTTCACGAGTCAAAGGTTCCTCAACTCCTACTTGTGCTACTTCTGCAGCAATGATAACAATATCATCAGGCACTGAAAAGCCCGCCTGCTCTGCGATCCATTGAGGTGATTTCCCAACAACATCAGGATTTAATTTAGCGCCTGCGCAGTTTGTGCCTTTTGCGGAAACACCAAACATGTATTCTTCCAGTTTCATTTTTTCTTTTTCGTTTACAAAATACACATGGTGATATTTGAAAGCTGCAATGGCTTCCTCGTAAATTTCTTTATCAATAATTGCCGCTTGTTCCGATGCGCATATCATGCCCCAATCAAATGATTTGGAAAGCACGATATCATACACTGCCTGTTTTACATTGGCAGTTTTTTCGATATAGGCCGGCACATTACCGGCGCCAACTCCAAGTGCTGGCTTGCCACAAGAGTAAGCCGCTCTCACCATTGCATTACCGCCTGTTGCCAGTATAGTTGAAATGGTTGGGTGATTCATTAAAGCATTTGTAGCTTCGAGAGAAGGGTACTCGATCCACTGAATACAATTTTCGGGAGCACCGGCTGCAATGGCAGCATCACGAACAACAATGGCTGCAGCTTTTGAACATTGCTGTGCAGACGGGTGAAAGCCAAAAATAATCGGGTTGCGTGTTTTCAGCGCAATCAGTGCTTTGAATATGGTTGTGGAAGTTGGATTGGTAACAGGCGTTACACCGCAAATTACGCCCACAGGTTCTGCAATTTCTACTATGCCGGTCAATTGATCCTCTCTGATGATGCCTGCTGTTTTTACGTTCTTTAGTCTGTTAGTTACGTTTTCTGCAGCAAACATGTTTTTGGTTGCTTTGTCTTCGAAACTGCCACGACCAGTTTCTTCAACAGCATGAAGTGCAAGTACTCCGTGCTTGTCAACGGCCGCAACAGACGCCTTTGCGACAATATTATCAACTTGTGCCTGATCCAGTTGTAAGAAGGCCTCAAGGGCAATGGCTCCTTTTTTTGCAAGCTCATTTATATGCGCCACTGCATCAAATGGAGGCGCTTCGATTTCCTTAATTAATTGGTTGGAGGTTTTACTTTTACCTGCAATGGTGAGTACCTCTGAAAAGATTTTTTCAGACATAATAATTAGGTTTTAAATGATTCTGTTAAATACTTTTTTGAGTATATCCTGGAAAGTTTTTCAAAAAGGATATTTCTTTTTGCGACCGTTCAATGCTGCTTTTGGCGAAGCAAATAAGAAGATTGCAAAAGACTATTTCATATGTTGTGCAAGTAGAATGGGACCCATCTTATGGCTCTGCAGAATGTATCGATAACTAACGCTAGTAAATTTCACTTTGGCAAGTGCATCGTTTGTTTGGCTGGCTCGTTCAATTGAGGGTATTTAATTCTCTTTTTCCGATTTCAAAGTTAATAAGGTAAAAACCGCACAATGCTGATAGCGATCATGATCAAACCCATTAAAGCGTGATTGTTGACACTAAAGAAAAAATCAGCGTATTCATTTATCAGCTTTAATGTTATATTTTGTCAGTTAAAGGTTTCAAAGGCCAACCGTTTAGTAGTTTAAACGGAAGCAAAATTTTAAATTCAGGTTTGTTTTACAACCCATAAAGAATGAACAGCACCAATTCGTTTCTAAAAAACTACAGTGGCATTTTATTACTGCTCACAGGCATTTTTGTAGGCAGTATTGCAGGCATTGTTTGGGGCGAAAAAGTCGCGGTGATCAAACCCATTGGCGACATCTTCATCAACCTTTTGTTTACTGCTGTTGTGCCGCTGGTGTTCTTTTGCATTGTTTCTGCGATTGCCAATATAGACCGGTCGCAAAAGTTTGGCAAAATACTCGGCAGCACGTTTTTCGTTTTTGTTTGCACACTTTTAATTGCAGCGTTCGTTACTGTTTTGATTGCATGGTTATTTCCTTTTAGCCAATCAAGCAGTGACGGCTCAACATTCTCCGCAGAAGTTGCAAAACAAAGTGCGGGAGATGAACTAACGCAACTGCTCACTACCTCTGACTTTTACATTTTGCTTTCGCGAAAAAACATGTTGGCGCTTATTATTTTCTCGCTGATTATTGGCTTTGCCATCTTAAGAGCCGGTGATAAAGGAAAACCATTTCATGATTTTATCGACTCGGGAATGGAAGTGATGAAGCATGTTTTGCTGATCATTATGAAAGTGGCTCCTGTTGGTTTGGGTGCATATTTTGCATACCAGGTCGGTACCATCGGACCGCAGCTTTTTGGCACTTATGGCAAAGCGCTGGCGTTGTTTCATGGCGTTAGTATTTTTTATTTCATTGTTTTCTTTAGCATATATGCATTCATTGCTGGCGGCACCAAAGCCGTTGCCTTGTATTGGAAAAATAATATTGTTCCCAGCGCGACTGCTATCGGTACGTGCAGCAGCATCGCCACGATTCCCGCCAATCTTGATGCAGCAAAGAAAATGCGCATTCCTCCTTACATCGGTAATCTTGTGGTACCACTTGGTGCGGCTTTGCATAAAGATGGATCTTCCATTTCTGCGGTTACTAAAATTGTCGTTGTCTTTGCCATGTTTCACAAACCATTCGCTGGTATTGATACCATCGCTTTGGCCCTCGGCCTTAGCGTTGTTGTAAGCATTGTGGAAGGCGGTATTCCAAATGGTGGCTATATTGGCGAGCTGCTCATTATTTCTGCCTATGGTTTACCAGCAGAAGCAGTTCCGGCTGTTATGATCATAGGAACGTTGGTTGATCCAATTGCAACGATTCTAAATGCTACAGGAGACACTGTGGCGGGAATGTTGATCACGAGAATGATTGAAGGAAAGGATTGGGTGAACAGGTTGGAGGTTGAATAACGGTGCAACTGAGGGCACGCAGATGACGCAGAATTAGCTGATGTTCGCTGATTAGTTATTGATGTTTTTCGGCATTGCTAAATAAAGAACCTTTAGTACAAGTGTGCGACGCAAGAAAAGATGAATAGAACCCCAATGTTGACGTCAATATATTCCTAAATACTCAGGAGTTATTCAGTTACTCAGTTATTCAGTTATTATTTCTTCTTCCCCAGCTCCTCAAACATCTTAAACGAACGCGTGTTGTAGTCGTTCTTCAAAGTCTGATACAATCCAAGCTTTTCGCTTTTTGTGAGGTGAAGATTAAGTGTTACAGCTTTTTCGTGCTCGCCGGGAACGTATTGAAAAGTGATCTTTCTGAAGTGATCGCCAAATGATCTTTCTGTAAGAGCAAGCATATCATTCAGATTGTATTGTTGCATTTTATACCAGGTGTATTGTAAGGTTAACACCGGCTTTGTTATAATTTCGGTTACATTATTGGGCTCTGGTTTATAGTCCCACTCGCCGCCTTTTCTGTCGCGGATTTGCAGTAGTATAACACCGGAAGTGTTTTCCATGATCCAGTCATGAAATACATTCACAAACCTTGTACATCCTTCGATACCGAAATTATCGCGGAAGCCGGCGTCCATTACATCCACGACAGGCGTTGTTGGAAGCCAAACATTCGGCAATACATATGGGAAGGTGGCACTCATGCGAAGGGCAGTCAGCAACCGCAAGTTCATTGGATCCTGTCTCACAAACAATGCATTGAAATCAATTGCATCGGGCTCCATATGGCCGAGGTTGATGCTATCATGAACCGGCTGCATCATGTAGCTTACCGGTTGGGTGCTGATGATCATTTTGCGACCATCTCCCGTAATTACAGAATTGAAAAACATCAATGGCACGCGGGCATTTGCCTCGTCATCTTTAATGTCTTTCATTTGTTTGTTCATAATGCCGCCAGTGTTTTCATTGAGCTTTTCTTCAAATGCAAAACCACGGTCTTTTGAATAGGAATAATCGCCCACTGTAAATTTCTGCGCCGGTGAAGCCAAATCCCTTGCGATGAACGACGAGAATACCGGATTCAATAAATCTTTCGAAATATTGTCGGCGTATCTTTTATCACCTAAGTGAATATTTTTCCCGCTTTGTTTCTGGCTGTACAATTCTCTGAAATAAGAAGCGCCCAACATACCGCCAGATGCGCCCGTTATCAGAAAAGTTTTTTTCATTAAATCACCGTGGCTAAGACTATCGAGTCTTTGCAGTGTGTTAAATGTAAACGTTGCGCTTCTTGTGCCGCCGCCGCTTACACAAATGAGGTATAAATATGGTTTCTCAACACCCTGTTTTGCCTTCCATTTGTTCAGGATGCTAATCATGTTTTGTTTGTCGTGCTCGATCTTTTCCTTTGTGCATAGTGATGCTAAAGATTCGTGGGTGTATGCGGCGCGTTCAACATTTTTTGAATAGTTTAAGCCGTAAGCTTTGTTGGTTGCATCGATCACATTGTATTTGTACAACACGTTTATCACAAGCACCAACAATATCAGGAAAGGCATGCTCCAACTTTGCAGGAAATAAGAAAATGCTCCCGATACCGCAACCAATATGGAAAAGAAAAGCGTTATGCTGGCTGCAGCGGGCAATTGAAAAACAGGATTGTCGAGAAAAAATCCAATGATAATAAGAAAAACAAATGATGCGAACACAGACAGGATCGCAGCAAAGTGATGCCTGCCGAAGACTGTTTCAATAAACTCTTTGCTATAGTGCGAAACGTCACGAACAGGACGTGCTGATGTTGGAGTATCGAGATAGGTAGTCACTTTTATCAGGCGGCTTCCTCCGCTGTTCAATACAATATGCGGACGATAACCATAAGCGACGGTTTTCGGCGTGTCCTGCACGGCAAACATATGCCTGGCAATAGTAACATCCGCTCTGAAAAAATAAAGGAATGAAAGTGCGATGATGAAAATAAATCCGAATAAAAATCCACCGGCCAAAATCACAATGTCGAACGCGGTTAATAACTCCTGCTTCATTCCAAATGCAATGGCTTTAACCAAATAAAAAACTAAAAAAACCAGCGGAATGATAAAGTTATTAATGCAGTATTTTAAGAACGGTCTTGTTGTAGTAGCAAGAAAACGAAAGTGACGGCTAAACAGGATGAAAGTAGTAATGTTCCATCCCATGATAAACACACCGACCGCAAGACCGACAATGGCGGTGCTCATTGCATTTACATCCCCTAAATATTCCGGTGCGAGATACAAACTATCCACGCCAAATGAAGCCAGAAAGCCGCCATTTACCGCCGCGAATAAAACTACCCAAAATATTAAAAGTAGCTGAAACTTCTTGACGTGCAATATCACCAACTGCACAGGAAAGGAATAGAATATGGCTTTAAGTACTTGCTTCATATGTAGGGTCACAATGGCGTTTCTAAAATACGAAGTGTTTGTGAAAGAACAATGGAATGTGCCAAATGCTGAAGGCCCAACGCTTAGTGCAGCGACCTCCGCATTAAGCATTCAGCGTTAGGCGTTCAGCTTCTTCAACAAATACAATTCCCAAATCCAAACAATCAAAAACACCATGGCCACAAACTGGTGAGTAATTCCAAGCCACAGCAATGCCTTGCTATTACCAGCATTCAGCACTGTTAAAATTCCCAGCAGTACTTGTACCAAAACCACTGCCAATGGCAACCATTGCGTTTTTTTGAATAAGCCGTCTTTAGTAATTTTTGATGCTTTCGCAAGCCAAATGATCACGAGAATGGTGATGATATAAGCCAGTGTGCGGTGAATAAAATGAACCGCGATTGGGTTGTCTGTAAATTTCTGCAGGCCACTAAAAGTACGGGTGCCAAATGTTGAGATGTTGGAAGGCACCCACTCGCCATTGATCGTTGGCCACGTGGGAGCGAAAGGAGCCGCTTTTAATCCCGCCATGAATGCTCCGTAAATCAGTTGCAATACTACAACGGCGATCATCCAACCGGTGAATTTTCTTAGGAATGGGGCAACCACTCTTTCACTCTCGGGAACCAACAATTGGAATGCAAACCACAGCGTGTACACCAACAATCCGAGTGCCGCTATAAAATGTATGGCAAGGCGAATATGGCTAACGTACAAATTCTCTTCGTTCAAACCACTGCTCACCATGATCCAACCGATAGCCCCTTGCAATCCACCCAGTATAAAAAGAATCACCATGGGGCGCACCATGTCTTTATTCAGGTATTTTTTTATAATTAAATACACAAAACCCACTGCGAACACAACGCCGATCAATCTTGCCCATTCGCGATGAAACCATTCCCAGAAATAAATGAATTTGAAATCGCTGAGCGTGAAATGGGTATTGAGGTATTTGTACTGCCCGATTTGTTTATACGTATCAAAAGCGTGCTGCCATGCCGCTTCACTCGTTGGCGGAATGGCGCCCAAAATAGGTTTCCACTCGGTAATCGATAATCCTGAACCCGTTAGTCTCGTAATTCCACCCAGCAACACCTGGATGATGATCATTCCGACTCCTATCAAAAGCCAGATGGCAACGGCCTTATTGCCTTTTTTCGTATTTAGTTCCATAGCGGGGCAAAGATAGAGGAGAATCGAGAGAGAATGGAACGCAGATTTTCATGATTTTGATGATTGGTCAAGATCTTTTGATTTGAGATTTGAAATTAAAGGCCAATCAAATTTCAAATCATAAAAAATCATGACAATCATGAAAATCTGCGTTCCTTCTCTAATAACTCATTTCATCCAGCTTCACTTTTCCTTTAAATGTCCAGAAAACGAAGCCGGTGTAGAGGCAAACGAGCGGCGTGCCGATCAGGGCGATGATCAGTAATATTTTTAGCGTTTTAAGAGACGATGCACCGTTAACAATTGTGATGCTGTTTTGCGGATTGTTTGGTGAGTAAATCAGGTATGGAAACACTTCAACAGCAACCATTATCAACAATGTAGCAATAGTAACCGACGAACTCAAAAACGCCAAACAGAAATTTGCTTTTTTGAGACTTCGTGGAATGTTGGCTATTGCCAGTGTCATGATGATGGGAAGAATGAAAAACGAAGGATGCGTTTTTAAGTGGTCGCTCAAGTGCGGAATATAGAGGAGCGTGTATAAAGTAGAAACGGCGAAACTTAACACGAAGAAGATTGTAAAATCTCTCGCAAGCAATGTAAGTTTCACATACAACCTGCTTACCGTTTTCATCGCCAAATAAATGGCACCATGCATCATGAACAAAGCCAGTGTGGTAATTGCAATTAAAATGGAAAATGGATTGAAGAACGATAACCAGTTTCCTTCAAACTCATGATCTTTATTCAACGGAATACCAAGCGCCACATTTCCCAGCATCAAACCGAGCGACAACGCGATAACGATATTTGCTACGCAATAAGAAATGTCCCAGGTTTTTTTCCACCACAGCATTGGTTCTTTACCTCGAAACTCGATTGAAATGGCTCTAAATATCAATCCCATCAAAAACACCATGAATGGCACATAGAATGCAGAAAAGATGGCCGCATAGGCGACAGGAAATCCCGCAAACAAAGCACCGCCAGCTATGACGAGCCACACTTCATTTCCATCCCATACGGGACCTATGGCGTTTAAAGCAATGCGCCTGCTTTCTTCTTTATTTAAAAACAAATGCAAAGCTCCCGCACCAAGATCAAATCCGTCCAGTATGGCGTAACCGCTGATCACGCCACCAAATACAAGGAACCACCAAACGTTGTAATCAATGCCTAAAAATGTTTCCATTATGAATGAGTTATAAGAGGGTTATTTCTTTTTGTAAATGCTTCGTTTGCTTCTTCGTCTTCATCGTGAGTTGTTTCCGGACCATGCTGAATTTTTCTATGCAATAAGAAAAGAAACAGCGCCAGCAACAATGTATAAACCAACGTAAACATGATGAGGGAAAACAAAATCTGGTTCGCCGAAACGGCTCTCGACAGTGCATCGCTGGTTTTTAGCAAACCATATACAACCCACGGCTGGCGGCCCATCTCAGCGGCGAACCAACCGCACTGATTGGCTACCTGCGGCATCATAACTGACCACACAAAAATGTACATCAACCATTTTTTATCAAACAATGTCCCCTTTCGCCAATACCAACAGGCCAGCAATGAAAGAGCTATCATGGCAACGCCGAGCGCCACCATGATATGATAAAACTGAAAAATAGAATTTACCTGCGTTGGCCTTTCATCTTCTTTAAAAGCATTTAAGCCTTTTACCGGCGCATTGAAATCATAGTGAACCAGAAAGCTTAAGCCGCCCGGAATTTTTAGTCCTTTCGTTTCCTGCGTCTTGTTGTTTACCCAACCAAACAAATACATGTCAGCCCTCGCAGAGCTATCGTAATGTCCCTCGAGTGCCGCAAGTTTTGCCGGTTGATTGCGCGAAACGCCGTCTGCACTTTTATGTCCAAAAAATAATTGCGAGATGGAAAACACCGTTGCGACGACCAATGCAATTTTAAATGCCGGTATTGCAATCTCTAAATATTTTTTCTTGATGATGTACCATGAGTTTACGCTTAACACTAAAAAAGCTCCGGCTAAAATTGCGCCTACCCAAACGTGCATCAATCTTTCCACGCTGGATGGGTTAAACACCATTGCCCAGAAATCTGTGATCTCTGCTCTAGCCTGCAAACCCTCGCCCACTATGTGAAAGCCTGCCGGTGTTTGTTGCCACGAGTTTGCAACTACGATCCATATCGCAGAAAACAATGAACCGAGAAAAACCATAATCGTTGCAAAGAAGTGAACACCTCTGCTCACACGGTTCCAACCGAATAGCAGGATTCCTAAAAAACCTGATTCCAACGCAAATGCGAAGATGCCTTCTGCTGCCAGCGCACTTCCAAAAATATCTCCCACATATTTCGAATAGGTGGCCCAGTTAGTACCGAACTCAAACTCCATAATGATTCCTGTGGCCACACCAATGCCAAATACCAATGCAAAGATGCGCAACCAGAAACGCGTCATTAATTCAAAACGTTTGTCGCCAGTTTTAAGATACAACGCTTCCATAATAACGAGTATTAAACCCAGGCCAATGCTGATGGGAGGATAGATGTAATGAAACGCAATGGTGAAGGCAAACTGTATACGGGCCAATATTTCTACATCCATAAAAAGGTATTTTGTATGCACATAAAAAAAGCGGGAACAAGCCCGCTTCGTTATTTATTTATATGTGGTTAGTAAGTTTGATACCATGCTGCAAAGGTATATGTTTTAAAGAACAATTGGAACGCAGATGACGCAGATTAGACTGATTAACGCTGATTTTTTGGTTTGAAATTCAGAATTTGATAAGTGCTTCAAACCTCGAACATTTTGCTGTAAGAAATGTTGTGACAAACATGAAAAAGTTCAGTGTCAATCAGTCTAATCTGCGTCATCTGCGTTCCTCTCTAAAAACTTTTTTATTTTCGCCCTCTTATGAATTTACGGACTGAAGCAGGAAGAACATGGAAATTATCGGGACCAATTATTTTGGGTGAACTCACTCAAATGGCGCTTGGCATTATTGATAGTGCCATGGTTGGTGCTATCAGTTACAAACACCTTGCGGCAGCTGCTTTGGTAAATAGCGTAATGAATATTCCTTTCGTGTTGGGCATTGGCGTAACCATGTCTGTTTCACAAACCGTTTCCATGGCGCATGGCAGACGTGATGGGCAGCGGGTATCGCATTATCTGTACAATGGTTTTTGGCTCTGTACCATTGCGTCGCTTATCATCACAGCGACTTTGGTACTTGGAAGAAATATTTTGTTTCATCTTGGCCAGGATCCTGAAGTGGCCGCACTGTCAAGACCTTATCTTGTTATCATGGCATCTTCTATCATTCCGATGTTGATGTTTATGGCCATTAAACAATTTACTGATGGCCTGGAAAAAACAAGAACCGCGATGACGTTGTCTTTGCTTTCTCTGCCGATAAACATTGGCATCAACTGGTTGCTGGTATACGGCAATTGGGGTTTTCCAAGATTAGAACTTGTGGGTGCGGGTATTGGCACTTTGATTACGAGAGTCATTATTCTTGTTGCATTGGCAATTGTCGTATTTGTACATCCTTTATTCGGCAGATACATTGCTGTAAGAAAAAATCAGTGGACGCTGCGCAAACAGACGATCAGAGAACTATTGCACATAGGAATTCCAAGCAGTTTGCAAGCCGCGATGGAATCCGGTGCGTTTGCTGTTTCCGGCATTATCATTGGCACACTGGGTGCAGTGCAGCAGGCGGCGCATCAAATCGCATTGAGTTGTGCGGCATTTACATTCATGGTGTCATTTGGTTTGGCGCAAGGAGGTTCCATCCGCACGAGCAATGCATGGGGACGGAATGATTGGAAACACATTTCTATTCTTGGCAAAAGCACTTTACTAAGTGGTTTGATCTATGGCTGCGCATGCGCTATCTTTTACGTTTGTGTAAGAAAGGTTTTACCGCTTGCTTTTAACGATGATGCAGTGGTGGTTGCGCTTGCTTCCACACTTATGTTGTATGCAGCACTCTTCCAGATTTCAGATGCCACGCAAGCAATTGGCGTAGGACTTTTGCGCGGACTTAAAGATGTTTATGTTCCCACCATTTATGTCGCCATATCCTATTGGATCATTGGCATTCCAACAGGTTGCCTCATGGCATTTACATTTAAAATGGGGGCTGCGGGGATTTGGATAGGCTTTTTGACGGGATTGACCTTTACGTCTGTCCTGTTGAATCTGCGTTTTTTTAGAATAATTAAGAAGAAGGGATTGTTGTAAGAAAGGGGAAATTCAAAAGTCAAAATCTTGATTGCAAAACAAGTGTTCTTTGCACTGATGAAGAGCTTTCGTATAATTGAGATAGAATTTATCAAAAACCGCTCATGAAGATTCTCTATTCCACTTTTACATTGTTCCTATTATTCACTTGTTGCTTTAACATACAGGCACAAGAAGGAGTTACTTGGAAATGGGCAGCAAAACCAACAACATGCCTCACCCTCTCAGTCGATTGCAGATTCGACCGTACCACTGTGTCTGAAGGATTGGCCGGCCTAAGACAAGATTTACCTATTGTTGTGAATACCCCTGTCATTAACAGCCTCAAAAAACAGATGAATATTCCTTCAGATGAATCTGACAAAAATGTCGGTGCAAAATGGGGGTTTGTAGACACAGCGGGAAGATGGATAATCCAACCCCAATTTGAAAGTGTAGGTCTCTTCTCAGAGGGATTGGCGGCAGTACAACTTGATGGAAAAATAGGATTCATAAATAATAAAGGGAAATGGGTGATACAGCCTGCGTTTGATGCTGGGTTCCCATACAATTACGCTTGCTATGAAACTAAATTTTCTCAGGGATTAGCTGCGGTTCGAATCAACGGAAAAGTGGGCTATATAAACAAAAAAGGGAAATTGCTTATTAAGCCGCAATTTAGTAGTGGATTTACATTTGCAGATGGTATAGCTCCGGTTGTAACTCAAAACAAAATGGGCTATATAGACAAAAAAGGGAACTGGGTTATTAAACCGATATACCATTGGCTTAGCAGTTTTCACAACGGCTTAGCAGTTGCGCTGATTGATAAAAAATATGGGTTTGTTGATAGAACCGGAACAGTGATAATACCAATTCAATATGACTGCGCCGGTCCTTTTTCGGAGGGTTTAGCCAGAGTTAAACAAAATGATAAGTGGGGGTTTATAGACACGAAAGGTGACGTTGTAATACCGATCAAGTATGATGGAGCCTGGACAATTACCGAAGGGCTTGCTGCTTTAAATGAAAATGGCAAATGGGGCTTTATGGATAAAACATGCAATTGGGTTATTAAACCAGCGTTTAATAAAGCAGACAGCTTTCACAATGGAAGGGCCAAAGTATTTTTAAATGGCCTGAATGGATACATTGTTCCTATAAACAACGCAGCGAATCTTAGCCCCTAACAGTTTTTACTTTTACCTTTTTACTTTTGATTTATTTCCTATCCCACAAACCAATAAGCAACAATCACGGAAAGCACGCCTCCCAACAATCCAAGATACACCTCAAAAGGTTCGTGTTCATGTAAGAGCAATCTTGATGTACAAACCAGGCCCGTGATAAGAATGGCGATGCTTGCATAAAATCCCATCGATGCACCTGAATGCAGCGCCAGCAAAATAAAAAACGCCATTACTGTTCCTACTGCGAGGCCGTGCAGACTAATCTTGAATTTAATATTGGCCATTTGCGCAATGATGGAATTGATAAAAACTGCAAGTAGGAATTGCGTAAAAGGAATAGGTATTTCAGCATCTTTTTTGGAAACATAATAAATGCTGAAGTAAAAGATCATGCAGATGACAATTGGTATTATGCGATCTTTTTGGGAACGCAAATAAATGCTTTCAATAAATCCCAATTGCTTCAACAAGAATACTGTGAACGAAGGCATAAATGCGGTGGTTACTACCACAGACAAAAGTTTCAACACTTTCATCTTGTGATCATATCCCGCAAAAAAATAAGGGTGAATGAAGATCAGGAAAAACGCAACATACGTTGGAATAAACAACGGATGAAAAACGAAAGAGAAAAAATGAGCCAAAAACCTTACCGAAGCAGGCTGGTCGTTTTTCTCCATAAACTTACCACCATTGTTACCCGAAATATTGCCTTCAGAAGTTACTTGCATGTTTATAGTTCTTTTCTCAAACGGGCCACAGGAATATTTAATTGTTCTCTGTATTTCGCCACCGTTCTGCGTGCAATGTTATAACCTTTTTCCTGAAGCATTTCAGTTAGTTTTTCGTCACTAAGTGGTTTTTTCTTGGCCTCGCCAAAAACCATATCGCTCAATATCTTTTTCACCTCGCGTGTAGAAACCTCCTCGCCGCTTTCGGTACTTAATGATTCACTGAAGAAAAATTTCAGTCTGTAAGTACCAAATTCCGTTTGTACAAACTTGCTGTTAGCTACACGGCTGATGGTTGAAATATCTAGTCCTGTGCGCTCTGCTATGTCCTTCAGGATCATTGGACGCAGGGTGGTTTCATCGCCGGTCAGGAAAAACTCGTATTGATAATCCATAATGGTTTGCATGGTCATCATCAGCGTTTGCTGGCGCTGTTTGATGGCATCGATGAACCACTTGGCCGCATCTATTTTTTGTTTGATGAAAAGAACCGCTTCTTTCTGACGTTTGTCTTTTTTACTGCCGCGATCGTAATCTTTCAGCATGTCGCGGTAACCCTCGCTGATGCGAAGATCTGGAGCATTCTTTGAGTTCAGCGTCAACTCGAGCTTTCCATTGTTATTTAGAATGAAAAAGTCAGGAACCACATAACTTTCAGCTTTGTTTACTTCACCAACATTTCCGCCTGGCTTTGGGTTCAATTTAATGATCTGCTGGATCACTCCCTTCAGACCTTCGTCATCAATACCCAAACCCTTCTGGATTTTGTCGTAGTGCTTTTTAGTAAACTCGTCGAAGTAATTGGTCAACACATCAATTGCTTTTTGCACTGCTTTACCTTCACGCATTTTTCTGTGCAATTGCAAAAGAAGACATTCCTGCAGGTCGCGGGCCGCTACGCCCGGAGGATCAAACTGCTGGATCTTACGAATAAGATCTTCTATCTCTGCCTCGCTGGCTTCAATATTTTGCCTGAAGGCCAGATCATCCATAATGGAGGTAGTTTCCCGGCGCAGGTATCCGTCATCATCTATACTTCCCACTATTTGTTCCGCAATTCTCGCGGTACGATCATCGAGCTTTAGAAGTCCGAGCTGAGCCGTCAGCATGTCATGAAAACTCGTTTCCACCCTATGCGGAACTACTTTATTATCGTCCGCATCGGGATAATTATCGTCGCGCAATTTGTAATCCGCAACCTCATCGTCCCCGTCCGACACATACTCGCTTATATCGATGTTATCGTAACTTTCTTCCGGTTCTTCGTAATCGTCATCGTCTGAATCGCTTGAAAATTCGTCCTGCGTCTCCTCGTTGTATGTTTCCTCAAAATTGTCATCTCCCTCTTCCAATGCAGGATTTTCCTCCAGCTCCTCCTTAATTCTTTGTTCAAGGTTGGCCGTAGGAACCTGCAACAACTTCATCAACTGAATTTGCTGAGGTGATAATTTTTGTAATAATTTCTGTTGTAAACTTTGACTAAGTGCCATGATTCCTAATAGGTTTTCGGGGTGGCAGAAACATAAAAAAATTTTTAAAAAGGCGCGCCATCCACAAAAATCTTGCCGTAAATTTACATACTAAGCTAAAAAACAAATGCAAAGATTCTTTAAAATTCTTTCATTAATTATAACTTTCTCTCAATATTCCGCTTTTGGACAGACAAAACATTTGCCCATAGCGACTTACAGAGATAAATGTTTTTTTACAGATCGACGCACTACGCTAGTTAAAAAAAATCAATATGAGGATAAAAAAATTGCCGTTTTTCCATTTTTCCCTCATTCCTTTACATTTCATCCGGTTTATCCCCTTTCTAACAGCACTTCTTGTAACAATTCTTATACCCGGCAAATACCTTATTCGACCTACTACCGGAGCATAGGCTTTTTCTGCAGAAAAGAGCTGCAGTTTCAAAACGCCACAACCGTTCCACTGCGGTTCCGGCTCGGATCGCTGGATTACGTAAATAAGCTGGAGGGGAAATAGGATTTCTGTCCCCACAGTACTGTGGGGAAGAAAATAAAACTCCGAAGCGAGGATGCTTCGGAGAGTGTATTAAAAGCTATAAATCAATTCAGAGCTGATATAGAAATAAGATTTGGCCTTGTCTGTTCCTGCCAGGTTAAAAGGCAACTCGAGGGCCGGGGTCGTTTTCCATTCAAATTTTCCACGGGTGAGAGATACGGGTAATTCAAATGATGTGCTCAATAATTGGAAATGCTGGCTCTCGTTTGCAGTGGTTTGAGGAACGGTGTTATTTTTCTTGCTGCCCCCACTCTTTCTTGCATGGCCATTTCCAGAATAATTTTTCAAAAATGAGTAGTAAAAGTTCTGGGTACCACCGTTTACATTTACCGAAGGATTGATCGTTACCAAAGGATCTTTTTTGTATTTGGCGATTGTGATTTCTTTGGAAAGTCCCGTATAAAAAATGAAGTCATTTCCTTCTCCGGTAAAGAGATATTCAGCACCAATGGATGGAGTAACGATTTTATAAGTCTTTTCAAGATAAAAATCTATAGCAGATTTTACCGGTGCGATAATAAGATTACTGTTTGAACTAATAAAGTTCTTTGTAAAGGAGATGCTTCCATCCCAGTTGTTTTTTGAAAACTCATAACCAGGCTCAACGCTTACGCCATCGAAAGTAGTTTTGCCGCCGGAAAGATTAATGTACCCACTCGTTTTTACGTAGAAACCACATCGCGTTTCAAAATTTACGTAAGGAATAAGCACCGGCAATTTCATTGAATCTGTTCGGCCAAGATATGATTGGTTGGAAATAAACTGAGTACCCGCTTTAAAGGATATTTTTTTGTCCGCGGTACTATCCGCTGACTGAGAGTAAGCATTCGCAACGCCTATAAACATTGAGGCCAGAATTAGCAATTTCTTTAGCATAGGTTTGGATTTTATTTGCCTAAAAAACCATTATTGTTCCGCTAAAACTAGGTAAAAAGTACAAATTCTGAGTGCCATGATGCCGACTCACGTCATTATGAATGGCCACACATGAACAAATTTCTTAATTAGACCTGCTCCTATTCCAATGGTAGAAATTAAATGAGAACAGCGTCCAGTGCGAATCTACACGTGAATGAATTCTTAGTTTTTAATTCCCAATTCTTAATTTCTTTAACACTCGTTATTCTTTCGTTATCTGCGTTTTTACGTATGACTTTTGCGCTTTTTTCGCATCTAATTATGAAAAGGTACTCATTATGAAAAAGCTAATAATTGTAATCCTATCCTTCGTATTTGTGTCAGTGGCCTCAGCTCAAAAAGTAGTTGTACACGGAGGAGGATATTACAGGCCACATGCAGTAATCGTTGGCGGTTATGCCCCAATCTATCCATATGGTTTTTATGGCGCCCCTTTCTACGGTTACCCACCTTATGGGTATGGCTACAATAGTTATTCAAGACCATCCAAACTTGATATGCAGGTTGAAGACATTAAGCATGATTATGCGGACCGTATCAAATCAGTGAAAATGGATGATAGTTTGACCCGTAAAGAAAGAAAAGCGACAGTGAAACAGTTGAAACAAGAGCGTGATAATGCGATCTTGGACGCGAAAAAGAACTACTACAAATCGTAACACTCGATAGTTGAAAAAAAGAAAAAAAACAAAAGCCCGGCAGTTTTAAACTCGCCGGGCTTCTTGTATATATTGAAAGATGGTTAGCCTACGCTGTTGCGCCTTGTTTCTTTAAAACAGATTTTACAACTTCAACGATCTTCTCGCCTTTCTCTTTGATTTGCTCTTCTGTCCACATCAGGCTGATGGCAGATGATATGCAACGGCTCATGATGGCATCGCTTGCAGCAAATTGTTTGGTAGCGTAAGATTTCAAAGTTGTATTGATCGCCTCCATTTGAGGATTCAATGTGTGTACATTTTTAAGATGATCCCATTTACGGATATAGTGCCAGTTGTTATCGAACCAGTAGAAGTTACCGGCCAATATTCCTTGTGCTTTCAATTCTGCGACTACACCTTTCGCGATTTCATCTGTTGGCAAAAACCAGCTTAAGAAAGTGCAGCTGTCACCCTGAGGATCAGGAATTCTCCTGAAACTAATTTCAGGAACCTGGCTCAAAATGCCTTTCAGCAATGCGTGATTTTTCTTTTGTATTTCCAGGAACTGATTGAGTTTGCGGATCTGCGCCAAACCTACTGCGGCATGCAATTCTGATATACGGTAGTTAAAGCCTATGAACGGATGCAAATCAGCGCCGCGGTCAACTCCTTTGTGGTCATGGCCGTGGTCTGTATAGCCATCACATTTTATATAAACATCCTCGCTGTTGGTAACTACTGCACCGCCTTCGCCGCAAGTGATCGTTTTCACAAAGTCGAATGAGTAAGTACCTGCATTGCCGATCGTTCCCAATGTTTTTCCTTTATAGCTTGCACCAATGCTTTGACAGGCATCTTCCAGCAAAACGAGATTATGCTCTTTGCAAATTGCCACCAGCGCATCCATGTCTGCCATGCTGCCGCACATATGTACAGGCATGATGCATTTTGTTTTTGGAGTGATCGCTGCCTTTACTGCTGCAGGATTTAGTGTAAGCGTATCGTCAACATCAACTAATACAGGCACAGCCCCAACACCCAATACAGCTTCGAAGCTTGCTACGAATGTAAAAGTTGGCATGATTACTTCATCGCCAGCACCAATGCCCAGAGCTGCCATTGCAGTAGTTAGTGCAGAGGTTCCGCTGCTCGTGAGTTGAGCGTATGAAGCACCGAATGTTTTGCAGATTTCCGTTTCCAATTCTTTTGCTTTCCAATGACCCTTACGCGGACCATCAAAGCCATAGCGCATCAGAATACCTGTTTCCAACACATCGTTCACTTCCTTTCTCTCTTCTGCGCCCCAAAATTCAAAGCCTGGCATATGTAATTATTTAAAGGTGTAACAATTAAATTTCAGCAAAGGTAGGGATTAGTAGGGGCGAATTGCATTCGCCCTCAAATTAAGAGTTGAAAATGGGGGAAGAATGG
>Ga0318567_10000245_pt1 | contig 24460 bp, 20 predicted proteins | sample GRESIP088b5f20_FD_203691 | JGI IMG/M metagenome (GOLD analysis project Ga0318567, IMG submission 203691) | Tropical soil microbial communities from Luquillo Experimental Forest, Puerto Rico - GRE.SIPMG.088b5f20 | ecosystem: Environmental > Terrestrial > Soil > Tropical forest > Bulk soil...
AAAAAAGCAGCGTAAAAAAATACTAACTAACTAATTGCGGACTTGCGTAGCAGAAAATATGTTCAATTACAAATGCGATATATCTCAATTGCGCAGCAAAGATAGGGGTTTAATGTTTAATAAATGTATGATTGAATAATTGATTAACAGAATAGCAACATTGGCAAAATCATGTAACCGATTAACTGAGTAGTTGAGTTGTTAGTTGTTGGCTATTAGCTGTTAAGCAACTGATGCAGGCTTCCCTCTAACAACTAACAACTTTTCAGTTACTCAGTTATTTGTAAAATCAAATTCGGATCGGGACAATTTTTCAAATACTTATCTCTTTCAGAAAATTTGCACACGCCGGGATAATCCCCTTTCTTCAGTTCCATGTCTGCAATCACCTGAAAATGAAGGTGCGGCGGCCAGTTCCCATTTTCACGCGGCTCTCCGAAATGCGCTATTTCCTGGCCATGCGAAACATATTGGCCCGGCGATATGGCATCAATATCACGTAAGCTGATGTGACCATAGAGCGTATAAAACGCTATTCCATCTAATTGGTGGAGTAATATAAGTGTGGCCCCATAATCTCCTTCGTTATCATTAAAAGCGAAGCTGTGCACCATTCCTCCAAGAAAACAGTACACCGGAGTACCTGCATTTCCCCAGATATCAACACCTAAATGAAGGCGCCTTGGTTCTTCTCCAACAAACAGACCACTCTTGCTATAAATGCCACGCAACTCATTATAACCTCCTGCGAGAAATTCCGCGTTCGCTTTGCGGCGCTCGTTTTCTATGAATTGAATAAAAGATTGCGTGTTTGTAAAAACATCTTCAGTGAGCTCAACATTTTTTTCCGAAAGATCAAGCGCAGCTATCTTCTCTCCTTGCTTCAATTTTATAACCGGATGAAATGTTGATTGATATTTTTTTAGAACCGCGCTGATGGATGGCATAGGGGTTGAGTTATAATGCAAGATAGCTAATGATTGCGGCCCAAATTCAAAAGTAAAAAGTAAAAATTCAAAAAGTAGACTTTGCGAAATGAACAACTTTTGAATTTTGAATTTTGATTTTCTACTTCAAAAAAAGACCCCCAAAACCTTGGAGGTCTCAATACGCTAGGGTAAGCTTGTAGAGTTGCTTACAATATGTCTACGAGCTGCCTGTGTTACACGTACATGATTGGTTTTTCTACTTCTTCATTAATAAGGTTTTTTAGAAGCTGCTGGCCTTCGTGTCGGCGCAATTTACTTTCCAGTAAATCAGCAAAGGCTTCGAAATAATCGATCACATCGGCTCTGTCGTTTCTCTTGAGCCATCTGAAGCCGCCCGGAAGATTGCTCAATACTTCAGTGTCTTCCAGGTATTCGATATTGTGTATATCAGTAGGCGTTAAGCCAATAGCTTCCAGTTTTGAAATCATGAGATAGGCTGGAGTAAGCGAAGTTTCACAAAACTCTTCAGCAATCTCTGTCCACTCACCACGCGTAGTGTGCGCATAACTCAGGATTTCTTCTTTTGTTAGCGAAGTCACTACCTGCAATAAATTACCGCAATTACATCCGCCATGATGTCCCCATGCATAATAGGCACCGTTACGAAGGCGGGAAGCTGTTTCCCTCAAGGATTCGATCAGTTTTTTATTTGCACATGCCATAACACCTCTTTTTATAATTAACAACTATAAGTTACGAAATGTTGCGCATGTTTATTACTTTACCATCCATCCTTTTCATTTCGCCTCTGTCGAATTCCTATTGCATAAACACAGCCATTAGTTAATTTTAGAACCTAAAAAATTGAACATGAAGTATTTACTAGGACTACTGCTGTCAGTAACTTCTTTAACCCTTACTGCACAGGAAACCCCTCTATGGATGCGCTACCCCGCCATCAGCCCGGATGGAAAAAACATCGCTTTCGGCTACAAAGGAGACATTTATGTTGTACCAACAGCTGGCGGAACAGCTATCCCCCTGACCATTCATGAGGCGCAGGACATGATGCCTGTCTGGAGCCATGATGGAAAATCTATTGCATTTGCCAGCGATCGCTATGGAAATTTTGATGTGTTCATCATGCCGGCTACAGGCGGCGTTCCTGTTCGCCTAACGTACAACAGCGCCGGTGATTATCCCTATGACTTTTCACCGGATGATAAGAAAGTTCTTTTCGGAAGCTCACGCAATGTTCCCGCTAACGACATTTTGTTTTATAGCCCTCGCCTTTTTCAAAACCTTTATAGCGTAAGCACCAAAGGAGGACGTGCCTTATTGATCAGCGCAGGTGGTTTTGAAAATGCACACTACAACAATGCCGGAACACAAATCATTTTCCAGGACAGAAAAGGCTACGAAGATCCATGGCGCAAACACCAGACTTCTTCTGTTTGTCGTGATATATGGATAATGGATGTCGACAAAAAAACATTCACGAAAAAAAGCACTCATCAGGGAGAAAATCGCGAGCCTTTGTTTAGCAGCGACAATCAATCTGTTTATTATTTGAGCGAAAATGGCGGCAGTCAGAATTTGTATAAAATGCCTGTATCTGGTGGTGCCGAGCAACAACTTACTCAATTCAAAACGCATCCTGTTCGTCATTTGAGTGCAAGCAAAGACAACACGCTTTGCTTTACTTACAACGGCGAAATATATACATTGAAAGAAGGAAGTGCCGCTGCAAAAGTTAATATCCAAATTAACAATGATGGCAGACAAGGCATAGAAAAAAATCTTCCGGTAAGTGGAAATGTTACAGAGTTTGCATTGTCTCCAAATGGAAAAGAAGTTGCCTTTGTGAGCAGAGGCGAAATTTTTGTAACGAGCGTTGACGGTACACAAACAAAAAGAATTACCAATACGCCGCAACAGGAGCGCATGGTTCAGTGGAACCCTGATGGGAGAAGCGTTGTGTATGCAGCGGAAAGAAACAACAGCTGGGACATCTACAGTACATCGATTGTAAATAAAGACGAACCTTATTTCTTCGCATCTACTGTGTTGAAAGAAGAGCCGTTAATTGCAACTGCCGCAGAAGAGTTTCAACCGAAATATTCTCCGGATGGCAAAGAGATCGCATATGTGGAAGAACGCAACATTTTGAAAGTTTACAATATTGCTTCCAAACAATCAAGAACAGTTTTACCAAAGGGGCACAACTATTCTTACAGCGACGGTGACTGGAACTTCGACTGGAGCCCTAACAGCCAGTGGCTCGTAAGTGATGACCAGGAAGGCAATTGGTTCACTGGGAATGTTGGCCTTATAAAAGCTGACGGCAGCAATGGCGTTCAACATCCATTACCAAGCGGCTTTGGACAAGGCGATGTAAAATGGAACTGGAACGGAAAAGCATTAACCTGGTACAGTGCGAAAGAAGGTCGTAAGTCATTGGCAAATCAGGGAAGCCGCGAAGTTGATATTTATGTTGGTTTCTTTAACCAGGACCAGTATGAAAGATTCAAACTGAGCAAAGAAGATTTTACACTGCTCAAAGAAAAAGAAGACAAAGAGAAAGCTGAAAAAGAAAAGGCAGAAAAAAATAAGACCGCGGAAACCAACGCCTCTAAGAAAGTTGGTCCTTCGAAAAAAGATACCGCGACATCTTTGAAAAGCTGGACGCCAGACATCGACAACATGGAGAATCGCGTAGCGAAATTAACCATCAACAGTTCTACTGTTTCTGATTATGCAATTACTCCGGATGGTGAAAAAGTTTATTACCTCGCTGCATTTGAAAAAGGTTTTGACCTTTGGGTAACGGAGCCAAGAACGCATGAAACAAAAATTCTGGCGAAACTCGGCGGCACACAAAGCGGCATTGAAATGACCAAGGATGGCAAGGCAGTTTTTGTATTGAACAAAGGCTCGATTGTGAAAGTGGATGAAAATGGAAAAATAACTCCCATTGGCATTAATGCAGACATGGTGCTGAACCAGGCTGAAGAACGTGTCTACATTTACAATCACGTTTGCCGCCAGGTGCAAAAGAAATTTTATGATACATCATTGCACAAAGTTGACTGGAAAATGATGTGTAACAATTATGCACGCTTCTTACCACATATCAGCAACAACTATGATTTCCAGGAATTACTAAGTGAACTATTGGGCGAGCTGAACGGTTCCCACACAGGCGGACGCTATAGCCCAATGAATCCAAATGGCGATGCAACTGCTGCATTGGGTTTGATCTACGATGAAACTTATACCGGCAAGGGACTGAAAGTTTCAGAAGTAATTGCCGGAGGTCCTTTTGATAAATCTTACAGCAAAATAAAGAACGGCACCATCATTGAAAAAATAGACGGCATGCCGGTTACAGACAGCATTGATTTTGCGTCTTTGCTTAACCGCAAGGTTGACAAAAACATTTTGCTTGATCTTTCCGACGGCGCAGGTGCACACTGGCAGGAAACAGCGAAACCAATTTCCTTCGGAGAAGAAACCGCGTTAATGTACAAACGCTGGACAAAGAAAATGGAGGCAATGGTTAACAAACTGAGCGACGGTAAAGTTGGTTATGTACACGTGCAGGGCATGAACGACGCGAGTTTCCGCAATACGTTCGATGCCGTGCTTGGTAAAAACTTCAACAAAAAAGCATTGATCGTTGATACAAGATTCAATGGCGGCGGTTGGCTGCATGATGATCTTGTGACTTTCTTAAGTGGCAAACGTTATCTTGATTTTGCCCCACAGGGCAACAGACTTGGCGATGGCGAACCAATGGGCCGCTGGACAAAACCAAGTTGCGTAATAATGAGCGAAGGCAACTACAGCGATGCATTCATTTTCCCCTACGTCTACAAACAAAATGGCATCGGAAAACTAATAGGTATGCCTGTTCCCGGTACCGGTACTGCTGTTTGGTGGGAGGCACAAATTGATCCAACAATAGTGTTTGGTATTCCAATGGTGGCTACTATCGGCAAGGAAAACAGACCGACAGAAAACCTGCAATTGGAACCAGATATTAAAGTGCCTTTGCCTTATGAAGATTTCCTGAATGGTAAAGATGTGCAGATTGAGGCTGCGGTAAAGGAAATGTTGAAAGAAATTAATAATTAATAATGAGTAATTAATATGATGCCTGCACTATTAAAGCGATCAAGATAACATAGCATCAGTTTTTGCAAAGGACTCTATTAAATAAAAAAGCTCAACTCGCCGAGAGTTGAGCTTTTTTAATGGCTGTTGCCCTATTAATTATTCATTATTAATTATTAATTACTTAATGAACTTCCCTACCACTGGCAACCTCTGAAATTCTTTCCTTTCTACTTTAAGAATGAAACTTATGTAGCCCAAAAGCAAAATAGTTCCGAATGCCATGCTCGCCAATTTGTTTGGCACGATGAAAAAGAAGAGTCGTTGAATGAAGTAAAGCAACACTACGATGACGATGTAAGCGACGAGTTTTTTCCATGCATAAGGAACAGGATATTCTTTTTGTCCCCATATAAATGAAATGATCATCATGGTGCCGTAACATATACAGGTCGCCCACGCACACGCCACATAGCTGAAATGCGGCACGAAGAAATAATTGATCAAGAGCGTGATCGCTGCGCCGATGATGGTAATATAAGCCCCTGCCATAGTGCGATTACTCAACTTGTACCAAATGGAAAGGTTGTAGTAAATACCGAGGAACATATTGGCAAGCAGCAATACAGGCACTACTTTCAGCCCCTGCCACATGACTGGATTGCGGATAAAGTTTTTCCAAACTTCCAAATAAAGTACAACTACCAGGAACATTACACAAATAGTGATGACAAAAAATTTCATTACGCGTGCGTAGGTTTTTTGCGCATTGCCCACTTCCGCCTGCTTGAAAAAGAACGGCTCCGCTCCCATCCTGAATGCCTGCACAAAAAGGGAAATCAACAAAGAGAGTTTATAACAAGCGCTGTAAATTCCAACATCAAGCTTTTTAGCATCCGGCGTTAGTGCGGGTGACCACCAGCCAAGCATGACACGGTCGAACGTTTCATTGATAACTCCACCAAATCCTACGATGATCAGCGGCAAGGAGTAAGTCATCATCTCTTTCCAAAGACGTGCATCAAATTTCCATGAGAAAGAAAAAAATGTTTTTGACAACAGTAAAAATGTAGCCGCAGATGCAATGAGGTTTGCGATGATATAATACTTGACACTATCGTCTTCACTGTAAAAGATGGAGACCGGATGATGCGGATTTGCTTTTTTAAAAGCCGGTAATATCGACAGGAATAGTACCACAAATCCAATGTTTATTAAAATACCTGCTATCCGTATAGCGGCGAATTTTAATGGTCTCCCTTCCAGTCTTAATTTGGCAAAAGGCAAAGCAGTCAATGAATCTATTGAAATGATCAAGATGCTCAGCGTTACGTACTCCGGATGATTCTTTATGGTGAGCAGTGAAGCGATGCTGTCACGTCCCAGGTACATCAGCAAAGCGAGCATAGCAGTAGAAACAATAATGGAAAGACAACTGGTGCTATAGACCTGTCCTTTGTATTGCTCCTTTTGCATATATCGAAAGAAAGCCGTTTCAAGGCCGTATGTAAAAATTACGTTGAGAAACGGAATAGCCGCGTATACGATACTCATTTCACCGTAATCAACCCCGGTCATTATCGCGGTAAGGTATGGCGTAAGCAAATAACTTAAAAACCGTGCTGCTATGGAACTGGCACCGTACCAGAAAGTTTGTGATGCCAGGGATTTTAGACTGCTCAAATCATCTGTTGTTTTAGCAAATTTAGAAATTCCCGTCAGATTGCGTCGAAAACAATCAGGAATTAAGAATTCAATACCATTTAGCTAAGGCAGCAGTCAGCGTTTCTGTTTAACGAGGCTTCGACGAGCTCAGCCTGACGGCGCTCGAAACATATCTGGCCCGATGAGCAATACTTCCATCTAATTCCTGATTCCTAATTCAATGTCGTTTCCTTAAGCCGTTCAACCTTTATCATATTAATGTCCTACGGACAATTGTCTTACTGGGTGTTACATTTTCTATTGATATTGATGCCCTACGGGCAAGCCTTCCCCGTAGGGGAACGATATTAATAGAAACAATTCGATAATCGGCCATATTGCCCGTACGGCATTAATTCATAAGCGTCACTCTTAAGGAAACGACATTGATTCCTAATTCCTAATTCCTGCTTCCTGCTCCACCCACACCGACACACTCGACGCCGCCACATGAAACTCCCCGACCCCGTGCTGATCAATGGTTACGGAGTCATGGTGATGTTGAAGGTAATCGACAAATACTTTTCCGGCGTGCTGTTTACCCATTTCCATGCGCTTATGTTGTTCTCCGTTATTGGAAATTAAAACAGCAAGACCTGAGTTTTTCTTTTCTGCAACCCCTTCGCGGGTCCAGCCAATACAATGACAGTCGTCGATGTAATCGTGTTGGGTACCGTAAGCGAAATCTTTTCTCAGCAACAACAATTTCTCAAGCTCATCTACTTTAGGTAAATGAATATCGTAGTAGTTGCCATCGCAACCCTGGCCCACATAATGTGTTCCATATAGATCTGGATGAAAAATACATGGGTAACCTTCTTGCCGCAACAATGTGATCGCGTATGCAATTGGTTTGAACCAATGTTCCACAACGGCTTCCAAAGCCTGCAGCGGCTGCGTGTCATGGTTTTCAACGAATGTTACGGAAAGTTCTGGTCTTGCGGCAACAAGCGTATCATTGAAAATGGTGGTAAGATCAAAATCACTTCCTGATCGTGAAGCATAATGAAACTTGTGATGAAGCACTGCGTCATACAAGTGCATTCTTCCTTCTGTTACCTCAATGTATTTTAAGAGTTCATAGTTATTATCCGTGAACCAACATTCGCCTACAAAAAATAAATCGGGATTGACCTCGCGTCTGATATAGTCGATCCAGTTGTTGAAGAAGTGATGCGGAATATGTTTCACTGCATCCAATCTCAGTCCGTCAAACGGCACAGTTTTATAATACCATTTGATCCATTTTTTCAACTCATACCTTACGTGCGGATTTCTGAATTCAATATCCGACAACATAAGAAAATCGAAGTTTCCTTTTTCGTCATGAAAAATATCTTCCCAGCCTTCGCCAAAATCATTTTGTATGCTGTATATCTGCTGGTGCCCTTCTTCAATGGCATCAACGCCTGTGAAGCAAGTGTAGTTCCATTCAAACTTCGAATACTTTCCATGTCTTCCAGGAAATGAAAATTTCGTGTGTGCCTCTACGTCCATCACATCACTTATAAATTCATTTCTATTATCAGGATTTACTTTTCTTGCTCGTACAATTTCGCGTTCGCCACCACCCATGTGATTCAACACAACATCTATATATATCTTCAACCCCACTGCCCGTGCGGTTTTCACGGCATCGATATATTCTTTTTTGGTGCCGTACTTTGTGCGCACCGTTCCCTGCTGATTAAATTCGCCGAGATCGTACAAGTCATATACATCATAGCCTTCTGATGAGATGCCCTTCATTCCTTTGTAAGCGGGAGGCAGCCAGAGAGAAGTAATTCCGAGTTCTACAAGCCTGGTCGTTTCTTCTTTTAACTCCTTCCATAAACAGTCGTCCTGAGAACAATACCACTCAAAAAACTGCATCATTGTTTTATTCTGCATAAAAAATCTCCTTTTTGACAATAGTCAGTTTTGTAATCGTACCGCTGCTGTTGCAAAAAAATGATTCCCTGATTTTATAAACTTTTAAAAATCAATTCGTAAAAATTTGAGGACTATATGTGCGGGGAAAAGAATCAACAAAGATGCGGTAGAATATGAGCGAGTGCGGGTAGTGCGGGGAAGGTTTGTGGTGTATCGCGTGTGATCTCCGATGGCGCCTACAGTTGCCAGGCCGTTGGCTAAAGCCAAACGGCAATGAAGTAGATAGAATTTTCAGAAGCACTATTGAAACGCTTATAAAACAAGATTTAACGCATTGGTCGGACAATGAAGTTAAACGTTGTAAAACAGAATTCACTGCCGTTTGGCTTCAGCCAACGGAAAAATGAAGATAGCAGATGACAAACCTTAAGTAACCGACAATGAATTATGATTGCAGAACTCACAATTTAAACAATGTCTGATCATTCGCGCCCCGCCCAGGTTTCTTACCTAAATGCTCATACGCTTTGAACGTTACTTCGCGGCCGCGTGGTGTACGTTGAATAAAGCCTTCCTGGATTAAGAATGGCTCATAAACTTCTTCGAGTGTGCCGGGCTCTTCGCCAACAGCCGTGGCAATGGTGGAGATACCAACAGGACCGCCTTTGAATTTTTCAATGATCGTGTTGAGAATGCGGTTGTCCATATCATCCAAACCGTACTCATCTACATTCAATGCTTTCAATGCATGTTGTGTAATGCCGAGATCAATTTGTCCGTCGTTTAACACTTGTGCAAAGTCTCGTACGCGACGAAGCAAACCATTCGCAATACGAGGCGTGCCGCGGCTTCTTCGTGCTATTTCGCCGGCAGCATCAGATGTAATAGCAGTATTTAAAATGCCTGCAGCACGTTCGATAATTTTTTTAAGCGTTGCCGCATTGTAATATTCAAGTCTTGATTTAATGGCAAACCTTGATAGTAATGGCGCGGTTAGCAAACCACTTCTTGTAGTAGCGCCAATCAATGTAAATGGATTCAATGTCAGCTGTATGCTTCTGGCATTTGGGCCGCTGTCGATCATAATGTCGATGCGGTAGTCTTCCATCGCAGCATACAAATATTCTTCCACAACGGTGCTCAAGCGATGTATTTCATCAATGAACAAAACATCGTTCGGTTCAAGGTTGGTTAACAAGCCCGCGAGGTCACCGGGTTTTTCAATAACCGGACCGGATGTTTCTTTAATGTTTACGCCCAACTCATTCGCAACAATTCTTGACAGCGTTGTTTTGCCCAATCCAGGAGGGCCATGGAACAACACGTGATCCAATGCCTCGCCGCGTATTTTGGCAGCTTTAATGAAGATCTTGAGATTTTCAATTGCCTGCGGCTGACCCGAAAATTCGGCAATCTGCTTCGGCCTTATATTATTCTCAAACTCCTTCTCGGCAGCAGACAATTGCGATTTATCGTTATTTAAAATGGGATTTGACATTGATGCAAATATAGGATTAGTTGTTAGTTGATAAGCAAACAAAACATCTTCTCAAACGTAATAATAGCCGACTCCAAACAATTCAATTTTAAAGTATGAAAGTAGGTATTTTGGGCTCCGGAGTGGTGGGCCAGGCGCTTGCGAAAGCTTTTACCGCAGAAGGACATTCAACCGTATTAGGAACCCGCGATCCAGGCAAAAATGAATTAAAAGATTTTATGAGCAGCAATCCAACAATCAAGGTCGGCACTTTTGAAGTAGCCGCCGCGTATGGCGAACTGCTGGTTCTTTGTGTGTCGGGCGATGCAGCAGAGGCAGTTATTGACCTGGCGGGAGCAAATAATTTTAGCGGCAAAACAGTAATCGATACTACCAATCCTATCGCAAAACAGCCGCCGGTAAATGGCCTGCTGAAATTTTTTACATCGTTGGATCAATCATTGGCGGAAATCATTCAAAAGAAAATTCCAGATGCATTTGTGGTAAAAGCTTTCAACTCAGTTGGAAATGGACTGATGTATAAACCTCCTTTTGATACAAAGCCCTCAATGTTTATTTGTGGCAATGACGATGAGGCGAAAAAAAAGGTCACGGATATTCTTACTGCATTTGGCTGGGAAACTGAAGACATGGGCAAAATCGAAGCTGCCCGTGCCATCGAGCCGCTGTGTATATTATGGTGCATCCCCGGCCTTTTGCAGAATAGCTGGACACATGCTTTTAAATTGCTAAAGACGTAGTGCTACAGGTTGAGAGTTGTTAGTTGTTAGCGCTCAATTTTGACTAGTCATTATTAAAGCCTAACAACCAACAACTATCAACTAACGACTATTTCTCTCTCACACTCACAGATATCTTTCTGTCCATTTTTCTTTCGTCGTCAGCGGCGTTGGCGACTTACCTAAAAGATAAATTTCAAAATCAGATTTCAACACTCCAATCCTCGGTTTCAATCATATATTTGACCTCCCAAACCCAAGATAATATGAAATTGAAGATTCTTTTGACTCTGACAGCGTCTGCATACGCATTGTCTTCTTTTGGCCAACAACCGAAATATACGCCCAAAAGCTTTGCCCGTGCACTTAACAGCAAGGACCTAAAAAATGAAAAACTGGTTAAAAATGGCTTTCAGAAAAGTTATATAGTAAACAAGTCTGTGGGCATAATGGACCTTGACGATAACAAAACGACTTATGTGAAATTTGGAACAGAGGCCCTCCTTTGTTTCGAAGGAGAAAAAAAGAATGACAAACGTGAAGGCGTCTATAACGTGTATTTGATTGACAGCCTGGATCATTCCATCCGTTATAGAATTTGGCAACAAACTTTTAAAAACGATAAGCTGAATGGCCCATGGTTAACATATACTATAAGCGGGACCCTTGCAAACTCACAAAACTTTACCAACAACAATCTCGACGGCATTTCGAGATATTTCTGGATCGATGGGAAAACTGTCATGAGCGAAACTGAATATTTCGGGGACAGCACAAAGTTTGTTGAAAGAACATTTTTTCAAAATGGCAAGGTTGAATCAGAAACGCCATATGATCATGGCAATGTCACTGGAAAGGCAAAAAAGTATTATGAAAATGGCGCACTGAAAGATGAGGCGGCACTAAAAAATGGTCAATTCGACGGCACCAGAAAATACTTTTATCCGAACGGCCAGTTATGGATAGAACAGATTTATAGAGATGGTAAAAGCTGGACAGTGGTAGGAAATTATACAGACAAAGGCGTGAAAAGAGACGCCGGAACGCTAAAGGATGGAAACGGTACAGTCATCTTTTACAATGAGGATGGCAGCGTACGGGAAACGGTAAAATTTATTAATGGAGATGCTTTGTAATTAATAATGAAAGCCGATTATTCAACGATCGGCTTTCATTATTAGTGAGAGTCAATTTTCTATTTCTCTCTCACACTCACAGATATCCTTCTGTCCATTTTTCTTTCTTCATCAGCGGCGTTGGCTTCGGCTTTTGCATACATTGATCCGTAGCCTTCGGCTCCAAGCAATTGAGTTTCTTTTGCGCCCGCTGCTTTGATCGCATCTGCGGTTGCCTTCGCTCTGTTGGCAGAGAGCTTCATATTTGCAGTGCTGTCACCGGTCTTATCAGTATAGCCGCCTATTTTAATTTTTACTTTCGGATACGCCTTCAAAATAGCGGCGATGTTGTTGATCTGTTTCTGACTTTCAGGAGTAATTTTTGCGCTTCCTGTTTCAAAGTTCAGGTCGTCAAAATCAAACCACACATCTTTGCCCGGTTTTGCATTCGGGTCATTCAGGAAGGCCACCAGTTTGTCTTCTATACCACCTTTCCATGCATCGAGTTCTGTGCCATCAGGCAATTTCACTTTCATCGATTCATGCGCAGGAGCGGCCGGTGGCGCAGCGCTAACGGATGTTGTATCTGGCTTCGCCACATTCGTTGTGTCAGCAGGTGGCATTGGCGCCGCATTTTTGTTACAACTGCGCATCAGATACCAGAACAATGCTATCAGCACGATCGCTATCAACAACCACAGCAACCAATTGGTGCCGGATTTTTCAGCCGGTGGCAAACTCGCATTATAAGTAGTGTCAGCTGGTCTTGTTGTTTTGCTCAGGGTTGGCAAACTAAAGCCAACAGGCAACGCATTTAAAACTTCCTGTTTTTGCGAACTCAGCCAATTTGTAAGTCCGCTCGCCGACAAGTTATTGCTTGTTGCCTCCCTGCCGATAAACCCCAATGCGATCGGAGCGATGGCGCTCAAAATTGTATTGGCAGTCGATGATTTTACGCCAGAGAAATTAGAAATAAGATTTGCAATCGCCCCGCTATTACTTCCAAATATGCTGGATATAAACGTGGACCCTGTACTGAGCAAGCTGCTTCCTGCACCGGCAAAAAGATTTTCCGGAGCTTCCGGCATGCCCGAAGCTGCCGCTTGTTTGGCAGCACTTAACAGGTTGCCGCCTCCATTAGCCTGCGCGTTGCTTACTATGCCGGCAAGTACTGCGGGAATACCAGCATTGACGGCTTTGCCAACGGCAACATTATTTTCACCCAACAGCGCGGCTGCTTTACTTATGAACTCGCTGTGAAAGTAATTTTTTACAGAATCGAGAAGACTAAATGCCATGACGTTGTTTTTTTAATTTTTTAAGAAATAAGATCAAAATAGTTACGGGGCAAAGTCTTCGAAGGGAGGACAAGTATAAACGAAGTAGAACAAACTAATAACTTAAGAGTTTAGTTATTTCAGGCATGAACCTTTGAGGCGAGCTTTGTGAAAGGTGAAACGTCAATCGCGAATTGGTTGTTACCGTGATTGTATCATTAATCTTGACCAACATTCACGATTCATGTTTCACCGTCCACGATGTAATGCAAATTCTGTTCCCTGCCAATTTAATCATTGCGTAATGTTCACGTAATTATTACGTAATAATGGCCGGCTACTTTTGTACTGCTCTTATTTACTTGTTGTGTTAATCAAATGGTTTTAATTGAGCAAAGAATAGAATTTTCTCATGCAGTTTCCGCTTCATGTCTATGAAGCGGTTTTTTTTATTTTCAACTTTCAATTTTCCATTAATTACAAATCCTTCTTCTTTTCCAGCGTAAATCCGATAGTAGTTCCCACATCCGGCGTGCTGCGTACGTGCATTGCCTGTCCGTGGGCTTCGATGATGTGTTTGCAAATAGCAAGTCCGAGGCCGGCGCCTCCTTTGTCGCGGCTGCGACCTTTATCTGTGCGGTAAAATCTTTCAAAAATGCGTGGCAGATGTTCTTTTTCAATACCAATACCGTCATCGCTTATTTCCACCAAAATCCTGTCGCCCTCTGTTTTGTAAACACTGGCAACAATATTGCCTTCCATTTTCCCGTATTTGCGGGCATTGTCAACAAGGTTGATAAGCACTTGTCTCACCTTTTCCTTATCCGCAAAAACTGTTATTGGCGCTTCGCAGCCCTTTTTAATGCTGGTGCGAATATGTTTTTCGGTCATTTTAATGGACAAAGACTCGTAGACTTCTTTTATAAGATCTTGTATAACAAAGTTTTGCTTGTACAAGATCTGCTCGCCTCTTTCCAGTTTGGAAATTTCATCAAGATCGTTCATAAGGTGCACAAGACGCTCAACGTTGCGAGCAGTATTTTCCAGGAATCTTTTTCTAACGTCGGGATTTTCCATCGCGCCATTTAAAAGTGTATCCACATAACCCTGGATGGCGAAAATGGGCGTTTTAAATTCATGCGCCAGGTTCTGTAAAAATTCTTTCCTGTAAGCTTCGTTCTTCTTTAGAATTTCAATTTCATCACTTTTCTGCGCAGCCCATTTCTCAACATCTTCTCCTACCTCATCAATACTTTTACGAGGAATGATGTATTTATAATAAACCTCTTCCTTCTTGCTTGCTTTCGTTTGATAAATAAACTTGTAAATCAGCTTTATACGGCGATAAATAAATTGCTGTAAAAAGAACAGTATAAGGAAATAGGAAACTATAAACAATATCACCAGCGTGAGCACAGCAACCCACCAGTTGCCAATAAAAATCAGGTTGGCAATTGCCACCAATATCGATATAGACGCCGCATTAATAGCAGCTATTTGCCGGGGGGATAGATTTTTTGTTGAAAACAAGGACAGACTAGTTAGGAATTAGAAATTATGAATTAGGAGCTTAGAATGCTAAAACACGAATCCAGTGATTTACCAAAGTTAGCAGTTGAATACTGAAAAAAATCTGTTTCGGGAAAACTTATTGTTTTCCCTCATATCGCCCAAAAGGGCTTTATTACTAATTACTCGGTTATCCATTCCCGTTTCCTATTGCAAATCAAATTTATAACCAACGCCTTTCACAGTGGTTATACAATCCAGACCCAATTTCTGGCGCACTTTTCTGATGTGCACATCAATGGTTCTATCGCCTACAATCACTTCATTTCCCCAAATCTGGTTCAATATTTCGTTTCTCAGGAATACTCTTCCCGGTTTTGAAGCAAGTAGATACAACAATTCAAATTCTTTCTTCGCCAATGTAATTTCCTCTTCACCCACTTTCACAATAAATCTTACCGGATCGATCACGATTTTGTCTATTGTTAGTACACCACTGCCGTTTTCGTCTGCAGGTTTGCTTACTCTTCTGAAAAGAGCATTTACCCTGCTCAGCAACAATTTAGGGCTTATGGGCTTGTTCACATAATCGTCAGCTCCTTTGTCAAAGCCTTTTACCTGCGAAGATTCGTCGCTCAGGGCCGTAAGGAAAATGATCAGCGTTTCTTTAAAGTTTGGCTGCGACCTCAAAATCTCACACACTTCCACACCTGTTTTCTTAGGCATCATGATGTCAAGAATAATAAGGTCCGGTTTAACCAGCTTCGCCTTGTTCAAGGCGTCATCCCCGTCTTTTGCAGTGTACACGTTGTAGCCCTCTCCCTCCAGATTATATCCAATGATTTCCAGTATATCCGGCTCGTCATCAGCTATCAGTACCTTTTTTCCTTTAGATTCCATTTAACAATTTGTTTACGCAAAGTTAATTTACGCCATAATGCATAAATTACGAATTCGATTATGAAATTGTTAAGCTACAGGCAAATTGGCCTGTATTACCGCAATGTTAACGCAGGTATATTTATTGATAGTATTTTTGCAAATAACTGGAACCCGTTAGGTATGAATAAATTAATCGCCCTGGTCCTTAGCTTAGCGTTATTACAAAATGCAGACGCACAGAATAACTACCCTGTTGATAAACGGAGGGTTCTTTTCCATGATGCCGTAGATAAACTTCAGAAAAAAGTCTACTCACTTGATGGGAAATCAGATTCTACCATACAAATTGCGAGGGATGAAACCGTTAACCTGCAAATCGAATATGCACTTATCGATCAGGTGGACGGGCTCCAAAGAACCATAGAACTGGATTCCACTCTTTCACACAATGCCAAGCTGAAATATTTACGCGGGTTGGAAACTATGCTTAAAGGTTATATAACCAACTATCGTAAACCCGATTTTCCGGTTACAATGGCGCCGGCTTTGGTCAATGGATTTGAACAGGGAATGGCATTGGATGTTAAAGGGAAAAGCATTGAACCGGTGGTAAACAATAACATTTATGCAGTTGGAAAAATACTGATCGATTGTTTTACGATACTGCCCGAAAATCCCGGAACACAGGCATCGAAAATCATCACCATCAGAAAATATTTGTCGATTCACCCGGATCAAATTTTAAATACACTTAAAACAAATACGGATCTTCCTTTCACGGATAGTTTGATTGCGGTAGCTGCGCACAACGATCCTATGCGTTTGTATGATTTTGCGTCTGCACACGACAGGCTGAGTGCAAGAATACATTCGAATCCTGATTCATTGGTACAAACCGTAGTACTATTGTCAAAAAGCAAAAGCGGGCAATTGTACTTTCCGTTTCTCGATATGCTGGTAAAAAACAAAATCACCATCGAAGAAATTGACAAGCAAAAAGAAAACGACATCAGCTATTATAAGTTATTGGTAAAAACAAGGATCGATTACGTGGGTCGCGTTATAGGACCGCAAAAAGACACACCGATGGAAATGGATGCGCTTACAAAAATGATGGTAAGCAAAGCGAAGAACACTTTCATTTCGTCGATCAATGGTTTGCATGACAGCCCTGATCCTGTAAGATTTAAAATACTCGAGCCGCTGAGTGCTCAAGAGCTTTATTACTTGTGCGTGTTGGGCGAAGAAGAAATTTATACGTCCAGTTATATCGGTGTATTCAAACGCATTTTTCAAAAAATGAAAGTGCCGCGTGGCGATAGTTTGATCCTGAGTGTGAATGCCGATTACTTCAGGAAGTTCATCAAAATGGCCGCAGCTTATAACACTCTGAATGATTTTCTGAAATCGATGCCACAGGAAAACGCAACGTCATTGATGCGTGCATTCATGTTTGGTTTGGAAAAATCTGCTAATGCAAAAAACATGGAAGATGCGGTGGACGTTGCAGATTCTTACAGCAGCATTTTTGAAAAGAATAAACAAGTGGCGCAGCTGATGCTCGATGAAGCAAACTGGAACTTTACGCGTTGCCAGCGAAACAATGACAAGAACGGACAAGTAGTATACATGCTGGAAAAAACATTGTTTGAATCCGCAGACACGAGCAAGAATATCGACCTGGCTCAAAAGCTGGGCATTCCTCCTATTTACTCTGTTAATTACAGCGCTTTGGTGGATGATAGCGGACGCATCGTTCAGCAGGTTTTCTTTTATGGTGATGAAGATAAAGACGGGCAAAACTCTTATGCGAATTTCATGAGCCTGTTCCGCGGAAAGCCAGAGTGGAGCATTGCAGAAAATCCTAACTGGGTAACGATCAAATCAACGAAGGGAAAACCGGTTTGGATATTTGCCAACAAACCATTGTATGGTGAAAATGATCCTGATGCAAAGGCGCAGGCGGCACTGGATCAATATCTCTCAGACAGAGACATCCACCCGACAATTTTCATACACCGTGGTCACAGTTATCACGTAAAGTATTCATTGGAGCAAATTCAGCCGACTGCAAAAATTGTAATTCTCGGTTCTTGTGGCGGTTATAATAATTTGCACGAAGTCCTTTCCATCAGTGAAGATGCGCACATCATCTCTTCCAAACAAGTAGGAACAAGAACAGTGAATGAACCTATCTTGGAAGAGATCAACAAAACGATCCGCAATGGTAAAAACATTGAATGGATGAACATGTGGGGCGATTTATCCAAACGCTTCACCGGCGAAGCAAAGAGCAGGTTTGAAGATTATATTCCTCCATATAAAAACCTCGGAGCGCTGTTTATAAAAGCTTATAAGAAGCAGGTGGACGTTGAGGAATAACCTCAAAAATGAATTATAAAAAATAAAAGAGATGACATAACTTGTTATCTCTTTTATTTTTTATGAAAAAGATTCCCTTAACCCTCATCATCTTCCGCTTTCTCCTTGCCCCAGTTATGCTTTACCTCGGATACGAATATGGTAAAACATACCGCAAGTTAATTGTGCTGTTATTATTTCTTGGTTTGCTTTCAGATATTTTAGATGGCATTGTTGCGCGAAAAACACAAACCTCCTCAGCAAAGCTTCGTCGCCTCGATAGTCAAACCGACTTGATCTTTTGGTTGTCTGCCGGCTTCACAGCATGGTTCATTTGGCCGGAAGTCATAAGCAACAACAGCACTACAATCATCCTCCTGCTTTCAATGGAAGCGCTTTGTTATATTGTCAGCATTCTCCGCTTCAAAAAGGAAACCTGTACACATGCCTATCTGTCTAAGTTTTGGGGCATTACGTTGCTCATTGCATTTACACTCCTAATACTTGACGGCAGTGCTGGTTTTTGGTTTACGTTCTGTTTAATAGCAGGCATTGTTTCTCATTTGGATAGAATTCTCATTACGCTTACTCTTCCAAGCTGGCAACATGATGTCCCCAGTTTTTACCATGCATGGCAAATAAGGAAAGGAAACAAGATTAAAAAATACTCGTTGTTCAATGGATAATTTTTTGCTGAATTACATTAGCGAAACTTTCGGCATTCAATTACCGGACGATGTCAAAATCAAGCACCTGACTCTAGCAAGGCAGCAGGTTATTGGTGTGTATTCGATCCGGGAAAGGATATTTAAAGCGAACTTAAATTCGAAGGGATTTTGGCATCCGGAACTAATCAAAAATCTTGTTGACTCGGATAAAGAAAGCGTCGTTCTTCATATGGTCGCCAGTCAAGAACTAACGTTTATAATTTTTACAGATGTAAACACAGCAAAAGTTTTTGGCTACATTAGCAATGGTGGACCAATAAAAAAGTAGCTGGCAGCAAAACCTTGCTACCAGCTACTTTCAAGCCACCCTATTAATTATTCTTTATTAATTATTAATTATTTCAACGACGCAATATCAATAACAAACCTATACCTAACATCTCCTTTCAACATTCTCTCATATGCAGCATTAACGTCTTGAATGTTGATCACTTCTACATCGGCAGTGATATTTTTTTCTGCGCAGTAATCGAGCATTTCCTGTGTTTCTTTCAAGCCGCCAATCATAGAGCCAATAATGCTTCTGCGATTGTTCAGCAATTTGAATGCACCCACTTGTGAAGGTTGTTCAGGCAAACCAACTACAACCAATTTGCCATTCAGCGCAAGCAAATCAAGGTATTGCTCGTAGCTGTGATTTGCAGATGCCGTATCAAGAATTACATCAAAATAGCTTTTGTATTTTTTCATTTCTTCTGCATCTGTGGTGAGTGCAAAATGGTGAGCACCTAATTTTTTAGCGTCTGCTTCTTTGGATTTTGAAGTGCTCAGCATTGTTACTTCGGCGCCAAAGGAAGCGGCAAACTTAACGCCCATGTGACCCAAACCACCGAGCCCCACAACACCTACTTTCGTGCCTTGTGTTACGTTTACATAACGCAGCGGAGAATACGTGGTAATGCCTGCACACAACAACGGCGCAACGCCTTTCAGGTCTGCATTTGGAGAAATTTTCAAAGTGTATTTTTCATCTACAACAATTTGTGTAGAGTAACCACCTTGTGCCATTGTTTTACCATCACGCTCGTAACCATTGTAAGTGCCTGTCATCCCTTCCACGCAATAGTTTTCGAGATCCTGTTTGCAATGATCGCAAACACGGCATGAATCGATCAATACACCAACACCTGCAATATCGCCTACTTTGAACTTTGTTACATTCGATCCTACTTTTACCACCTTGCCCACGATCTCATGTCCCGGCACCATTGGATAAATAGAGCCACCCCACTCATTTCTGATCTGGTGAAGATCTGAGTGGCAAACGCCGCAATAAAGAATTTCTATCTGAACATCATCTGGTCTAACATCCCTGCGCTCAAAATCAAAAGGTGCCAAAGGAGTTATGGCGCTTTGAGCTGCATACGCTTTTGTTGCTATCATTACATTGAATTTTTTAATAAACGGAATAAGCAAAGATAGGGAAGAGTGGAGAGTGGAGAATTGAGAGTTGAGAGTTGTTAGGGAGCTTTAATTACTGGAAACAAGTTATTAATGGTAAGAAAGAAATGAATAGAGGTAGTATTGCACTCGCACTCTACTAACGACCAACAACTTTCAACTCTCAACTCTTAACTACCTACAGCACAACTACTTTATCCGTATACAACTTACCCGTTTCTTCATTTACCATTCTAATGTAATAAATACCAGAGGCAAGTGATGATGATATTTGCAATTGGAAAATTTGTCCCTTTACGGCAGTTATTTTTTGAGATGAAATTAATTGAGAAGCATTGCTGATTAATTGCATTGAATAAGCGCCATCTTCTTTCACTGTTATGTTTACCGAGCTTCCTTTTTGCACAGGATTGGGATAAACATTGAATGATGTTTTGTTAAGTGTATTGTCGGTAAATCTCTTTATTGAATCAACAACTTGCGTCAGGCTACTTGTGCTAACTCTGGTCACGGCGCCAGTGATGCACACCTTTCCTTTCATTGTCCCATAGCCTGTAACAACAACCTCCTTAAGCTCGGTGGCTTTGGGCTTCATTTCTATTAAAATATCTTTCTTATTGGCGAGTAAAACTTTTACATTTTTTGTTTCGTAGCCAACGGAAGAAAAAGACAACTCAATCCTGTCTTTTACCGTTGCAAATTCTCCATTAATATGAAATGTTCCATCACTTGCAGAAGATGCATAACCCTCACCATTTAGCGAAATACTTGCCCCACTTACCGGTTCGTTTTTATCGTTCACTATCTTCCCTGTAATGTTAAGGTGCTTAACTGGCTTTTTGTCCCCATGAGCATTGATCTTTTGTGCAACCATTCCGAACGTTATGGTTTCATAAGTTGTATCCCCTGTTTGCATTTTGGGCTCGTGATCAGCTTTCTTAACTAATGACTGAGACAAAGCTTTGTTGCTGACCCAAACGCCCAATGCCATGGTCACAAACCATTTCCATAGGGAAATTTTATTTTTTGCCCGTTGATTATCTAGCGACCGGTCCAGTTGATCCTCACGGAAACGACCACACGTGTCTTCTTTTTGTTTGGAAAAATATTCCAGGATTTGCCGATCGTTCAGCAAACTAAAATCAACTACCTGTTTGCAGCAGCTCTGGCAAAATCTGCCCTTTTCTGTAGAGGTCATCTTGTCCCAATTCTCGTGACAAGGCTCGGCAATGCGAAGAGTAGTTTTAGTGCTCATACGGCGAGTTTATTGTAGGATGCACCAAAGACTCAAATTGCATAAGGTCGCAAAAAAAGCGGCTACAAGAGCCGCTTTTTAATATATCAACCAAAGAGTTGGGTGAGGTATTATTTGAACTGAGGGATGAGGTGTCTTGCCAACTCCACCATTTTCTTAACTCCATCATCAGGTAAGTTACCTTTTTTGAAATCAGTCAATACTTCAGGAAGTTTTGTTTCCATTTCTGCAAGGAACGCCTCTTCAAATTCTTTCATTCTTCTTACAGGAACTTCACGCAACAAACCTTGTGTACCAAGATAGATGATCGCAACTTGTTTCTCTACAGCGAATGGAGAGTACTGAGGTTGTTTCAGGATTTCCACGTTACGTGCACCTTTGTCCAACACCAGTTTAGTAGCAGCATCAAGGTCACCACCGAATTTAGAGAAAGCCTCCATTTCGCGGTAAAGCGCCTGGTCAAGTTTTAATGTACCAGAAACTTTTTTCATTGATTTGATCTGAGCGCTACCACCCACACGGCTTACAGAAATACCTACGTTGATCGCCGGACGGATACCTGCGTTGAACAAGTTACCTTCCAGGAAGATCTGACCGTCAGTAATTGAGATCACGTTTGTAGGGATGTATGCAGATACGTCACCGGCTTGTGTTTCGATGATTGGCAATGCAGTCAAAGAACCACCACCTTTTACAAGATGTTTGATTGAATCCGGAAGATCGTTCATCTTCTTAGCAACTTCATCTTTGTTGATGATTTTCGCAGCTCTTTCCAGCAAACGACTGTGCAGGTAGAATACGTCACCTGGATAAGCCTCACGTCCCGGAGGACGACGAAGCAATAATGACACCTCACGGTAAGCCACAGCTTGTTTAGAAAGATCATCATAAATGATCAATGCAGCACGACCGCTATCACGGAAGAACTCACCGATCGCAGCACCCGCAAATGGAGCGTAGAACTGCAACGCAGCAGGATCAGATGCAGATGCAGATACGATTACTGTGTAATCCATCGCGCCGTTATCTGCCAATGTTTTCATCACACCGGCGATAGTAGAAGCTTTTTGACCGATCGCTACATATATACAATAAACAGGTTTGCCTGCTTTGAAAAATTCTTTCTGGTTGATGATGGTATCGATCGCGATGGCTGTTTTACCAGTCTGGCGGTCACCGATGATCAACTCACGTTGACCACGACCAACAGGGATCATCGCATCGATCGCTTTAATACCAGTTTGCAAAGGCTCTTTTACAGGCTCGCGGAAAATTACACCCGGCGCTTTACGCTCCAGAGGCATTTCATAACGTTCACCAGTGATTGGGCCTTTACCATCGATCGGGTTACCCAAAGTGTTTACCACACGTCCAAGCATACCTTCACCTACGTTAATAGATGCGATCAAGCCTGTACGGCGCACTTTAGCACCTTCTCTGATTTCGCCTATTTCACCCATCAATACCACACCCACGTTATCTTCTTCAAGGTTCATGGCAATAGCTTGAACACCATTATCGAACTCAACCAACTCTCCACTACGCACATTACCCAATCCATATACACGGGCAATACCGTCGCCTACCTGCAAAACGGTTCCCATTTCTTCCAGGTCTGCAGCAGCGGTGAAATTGCTCAACTGCTGCCTCAATATCGCCGATATTTCATCGGGTTTAATTTCTGCCATATCGAATGAATGTTTATGTTGTTAACTTAATTTAAAATATCAATCGTTAAAGGTCATTTGTGAACTGAGATTAACTCTGTTCCTTGTGTGTTACTTTATTTTGTAAACAAAGTCGTTGTTAAAGAACTGCTTTTTTACCTGGTTAAGATAGAAGCTAACACTTGTGTCCACTTCCATATCATCTACCTGCAAAATAAAGCCGCCAATTATATCAGGATTAACTACTTCCTCAAGCTCTATGTTTTTAACCTGTGTTCTGTTCTGTACTTTTTCGATCAGCTCTTTCTTTATTTCATCACTTACCGGAACTGCTGTAGTGAGCTTTAATGTTTTAATGCCTTTGTAGACTTTGTACTCTTTAATGAAAGCAGTAATGATATCAGACATTTCGCTTTCACGGCCTTTTTGTACAAGCAGTTTGTTGAAACCAGCAGTCATTTCGCTGATTCTACCAGCGGTAACAGCGTCAAGAATGCTTTTCTTTTTATCTGCTTTTATAATAGGGCTGTTCAATATTCTCTTAAACTCCGGGCTTGCATTGCAGATACCCTGCAAAACGAGCATATCGTTGTACACTGTATCAACCTGTCCTTTTTCAATTGCCAGATCGAAAAGTGATTTTGCATATCTTGTTGCTAAACGTAGGTTTTGCATTTTGCTTTACTGGATGTTACCAGAATTGTTTACGCTTGAAATAATATTAGTTCAGTTTGATATCGTTTGCAAGTTGCTGGATGTACTGCTCTTGCTCTGGTTTGTTACCCAGTTCTTTGCGCAATACTTTTTCAGCAACGTCCAAAACCAATACACCAACCTGATTTTTAAGTTCTACCAGCGTAGCCATTTTTTGTTGGTTGATCACAGCCTGAGCATCTGCTACGATTTTAGCAGCTTCTGCTTTTGCCTGCTCTTTCGCTTCGTGAACGATTTTGTCTTTTGTTTCGCGAGCTTCTTTCAATAAAGCAGATCTTTCTTCACGCGCCTGCGCCATCAAAGCTTCGTTTTCGCTTTTCATTTGCGCCATTTCATTTTTCACTCTTTCTGCAGTAGCGATAGAATCAGCAATATTTTTTTCTCTCGCACTCAAAGTTGTAAGGATCGGTTTCCATGCAAATTTTTTCAAAATCAGGAACACGATAAGGAAAGCGACAAGTGTCCAAAAGAAAAAGCCTAAAGCGGGCATTAATAATTCCATATATAAGCTATTTGATAGTTGTAATTTTTAATCGATCTTTTTTCTCAAAAACTCTTTTATAGAAAAACTGCACTCTCGGCCCTGTGCGTTGAGTGCAGAATTCTTTTACGTGGATTATTGTGTAGACAATACAGCCAACAAACCTGCGATTACAGCGAAAAGGGCAACACCCTCGATGAACGCTGCAGTCAAGATCATGTTTCCACGAATG